>ENA-OQHF01001269-OQHF01001269.1-human-gut-metagenome-genome-assembly--contig:-NODE-1269-length-14210-cov-13.570404_pt1 | contig 14210 bp, 11 predicted proteins | sample MGYA00242559_ERZ504709 | MGnify/ENA primary metagenome ERZ504709 (study PRJEB26092, sample SAMD00036203) | human gut metagenome | host: Homo sapiens | study: EMG produced TPA metagenomics assembly of... | reverse complement strand
TGCATTTCTGCATGTACCAACATACAGATTTACATCTCTTTTGAATTTGAAATTTTAACGAATATTCACAGACCCCGAACTAGACCCCAAATGATTGCGCTAAAACCCTAAATGATTTTGGTTACCCCGATTTTGTCGTTACAGCTTTTATTCATGTCTTAAAGCTTCAATTGGATCTAGATTTGCTGCCTTATAGCTAGGAAGTAATCCAAAAATAATTCCGATTGCCATAGAGAATAATACGGATAGTATCATGGCAGGAATACTAATGGATACAGGTGTACCATTTAGAACAGATATGAATTTAGCTAAGCCAATACCTGTTATTACACCTGCAATACCTCCAATCGAAGTAAGTACTACAGCTTCAGTCAGGAACTGGAATAGAATGGCTTTTTTTCTAGCACCAATGGCTTTTTTAAGACCAATTTCTTTCGTTCTTTCGGTTACCGTTACAAGCATGATGTTCATAACTCCAATACCACCTACAAGTAAAGAAATACCGGCAATCCAAATCAACATGGCATTTGTCGATTTAGAAAGATTTTGAATATCTTTTGCCTGCTTCAATAAGTCTTGTGCCTTATATTGAACACTTGAAGAAGAAACATTTGTATTTAAGATAGTAGCTGCTTTTTTTCCTACACTTGTCATATTGGAAGTGGCATCTACTTTCAGTAATGCGTTTTGTGGTTCATCAAACTGATAGAAGATTGGCCAAGATTCACTTGGAACATAGACTTTAGAACCCGTAGACTGATTATATGTACGGTAATCATCAATACTTTCCATTATAGGTTCAAAAGTTTCTTTATCTGCACATACGCCAACAATGGTGAATGGTGTTGAAGAAATTTCTATGGTTTTACCGATTGGATCATCTTCACCAAATAGAAGTCTTGCGCTTGTTTCATCTAAGACGGCAACTTGTCTAAATTTTTTGTTGTCTTCATCTGTAATGCCTCTTCCTTTTTTGATAGTTAATCCGGCAATAGAGAAATAATCTTGTTGGACACCCATGATGTATCCACCATCTAAAGATGTATTATTGCGGAAGATGGCTTGATAACTTTGCCTAGAACGATACAGTGTAGCACCTTCTACGTGATCCATGTTTTTTAAGGATTCAAGTGTGTCTTTTGAAACAGTTGGAACTCCATTAGGAATACCAGAATCAAAAGAGTATTCCCAATCTTCTTGATACAAAGCTACTTTTACTGTGTTATTTCCGGAACCAATTAAATTCTTTTCAATCTGATCATTTGTTCCTTTAATTGTAGAAACAATCGCAATGATAGAGGCAATCCCAATAATGATTCCTAGCATTGTAAGGAATGATCGCATTTTATGCGCAAAAATACCTCGAAATGATAATCTTATGTTTTCAATCATGATGCAGCCTCCGAAGATTTTTGCGTCTTAACGCCTTCTTTTGCGTTTTTACTATACGCAAACGCAATATAATCTGTGTCTGAAAGTCCATCTTTGATTTCCATTGTATCGCCCCATACGATTTTTCCAACGGTCACATACTGCTTTTTCAATTTGCCATGAACATCTTTTAGCACATAGTACTTATTTCCTTCTTGTTTGACATAAGCCTTAGAAAGCCAAATCGAACTCGTAGTGTCACTGGCCGAATTGAATGTTAATTCTAAATATTCGCCAGCTTGTATTTTCGATGCATCTTTGGCATAAGCTTCAAAATCATAATAGCTCACATTTGGATTACCTGAACCATTATAGTTACTATTTGAAGAAGGTAAAGTATCAATACTTTGGATTTTGGCATCAAACGTTTCTCCACTTGTCCAACAATAGGCAGAAATAGTATCTCCAACTTTAATTTGATTTAACATTAATTCGCTAATGCTTCCTTTAATATAGGTTCCTTGTCCACCGGCCACTTCTAAGAATACGTTTCCATCTTGTAAAGGATCCGATGTTTTTTTGACATTACGAACAACGCCACTTCGTTTTGCACGAATAACACCATCATTTAATAAAGCTTTGTTTTCACTTAAAGAAAGCTGAGCCTTTCTTAAATCTAAATCTAAAGTTTTCAGTTCCTGTTTCTTATCACGGATTGCTTTCGCAAGTTCAATTTCTGTATAACCCGATGAGAGATCTTGACTTGGCTTTTGTTCTACTTCCACATATTTCTGTTCTTCCTTTGTGTGTGAAATCACCGAATACATATCGCCTTCATTCATGGATTGTTTAGTGGTAAACTTGTCGCAACGAACGAGCCATGAAGAATCAATTTCTCCATCATTTGTATACACATCGAATCGTAAGTATTGGCTTAGATTCGCATTATCTAAAAATAGCTTTCCATACACAAACCCTTGATTTTCACTTAACTTAAATACATACGGATTCTGTTTAGTTCCAGCTAAAAAGATTTCTTTATTTGGGATTTGTTGTTTATCACTATAATACTCTACAACATCTTTAGAATCATACGCATTTGTTGAACCATCTGTATATGTATATTCAATCCAATACCAACAAGTATTGTTAGATTCTTTCGTTTCTCTTTCTTCTTTCCATGCATTTACATCTTCTTTAGGCCCTTTTTCAGGTGCTTCACTTTCTGTATTTGTATAATAAATCTTATAGTCTGTAAAATTCTTTTCGGCTTGCGATAAAGAAAGAATATAAGGATAAAAACCATTTCCATCTTTTGCGGGAACACCAGGCAATGGTGCAGGTGTAGGATCTTGAATTTCTGATTCTTCAACAACATCTGGAATAGGCGTTGTATTTAATAATTTCTTTAATTCATGCTCGGCAAGTGTAATTGCATTTTGAGCTTTTTCTACATCCAACTGACTTGTATCTACTGCACTTTGAAGTGTAGTTAGGTCATATGACAATAAAGGATCACCTGCATTGACCTGTTGACCTTCTTGTACAAATACTTGTGTGATTGTTTTAGAAGAATCATATAATACGGATTGCGTATCACTATTAGATACAAGACCTGTTGAAGTGGATGGATTATCCCAATACCCTGTATTCAATGTGGACACAGAGTTTACATCGATTTTGTTTGTTGAATTCAAATAAAACTTAATTCCAACTAAGGTAAATGCACATACAGAAGTAATAATAATTCCTTTTTTTATAGAAGGCTTCATAGAACACCTCCTTGTTTATTTTCAATGATTTCTCCATCAATGATATGAAGGATTTTTTTTGCATGACTTGCCACATTGGCATCATGCGTAATCATAATGATTGTTACACCTTCATCATTTAAGGATTTAAATAATTCCATAACTTGTTTTCCACTTGCTTGATCAAGTGCTCCTGTAGGTTCATCGGCAAGTAGGATTTTTGGATTATTAATGATGGCACGGGCGATCGCAACACGCTGTTTTTGTCCACCAGATAATTGGCTTGGCTTAAATGAAATACGATCTTGTAAACCTACTTTATTTAATACATCTATAGCTCTTTGATTTCTTTTCTCTTTATCAATACCTGCATAAATCAAAGGTAAAGCTACATTTTCTTGGGCAGTTTCCAAACTTAGAAGATTGAAGTTTTGGAATACAAAGCCAATCTTATTTAAGCGAAGATCACTTAATGCATCATCATTCATTTCAGAAATGTCTTCATCTTCAAATAGATACGTACCCAAACTTGCTCGATCTAAACATCCAATGATATTCATAAGTGTTGTTTTACCTGAGCCGCTAGGTCCCATAATCGCAATATAGTCACCTTGTACAACTTCAAGACTGACATCCTTTAATACAGGAACAATCATAGGTTCTTTGCCGTAGTTCTTATAAATATTTTGTATATTAAGAAGCATTGGCATCACCATCCGTTTCCGTCTGATATTCTGTAGTTGTCTTCATTCCTTCTGAATAAGAATCATCGGCCCACGCGATATAGTCATCAACGCTGAGTCCTGATTTGATTTTTGTGGTATAGGTTTCTTCATCTGTTTTACCAAGTTCTACTTTTCTTTTCTTTAATTTACCTTTTTCAGATACCCATACATATGAATTTCCATTGTCATCCGAAACAATAAAACTTGCATCTAGCCAGATACCTTTTTTCTTTGTAGATTGGCCATTATCCGCTTCAATATATACGTGTTGTCCAAGCATTAAACCTTTGTTGTTGTCTAAAGAGACATAGAAAGGATATTTGGATGCAGATTCACTTGAATCCGCTCCATAAAAGTTATTGTTCGAATTCGATTGAGGATCTGTTTCTACTTTTGTGACAGTCCCCTTATAGATTTGATCTTCATTTACACGACTTCTGACAATGACACTTGTTCCTTCAGAAATGGTGCCCATTTCACTAATAGAGCCTTTCACTCTAAAATCTGTAGTTTGCGTAATGGATACTAATGGTTTTTGGTTTCCACTCTCATCCGTTCCACCATCTTTATTTACTTCTTTAATAATTCCATCAATAGTGGAGAGGACAGTAGAATTTTCAATTTGTTTATTCAACTGATCGATTTCAGTCTGTGTAGCTTTGATTGTGTTTTGAGCTTGACGAATCGCGAAACTTGCATCATTGATTCGTGCCTGAATCTCTACTTTATCTCCACCTTTATTTAGTTCGGCCTTATAATCGGCAATGGTATTATTCTGCGCTTGGATTTCATTGTTTTGAGCTTCAATATCCAATTTCTTTTGGGCGATGGAATTGGATGCTTCTGTCGTATCATAAGAAAATAATTTATCTCCTTTACTTACTTTTTGCCCTGCTTCTACATACATGTCTGTAATGGATTTGTTTCCATCTTGATTAATATCAACTGTTTCTGAGGATTCTACAACACCTGAATAACGATTTTCCGTATAGGAAGATCCGATGATTGTTGAAACTTTTTGAACATAGATGTTTTGATTGTTTGATTCCTTTGGAAACAAGAAATAAATACCGATAACGGCAATCAAAATGCATGCTGAGATTAAAATTATAATTTTAGTCTTTTTTTTCATAGTATTCTCCTGAAATTTAGTGTTATATGTTTAGTATATCAAATACTGGTATAGAAAAATCCTTAAAAATACTTAAATTATGATATACTGTAAAGGTTGTTAAAAAGAGAGGGATATTAACAAATGAATTCACTAAAACCGATGTTACTTTCATCACTTAAAAGCTATGATAAGTCTCAGTTTTTCAAAGATGTAACGGCTGGAATTATTGTAGCTATTATCGCATTACCATTATCAATCGCATTAGCACTTGCTTCAGGTGTGGGACCGGAAGCCGGAATCTTTACTGCAATCGTAGCTGGTTTTGTCATTTCAGCACTAGGCGGAAGCAGTGTACAAATTGCAGGACCGACTGCTGCATTTGCGACGATTGTTGCTGGAATTGTAGCGCATGATGGAATGGATGGCCTTATCGTTGCCACGATTCTTGCGGGTATTTTTTTGATTTTGATGGGTCTATGTCATTTTGGAAGTCTAATCAAGTTTATTCCATTTACCATTACGACAGGTTTTACTTCTGGTATTGCCGTTACGATTGTGATAGGACAATTAAAAGATTTCTTTGGATTAACCTATCCAACGGGAGTAAAGCCTATTGAGACGGTTGAAAAGTTTGAGGCTGTAATCCATCATTTTTCTACAATGAATATGGATGCCGTGATTGTAGGTGTGGTATCTTTGGCTATCTTGATTATTGCTCCATATATCTTTAAAAGAATTCCAGGTTCACTTTTAGCCGTTATTGCAGGAATTTTGATGGTTCAATTCTTGTCTTTAAAGGTAAATACAATCGGAAATCTGTATACAATCAGTAATGCATTACCATCTTTACATTTTCCGAGCTTATCATTAAACATGATTCAAAATGCACTACCGAATGCATTAACTATAGCTGTATTAGCGGCCATTGAATCATTGCTTTCTTGTGTGGTTGCCGATGGTATGATCAATGGAAAACATCGTTCGGATATGGAACTTGTTGCGCAGGGTGCTGGAAATATTGCGTCAGCTTTATTTGGAGGAATTCCTGCTACGGGTGCTATCGCAAGAACGGCTGCCAATATTAAAAATGGAGGAAAAACACCAATTGCCGGTATGGTGCACTCCATCATATTGGTCATTGTATTAGTTGTTTTAATGCCATATGCCGGAATGATTCCGATGCCTACCATTGCGGCTATTCTATTTATTGTCGCATACAATATGTGCCAATGGCGTACCTTTGTGAACTTAGTTAAAACAGCACCTAAGAGTGATATTATTGTTTTAGTCACTTCATTTGTGCTAACTGTAATCTTTGATTTGGTTGTAGCCATTGAAGTAGGTATGGTACTTGCTTGTTTATTATTCATTAAACGTATGAGTGAAGAAACAAAAGTCAATGGCTGGACATATGTAGATGAGGATACACCCGATGTTGATGAACACCTTCAAAAGCTTCCTCTTCAGATTCGTGTCTATGAGATTTCAGGACCCTTGTTTTTTGGAGCAGCTAGTGTAATTGAAGAAATTGTAGTCAAAGATTTTACAACACGTCTAGTTCTTCGTATGCGCAGTGTTCCTGCATTAGATAGTACGGCACTAAACGCATTAAAGGATTTAGTTCAAGTTTGTGAATCTAAAGGAATCACAATTGTGTTTTCACATGTGAATGATCAACCGATGAAGGTCATGGAAAAGGCAGGCTTTATTGAGCTTGTTGGAGAAGAAAACTTCCAGCCAAGTATCAGTGCTGCACTAGATCGTGCTGAAGAAATTATTCATAAATAAACAAAAAACGCGTTTGCGTTTTTTTTAATTTGTTTCAAATAATTTCATCGTTTCGGATACAAATTCATTATCATTGATCTTTTGCTCAATATTCTTGTTGAGTGGACAATGTTCTCGTGTAATTGTATAGCTGCTTCCACTAAAATTAAATGTGATGTATTCAAGATTATCAATCAATTTGAATAGAGATACAGAATTGTAAACTAGAGCTTTATTTATATATAAGTTTTCGTTGTTGTACCAATCTGTACAATTATAGTTTATTGTAAGTCCATTGTTTTCAGAATCAATCTCAAATACATAGCCATATTCCGATAGGGGTAAGGCATTTAGGAAATGGGAAGTATTACTGTTGTCTCCAATATATTTACTTTTATATTTTTTTAGTTGTTCAAATGAACTTTTATCCACATTAAAAGGACTTGTTGGAACGGTATCAATGGTATATTGTTCCTTGTTGTCAATTAGGTAATATTCATTGGGTGTATCGGCATTGATGCGAAATACATTATAGAATGGATTTTTGTATTCAATCATCTTGTTTCCATCATTACTAAATATTGTGGTTGTAATCAGTCGATAGATGGGCGGTTGTTTAAACTGGGTTACACTGGCATAGTCGAAAATAAAGAAGATGCCTAAAAGTAAAGCAAATAGAATTATTGAAATCAATCCTTTCTTGAGTAGAGAAGTAATTTTCAATTCTCTAAATATTCCAACCACAAATAAAAACAATCCAATCATAGAATAGATGCTGCCCCAGCTGCTTTCAGAAGGGAAAACAGTAAATGCACAAAGGGATATTAAAATACCTATGCCAAAAATAAATAATGATATTTTCTTATGTTCATTCTTGATTTTCTTGTCTGTATAATCAATGGTTTGGATTAAGTTTTGTTCAGAATACTCCATAGCTTCTTCTTTAACGATTTCTTCTCCAGCTAAAAGTTCATTTAATGTGATATCTAATTCTTTACTTAAAGGTTCAAGTAAAGATAAGTCTGGCATATAATGACCATTTTCCCATCGCGAAATGGTTTTATTTGTCACACCTAATTTTTCAGCTAATTGCTCTTGTGTATATCCTTTTTTCTTGCGATTCATTGCGATAAAGGCTCCTATCTTTTTTGTGTCCATAATGGGCCTCCTTTCATCTAAAATATTACTATTTTCACTATACATTGAACATCCCACAAATGGCGAATTGGCTTATTCTTCTTGACTTTAATGGATATGTCCCATACAATAGTCGAGTACATTAAAATAGCGTTCACTCTTCACCGGATGAGTGGTTAAAGCGTCTAGAATCAAATCGTAGGTGCAGTGATTTCACTGTAAGATTTGGTCTTAGGCGCTTCTTTTTTTTGGAGGTAAGTATGAATAAGACAAAAGAATTATTGGTACAAATGATGTGGGAATTAGTTGGCAGTATCTTTGTAGCCATTGGTATCTATAACTTTGCCGTACAAGCTAAGTTTCCTATGACAGGATTTTCAGGGATTTCAATTATCTTTTATCGACTATTTAATATTCCCATTGGTTTTTCAACGATTCTATTGAATATACCTGTTGCGATACTTTGTTACAAATTATTAGGAAAGAAGTTTTTTATCAGTTCCATTCGCTGTATGATTGTATCATCATTGATTATCGACTATGTGGCACCATTATTTCCAGTCTACCAAGGAGATCGATTATTAGCTGCCCTATGTACGGGAGTTTTTGGTGGAATTGGCTATGCGATAATCTATACAAGAAATTCATCTACAGGAGGATCTGATTTTATCATCATGGCTGTAAAGGCATTGAAACCTCATTTATCTTTAGGAAATATTGCCTTTTTGTCGGATGTTGGCATTATTCTAGTGGGTGGTATTTTATTTAAAGATGTAGATGGAATGATTTATGGCATGATTGTAAATTTATTATTCGCGGTTGTAGTGGATAAAATGATTTATGGCTTGAATTCAGGTAAAGTTGCTTTTATTGTCACAAAACAGGGAAAAAGAATTTGTCAGGTGATTGATGAAACAAGTCAAAGGGGAAGTACGATTTTAAATGCACAAGGTGGATATAAACAAGATGATATGCAAGTGGTAATGTGTGCATGTAACAGTAAAGAAATGTATCAAGTAAGAAAGGCTGTACAAGAAGCGGATCCAGAATCTTTCTTTGTGGTTGTAGAGTCGCATGAAGTACATGGAGAGGGGTTTAAAATGACAAATATTGGAGAAGCACAAAGCTAAATTCACGTCCATGATGAAAACGCTTGCGCAATTGATAGTTCTTTGTTATGATTTGGGCATCATATGACTGACGGAAGTGGAGTTACCACATGAAGTATGATGTTATAGGCCGACCGTCTGGGCAAGTTTACTTTGTCTTTTCGGTAGGCCTTTTTAATTGACTACTCGAAGGAATCATAGTAAACTTTAAATAATTGTTAGTTTAAACTAACTGTCATTAGAAGGAGGCAATCATGAAAGAACAATGGCAAGGATTTAAAGGCAGTAAATGGCAGGACGAGGTAGATGTTCGTGATTTTATTCAAAACAACTACAAACCTTATAATGGAGATGAAAGCTTTTTAGAAGGTCCAACAGAATCGACAAATACTTTGTGGGAAAAACTTCAAAAACTACAAAAAGAAGAACGTGCCAAAGGCGGTGTATTGGATATGGAAACAGAAGTGGTTTCGAGTCTAACTGCTTATGGCCCTGGATATTTAGATAAAGATTTAGAGAAGGTTGTCGGTTTACAAACAGATAAACCATTAAAACGTGCATTTATGCCTTATGGCGGTATTCGTATGAGTGAAGAGGCATGCGAAACTTATGGATACAAACCCAGTGAAAAATTACATGAATCTTCACAAAATATCATAAAACTCACAATGATGCTGTATTTAGTGCATACACACCAGAAATGCGTTTAGCACGTCGTAACAAAATCGTTACAGGATTACCAGATACATATGGTCGTGGACGTATCGTAGGGGATTATCGTCGTGTTGCACTTTATGGTATTGATTATTTAATTGAGCAGAAACAAAAAGATTTCGCATATTGTGGCGATGGAACAATGAGCGATGATGTAATTCGTCAGCGTGAAGAATTGGCTGAACAAATCAAGGCGTTAAAAGAAATGAAAATTATGGCAGCAAGCTATGGATATGATATTTCTCAGCCTGCTAAAAACTCATTAGAAGCAGTACAATGGCTATACTTTGGATATTTAGCTGCTATTAAAACACAAAATGGGGCGGCTATGTCAGTAGGTCGTATTTCAACATTCTTAGATATTTATTTTGAAAGAGATTTAGAGAATGGTGTCTTCACAGAAAGTGAAATTCAAGAAATTGTTGACCATGTGACAATGAAATTTAGAATGGTTAAGTTTGCCAGAATTCCTAGCTACAACCAATTATTCTCAGGAGATCCAGTTTGGGCAACACTTGATGTTGGTGGTTTAGGTATGGATGGAAGAAGTATGGTTACTAAAACTTGTTTCCGTTTCTTGCATACACTTGAAAATATGGGACCGAGTCCAGAACCAAACTTAACTGTATTGTATTCTTCAAATTTGCCAGAACCATTCAAGAAATATGCTGCAAAAGTAAGTATTGATACAAGTAGTGTTCAATATGAAAATGATGATGTAATGCGTCCTGTATGGGGAGATGATTATGCGGTATGTTGTTGTGTAAGTGCTACGCAAACTGGTAAAGAAATGCAGTTCTTTGGTGCTCGTGCAAACTTAGCTAAATGTTTACTATATGCTATCAATGGTGGTATAGATGAAAAGACAAAAGTACAAGTAGGTCCAGAATATAAGCCTATCACAAGTGAGTATTTAGATTATGATGAAGTAATGCATAAATACGATATCATGATGGACTGGTTATCAGGGTTATATGTAAATATTTTGAATTTGATTCAATATATGCATGATAAATATTATTATGAAGCAAGCCAGATGGCTTTGATCGATACAGATGTACGTAGAACTTTCGCAACGGGTATTGCTGGATTCTCACATGTAGTAGATTCATTGAGTGCCATCAAATACGCAAAAGTGAAGACAATTCGTGATGAAGATGGATTGGTAGTTGATTATGAAATTGAAGGAGATTTCCCTCGTTATGGAAATGATGATGATCGTGCGGATGAAATTGCCGTATGGTTATTAAAGACATTTATGCGTAAGATTGAAAAACACCACACATATCGTGATAGTGAACCAACGACTTCAATTCTTACAATTACTTCAAATGTTGTATATGGTAAAGCTACAGGTGCGCTTCCAGATGGAAGAAAAGCAGGTGAACCATTATCACCAGGTGCTAACCCTGCATATGGAGCAGAACAAAATGGATTGTTGGCATCGCTAAATTCTGTCGCAAAACTTCCTTATGAATATGCGTTAGATGGAATTAGTAATACGCAAACAATTAATCCAGATGCATTAGGTCACAATGAAGAGGAAAGAGTAAATAACTTAGTGAATGTATTAGATGGATACTTTGATCAGGGTGCTCACCACTTGAATGTGAATGTATTTGGTGTTGAAAAATTAAAAGATGCGATGGAGCATCCAGAAAAAGAGGAATACGCAAACTTTACAATCCGTGTTTCTGGCTATGCCGTTAAATTTATTGATTTAACTCGCGAACAACAATTAGATGTTATTAGTCGTACATGTCACAAGAGCCTTTAATAAGGCTCTTTCTAGTTAGGAGGATATTATGTTAGGAGCAATTCATTCGATTGAAACGTTTGGCCTTGTAGATGGACCAGGCGTAAGATATGTCATCTTTATGCAAGGATGTCATATGCGTTGTAAGTTTTGTCACAATGCCGATACTTGGAAAACGAAAGAGCCAGATCAAAATGCAGAAGTGGTATTAAAGAAAGCTTTACGATATCGTCCTTATTGGAAAGATAATGGTGGCATTACAGTCAGTGGTGGTGAACCATTACTTCAAATTGATTTTCTGATTGAACTTTTTACATTAGCTAAAAAAGAAGGTGTCAATACAGTTTTGGATACTTGTGGACAACCATTTACTTTTGAAGAACCATTCTTTTCTAAGTTTAAACAACTTATGAATGTTACAGATCTAGTATTATTAGATATAAAACATATTGATGAAATGGCTCATAAAGATTTAACGGGACGTACAAATCGTAATATATTAGAGTTAGCTCAGTATTTATCTGACATTCAAAAGCCAGTATGGATTCGTCATGTGTTGGTACCAACAATCAATACAGATGAAAAATATTTGGAAAGACTACATCGATTTATTATTCAATTAAAAAATGTAGAAAGAATAGAAGTATTACCATACCATACTCTAGGGGCTTATAAATGGAAAGAACTTGGCTTAGGATATCCTTTAGAAGGAATTGATCCGCCAACTGAGAAACAACTTCAAATTGCGAATACAATACTTGAAACAGGAAGATAATTCCTGTTTTTTTGTGTACAAAAAAAGTGCTCAATTGAGCACTTTCATTGTTATAATCTATCGAATATATTGTAGAGATTTCTTCGATCAAACCAAACATAGCCTGTTGTGTTGTCTGTGGAAGTATCTGTTCCTGGAGTACTAGGCTCCGTTGGTTCAGGTGTTGTAGGTTCTGTTGGTTCTGTTGGTTCTGTTGGTTCTGTTGGTTCTGTAGAAGGATATGTACATGCACTTCCGTCCCAAGTTTCCGCCGTTATCTGTACAAGTTTTTTCGGCTTCGTTTGTTTCTTCTTTCTTTTTCTTCTTTTTTGCATGTACCAGCTTCAGAATCCCATTCACCACCATCGGCTTCACAAGCTCTCTTTCTTTATTATCAGACTTTTTACATGTCTGGTTTTCTTCATCCCATTCGCCACCACTAGCTTCACAAGCATCTTGCGCGTCATTGTTATCGGATGTTGTATCACCTTTTGATTTGAATTCATCTTTGATGTATCCACCCTTGTAGTCTGAGATACCACTAGGTCTTTCAAGTGCAGAATATGTTGCATATTTTTGCATGTAATCAAGCATGTAGTGTGAAATATGGAATGCTGAAGCAACATTTAAATCATCCCAAGTAATATACAAACCATAGTTTGTGATGGCATCCGTTGTATATCCACTCCAACAAGCGATTGTATATTTATTTGTATAGCCTACTGACCATTCATCTTTGGCAACTCCCTCAGGAATTCCATAGCTATTTGCAGGCCAGTCTGTTGTACCTGATTTTCCATATACTGTATAATTGCTCGCAAGAATTTCGTTGTAGTTTTGGTAACCACCTGAAACTACTTTTTCAAGTAATTGCGAAATCATCCATGCAGCTTGTTCACTGATAACGTCATATGTTTTAGCGTTTGTCTTAAATTCTTTTTTATCGGATCTACGAACTACTTTTCTTACACGGTGAGCATCCACACGCTTACCTCCATTCGCAAATGTTGAGTAAGCACTTGCTTGTTGGATTGGGCTTGCACGCATGCTCGAACCACCGATTGCGTATTGTTCATTAAATCCTTCAGCCACTTCATCGCTAAAACCAAGCTTTTTACAATAATCAATCCAGTAATCATAGCCTTTAGCGGTTACTAAATCAATCATAGCTTGAGCGGCTGTGGTATTTTTTGAAACACCTAATGCATCTTGTAAACTCATAATACCATTGTATTTACCGTCTGAGTTTTTAGGAGCGTAAGAACCATTTTTCCAATAATCTTTTTTCTTATCGTTTACCTGATGAGCGGTAGACCATCCTAAGATATCAAATGTACTTGCATAGGCAAGTAATGGTTTCATACTTGAACCTGGTTGATTTGGTTCGGTTGAGTAATCAATTTTTACGGAGTCTGAGTGATAACGACGGCCAGGACCAACCGCAATAATTTCCCCTGTATCGTTTTCAATCATTGAGAAACCAACATCGAAATATTCGTTAGGGAATTGAACGATATTACCGTTACAGATTTCATCAGCTTGTTTTTGAGCATCTTGATTTAGTGCGGTATAGATATCCATTGGAATAATGGCTGGATCTTGTCCAGTTAATTCCATAACTTCACTTAATGTTTGTGTGATATAAGCTTGATTTGGATCATCACTTGTACGCTCTACATATTCTAAAGAGAATGATAAGTCTTGGCTTGAAGCAAGATTAAATTCTTCTTCCGTAATATATCCATGTTGCAACATCAATTCCAAAGTTACATTTCTACGATTTTGAGCAGCTTTTAAATGATCTAGCTTTGTGTTTGCTTCGTTTAAATTGTTTAATGGATTGTATGTATCTGGTGCATTGATACAACCAGCCAAGAATGCAGCTTCACCTAAATTTAATTGTGATACATCTTTGTTAAAGAAGTATTGTGCAGCTTTTTTGAATACCACGTGTATTGTTTCCTGAACCAAACCAAATACGGTTTACGTAGTATTCAAAGATTTGTTCCTTA
>ENA-OQHF01001266-OQHF01001266.1-human-gut-metagenome-genome-assembly--contig:-NODE-1266-length-14227-cov-2.555745_pt1 | contig 14227 bp, 9 predicted proteins | sample MGYA00242559_ERZ504709 | MGnify/ENA primary metagenome ERZ504709 (study PRJEB26092, sample SAMD00036203) | human gut metagenome | host: Homo sapiens | study: EMG produced TPA metagenomics assembly of... | reverse complement strand
TGCTTTTCACTTTTTTGATAAGCAAAAAAGAACGAGACTTTTTCGCACCAAAATAATGCGATAAAAGTCTCGTTCCTATTTCAATATACTTCCCGGTTGTTAAACGTGATGACGAAAAGTATAACAACTGCTTAAGTTGTGAACTACTCCCTAATATCTTGTGACTATGCTAACATATTGTATTCTACATTTCAACCTTTATTTCTGATTTATTACTGATTATTTTCTATTTCTGAATCCTTAGCATTTTCTTTACTCTCTAAGTATTCTGAAGTTTCATCAGGAATTTCATCTAAGTCACTTCCTACATCAATTTCCTTTGGTTGTTTTCTGTAGAGAATGTCATACATTACAGGAACTATGAACAATGTCATAAGTGTTGCATATAGAAGACCGAAGGCTACAACTATTGCCATACTCTTCTGCATTGCATTTCCCGCATCCTGTGAAAATACCATAACACTCATTGAAAGAATTGTTGTTAATGCTGTCATAAGAATTGGACGCATTCTTGTTTTTCCTGTTACAATAAGTGCTGTTCTCTTATCAAGTCCCTGGATACGAAGCTTATTAGTGTAGTCAACGAATACAATACCGTTGTTTACTACAGTTCCCATAAGGATCATAAATCCCATTAATGCCATGGCAGAAATAGTCTGGCCAAAGATTATTAATCCTATCATTCCTCCTGTAAATGCCAAAGGAATTGTAAAGAATATAATAAACGGTGACAATAAGCTTTGGAACTGTGCAACCATAATAAGGTAAACTAAAATAGCTCCTAAAAGTATAGCCTGTAGCATCTGCCAAATCATATCCATAACCTGATCTGATTCACCTCCGATTTCAATTGTGTAACCGTCAGGTATATTGTATTCATTTATTTTCTTTTCAAGTTCTCTGGACATTAATGTTGCATTATATCCATCCTCAACTTCTGCAGTTACTGATAAATACTGTGTAAGATTTTTTCTCATTGATTGTATTTACACTGTTCTTCAATATTCATAGTTGCAAAATCAGATAACTTGTAATTCTTCTTTACTTCTTTTCCGGTATCATCATAAGTTGTTGCTGTAATCTTTGACTTCATAAGATTTTCGTAAGTAAGCTTATCTGTTTCATCAACTACTTTTACTGCCACATCATCATCGCCTACATTAAGTGTTATGGAATCTTTGTCAGTTGTTGTACGTGCTACAAGTTGCTGATATATCTGTGCAACTGTAAGTCCCTTGGCTGCTGCCCTGTTCTTGTCAATCTGAAGATGTATCTGCTTATCCTTCTCGTCAATACCGTTAGTAACTTCTTTTGCTCCCTTAATGCTCTTAACCATATCCATTACGTCTTCACTAATGGAAATTAATTTGTCCTGGTCTTTTCCATAAATATTTACTGCAAGACCACCTGATAGCATACTTGACATATCCCCCATTGCAGAAGAACTTACCTTAAATTCCTTGCACTTTATGTCTTTAGTATTAGTTTCAATCTCTTTTATAATCTTTCTAAACTGCTTAGTTGTTTTAATACTATCATCTGTTAAAACACTGAATGTGAAGTTTGTGTAGTTATTAGATGAACTTCCCATGGACATTACTGCCGCCCCTGTGTTTCCATCCATTGCACCTACTTTTGATACTCCGTCTACTTTTTGGATTTTTTCCATAACCTGACTTGCAGTATCATAAGCTGTATCTTTATCAATTGTCTTGTCAAAAGTTAATGTTGCGGAAATCTGATTACTTTCCATATCATCCATTAATACAAGTCCTGTACTAAACACTTTTGCAACACAGATTGCCAACAATACAATTGAAATTCCAATCGGCACTATCTTGTGATTTAAGCAAAATTCCAATGCCACTTCATACTTCTCTTTAACCTTGTCAAAGAATCTGTGATTCTGCTCCTTGGTCTTTCTAAGTAATACAGATGAAATTGTCGGTACAACTGTAAGTGCTACTATTAATGATGCAATAAGTGCATATGAGATAGTAAATGCAAAAGGTATCATTAACTGGCTAACTGTTCCTGATGTATAAACCATTGGAAGGAATACACAGATTGTTGTAAGCGTTGATGCAATAATTGCTCCTGCAACCTGTTTAGCTCCCTGAACTGCTGCATCTAGGTGCTGAAATTCCCCTGTTTCTAAGTCTATAAACGTTCTCTATAACAACAATTGGAGTTATCTACCAACATACCTATGCCAAGACAAAGTCCTGCCAATGACATTACATTTAATGTTATATTTGTAAAATACATTATGATAATTGCAAAAAGTACACTAAAAGGAATACTGAAAGCAACTACCAATGTAGGCTTAACATCTTTTAAGAATAATGTAAGAACTATAATTGCAAGAATTGCTCCCAAAAGAATACTTGATAAAATACTCTTAACTATAATGTCTATGTATTCACCCTGATCCATTAATGGAGTAATTGTAAGTCCATCATACTGTTTTTCTAACTCTTTAAATGAGCTTTTCAAATTAGTTAAAACAGTACTTGTGCTTGCTGTACTTGCCTTAAATGCTGATAACAATAAAGCGTCCTCACCATTTAACTTAGCATATGACTCGCCTTCATTATCAATTGTAACAATGTCTGCAACATTCACTAATTTGATTTTTCCAATGCCTTTTACGCTTGTAAGAACCATCATTTTTAAGCTGTTTTGCATTGGTATAAATTTTCACCTACTTTTACAAGCCACTGATCGTCTTCCTTATCATCAATATAACCTGCAGGCATCGAGAAATTCTGTGCAGTAATTAACTGTGATAATGTATCAAGTGTTAAAAGTGAACAATATTTTGAAATTTTTCAAATTTAGCTTGCCTTCTTGAATTTTCTAAATCCTGTTCTGATTTTTCAAGTTCTTCTTTTGCAGAATCAATCTTTGACTGTCCTGCTTCCATCTGGGCATCACCTGAGCCAAATCCTGCTGCAGCTTCAAGACTTCCTTCCTGAACACTAACATAATTCTTGTCAATGTCCTTCATCTTACTATTGATAGTCTCTACCATCTTTTCTGCTGCTAAAATTTTAGTTTTAAGATTGGCAAGTTCTGTATCAATCTGAGGTATTCTAACTTCAACAATGTTGTAAATCTGTTTTAAGTTATCCAATGTAATAAGTTCAGCTTTATCTTTCTGTCCCATATTTGTAAGCCATTTCTTAAAGCCTTCCAATTCATCAGGATTATCAATTGCATCCTTAACGCTTTTTGGAATTGTAACATTCATAGTCTTTGCTACACTTCCATACTGCTTGTTAAGATTGGCAAGTGTGTTGTTAATCTCTTTATAATTCTTTTCTATTTTGTTATCTTCATATATTTTCTTTTCGGCTTCTAAGGCACTCTGACTTGCTTTTCTATACTGTTAAGAGATGATTCATATGCAATCTTTGTTGCCTTTGCATCTGTTAACTAGAATCGGCCTCAGCAAGCTGTTTGTTAGTGCTTGACTGCTTATCTTTTAAAGCTTTCTTCTGGTCAGCAAGTTCACTTTCTGCCTTATTTAATTTAGACTTGGCAGAACTAATCTTCTTGTCTGCATCTGCTAATTTGCTGTTAGTCTTTTCAAGAATCTTGTTATTAATCTTGTCTATTTTATTCTGATTAAGTCTTACTTCAACTGTATCCTCAACTCCACCAACTACTGAAACACTGGCAACTCCGTCCTGTCTTTCAATATATGGTTCTACAACCTCTTTTGAAAATGTAGTAAGGTCTTTAATGTTCTTTCCGTCGTAATTTATGCTGGCATACATTGTTGCCATCATATCCATACTTAATTCCATGGTGTTAGGTTTTCCACATACGTCAGGAAAATCTACACTGTCAAGTGCATTTGATACTTTTACAAGAGCTGAATCCATATCTGTATCGTCTGCAAATTCAAGCATTACAATACCATAATTCTCTGATGATGTACTTGTTACATTCTTTACGCCACTAATTACGCCAAGAGCATTTTCCATTGGCTTAGTTACATCTGTTTCTACTTTTTCAGGTGACGCACCGGGTTCTGTTGTAACAACAATCAAATATGGTACTTCCATATCCGGCAAAAGGTCTGTCTGCATTTTGCTTAAGCTGACTCCACCTATTATTAAAACTACGATTACAGCCACTAATACGAAAAATGGCTTTTTAACACAAAACTTACTCATTTGTTTTATCCTTTTCTGTCTTTAACTTGCAACACACTACTGACCTAATTATTTTAGTGATTACATATTATGATAATTTATTCTAATTGTAAACATTTAATGAACAACCTAATTAATAATCTAATTTATATTTCTTATTTTTTCCTGCAATATTCTTCCAACTGTATCTGAAAACTGATGAATGGTCTCAATTTTCACAAAATCTTTTCCAAAAATTTCTTTGGCTGCAATTGTCCCCCTCTCACTTCCCATAAAAATTCCTATAACCTGAATGTTATTACTTTTTAGATTATGAATTTCCTTTTCCGTGTCCTTTATTGCCAATTCATCTGTGTATTCATTGTTCTTGTAAAAAGCACCTTCCGTTGCACTTTGGTCATCCTGGGGGCTTGCGTCCGTAAGAACTACAAGTATTCTTTTTTCCTTAGGTGAATGTTCCATTAAATGACCTGCTCCCTTTAAAGCCAAACCATCTCTGTTATTTCCTGCGGCAACATACTTAAATATTTCCTTGCCTGCTTTCTGTTCACTATAATCTTTGAAAATTCTTAGCACAGTATAGCCTCTAATACTACAATAAGAATATATCTGACAAGGTATATTGCATCTTTCAAGACTTTTTGCAAGAACGTAAACCTGTGCGGCAATAAATTCCTGACTATTCTTTCTTGATGATGAACCGTCAATCATTATATCAACGGAAAAACCTGACTTATCCTCTTGCTCTTTTTTCTCAAAAACTCTTGGATTATCAACATACAATGCCTGCCAAATTTTGCCACCGTTAATCTTTCCGTGATTAGACATTGAAGGAAAAATCTCTCTTTCGCTGTCTAAAGTTATCCTTAATTTTTCTGAAAGTCTATTAATGCTATTCTTATATACAGGTCTGTTTTTTTCAAAATAGTCTTTGTTCTTTTCGTACTGATTCTTGCATTCTCTTCTAAATTCCAAAAATTTTCTTTTTATTTCTTTTTTTAGGCAATTCTCTGCTTTGTTCTTTTAAATTATATTTTTCGCCCTTTGTAAACAAGAGATGGCTTTCTTTGTGCTTTCCTGTACATAATTTTTCTTCAATTCTTTGATTTTCAAAATCATTATACATATTTTTACCAAAAGTTGACTGAACATATTCCAAGGCATATTTAGGATTTCCATTTTAATGAAAACTGTAAAAGATAGTTTTTCCCTTTTTTCAGAACTTCCTGTTTTCCTTCGTTAAAGCCGGTTGGGTCATCGTACTTCTTTGTTCTTACATATGTGGCACTTACTTTTCCAATTGACCGAAATGGTGACAACACTTTTTGAAGAAAATATACTCCTTCCTTATTTTTCTTTAGTGACGGTGTATAAGAGAATTTCTCAGACAATATCTTTTTAGTTTTACCTATTATCTGCTCTGTTGTCATATCATTTGAAAAATCAAATTCACTTAACAACTCTTCCTCTTCAGCCGACAAATTGGATTCTTTTCCTAAAATCTGTCTGCAATAACCGTATCTTATTTTTTCAATTAGTGAATTATCAGTATATTTCTTAAATCGCCTAACAGTTTCTTTTGCATATTCAACACGCAAATCTGTTAATGCCATACGATAGTCTTTTTCTTTCTTAAACAGTACCTTTTCAAGTCCAATCCAAAACAACCCCTCAAAAAGCTCCTTGTCCTTTCCACCAAGCATATTGAAAAATTCTTCTAATTGAGCGCCATCGTACCATTTATAGCTTAACCCAATTATGATATTTAAATATGTATCCGCCTTGCCATCAGGTGAAAAAGCCAAATATAACGGATTAAGTTCATAATCTTCTGCCGATGCCCATATGAAGTTTTTTGCACGTTTTATTTCTCTTATATCTGCTTCCATTTTTGTTCAAATCTTCTCTCTAAGTAAACTTTCTTTAATAAACTTATTTTTTTAATAAATCTACTTTTAAATAGATTTCAGTTAATTATTCTTTTAATGAATCTTTTTTATAATTTACTTTTTAAACAAATCCTCTGTTTTAATCTTCTTTGAAATTCTTGCCCCTATAGTGTCCTTTATAAGTGTCTGTTCGTACATATCAAAAGACTTATTAGTTATTCCCATATCAAGTGCTGTATGAACTTCAAGTCCTTTTTCCATTAATGCTATGGAATCAAGCAATCCTCTAATATCCAATGCCTTAGATGATATCTCTGAATTTTCACACTTCTTCTGTAAATCAAGAAAAACATTGGCAAATTCTTCTGCCGCCTGCTCACTTATCGTTTCAAATTTGTCCTGTATAAGTTTTATAAGATTATCTTTAGAAATCATTGGCATTTTTATAACTGCAAATCTTGAAACCAACGCTTCATTTAATTCTTTTGTTCCTGAATATCCATAGTTCATAGTTGCAATAAACCTTGTTGCCGGATGCAAATCTATTCTGTCATATCCTGGAACATCAATAGTTCTTCTAAAATCAAGAGTTGCATGTAGTACCGCCATTGCTTCACTTTTCGCCATATTTATTTCATCAAGAATGGCAAAACCGCCTGACTTAGCTGCACTGTAAACAGGTCCCGGTCTGAAAGTTACCTCTCCATTTCTAAAAGTATCCATACCTATTAAAGACGCTGCATCCATATTTACGTGAAAAGAAATATCCCACTTAGGTCTTCCAAAAGCTGCTGCCAGATTTTCCGCAAAAATATTTTTTCCTGTAGCCTTATGCCCCACAAGCAAAATATTCTCCCCGCAAAGTAATGCCGTAACCGCCTGATTCCAAATTTCATCTCCGTAATAAAGATTATCTGGCTTAGGGATTCTGTACAATAACTCATGACTAACAGGATAATTCTCCCTGTATGAATTTATTTCTTTTTTTAGGTTTTCGTTAATGTTAAGTTTCTGTAAATAATTGTCCATTTTGTTCACTTCTTTCTTAGTGTAAATAAGCTTCATTTTTTGCAATTTTAATTTGTTCACTACGTTTCTTTGATTTTACGGTAATAATTCAGTCTTATCACATACTTGATTAATAAGTGTTTCCTTAAACTCCCCTATTGGTTTAGCTGTAAAATCAATCCAGGCATTTGATTATAAGATCTAAAATTTTTTAAACTAAATTCATATATCATAGTTTGAACTCTCTCAATTTATTCTTACTATATTATATAACACATTTTTTCTCCTTTACTCAATATGTTGTGAGAAAAAATCTCGCGTCAGTCGTTAAATATATTTTTTCACACCAAACTATCCCTTAAACACAGCGCTCCCCACCCTGCCTGTTTATTAGGCCACTGCTCATACCCCGGCAGATGCTTTGCACCACGTATCAGATACGCTTTTATTTTTTCTCCATAAAGATAGGGATCATTGCCTCTTACTATTCCCCATTCCATCATTAAAGCAGCACTGCCTGTTACAAAAGGTGTTGCCATTGATGTTCCGCTTAAAACTGTTGTTCCACCACCTGTAGCCGCCGACCTTATGTTTACCCCCGGTGCAACTATGTCAGGTTTTATCTGGTTGTTCTCTCTTGTAAAACCTCTTCCTGAGAAACTTGCCACCTTGTCTGTACTTGTATCATAGGCTCCTACACTAATTGCCTTGTCAGTTGCCGATGGTATTGTCAAAGTAATTTCCGGATCAGGTTTTAAAATCCCGTAAAGTATTAATCGACTGATTTCCCGGCAACACATATCATACCTTCCCACAACACTTACTTCAGGAATAATTCTTATAATCCATATTCCTGAATCTATGTATTGATTGACAGGTATTAAATCCATATAAATTTCCTGATACCTAGTATATGGTTTCGGTGAGCCGTACAATATGAAAACATTAGTATTTCCTAATGTGTAACTGCTAATTGAATTACCCATTCTATTTTCTACATTATCTGATATACTTCTTCCTATTTCATTACTTGTTTCATCACTTATTCCATTATTTAGCCTATTACTTTCTCTATTGTTCTCCCTTATCACCGGTGTTCTCTCTCCTGTAGGTGCCTCAATCTGTATTGCAAATGTATCCACATAATCTTTCCACAACTGTATACTTATGGATTTCTGATATGCCGAAACCTGTAGTTCCACATCCTCATTAGAAAAAGCATAACCTGATGTATGTCCAATGCCGTCTCCCTCATTTCCCGTTCCAATCTGTACTGAAATTCGGTTTCCGTCTATAACCGAATTAATATATGAGGATACTAATGTTGTTCCATCGTGAGAGCCATATGTGTTGCCAAAACTAATGTTAAGTGATAATGGCATTTTATATTCGTTTGCTGTTTTTACAATAAAGTCTATTGCCTCCATTAGCCTCGTTGTTCTTGGAAAAGAATTTTCTGTTGCTGTTGCCATTTTTACAATTACCAATTTGCTTTTTGTTGCAATTCCAAGATTATTATTTTTATTGTCTGCAAAATTTTCCAGCAGCAATTCCGGCAACATGAGTTCCATGTCCTGTTAAATCCCTTGAATTAACTTTCGTATAAGAATTTTCAAGCATCAAAGCCTGATTAATATCCGATTCACTATAAACCGTATCCGTTACCTGATCCCACAATCTTAAAATTCTCGTACTTCCGTCCTGATTTCTAAAAACCGAATTGGTATAATCAATTCCACTGTCAGCAATGCCAACAATAACGCCTTCTCCAAACAAACCCATTCCATTATTAAAAAAATTGTCCTGTTGCACCTGATTAATACAAGACTCTCTCTTTCCATTTAGTACGCTATATTCTAATCTCTTAGGTTTTTCAATAAAAATAATTTGCTCTAAATTGCTAATTGCATCAATTAAATTTTTAGGTGTTGTTATAACTGCATATCCATTAGATAATTCTCTTACGTTAACATTAGGCAATCTCCTTAGTTCATCCAAATTCCCCTGATATCTTATAATTAACTCCCAAATATCATTTTCTATTCCCACAGATAATTCCTGAGACTTTTCCAAATCTTCTTCCGGCAGATTCAATGCTATATTTAATGTATTATCTATTTTTTCATTCATAAAAAAGACCTCAAACATATTTCTTTCCGAAATCTTTAACTAAACTTAATCTAACTCTAATTGCTTTTTGCAATACTTATTAAATTTAATTAAATAATCTCTATCACTGAAATATATTTAAGGTCTTTAAATATTATTCTTTGAAATTAAAGTGCTATGTCGTTAAGTTCGCCAAACCAAAATGTGTAATTCCATTATCAAAAGCTGTGAAGCATAAATTACATTCTCCTTATTTTAAGAAACCGTTAACAATTTGTTCTTCGGCTTCCGCTTCTGTCAGACCTAAAGTTTGTAACTTAATAAGCTGTTCCCCTGCAATTTTTCCTATAGCTGCCTCATGAATAAGTGAAGCATCTAAATCATTAGCTGTAATTTCCGGTATGGCACTAATCTTTGCATTATCCATAATAATGGCATCACACTCTGAATGACCATTACATCTTGCATTACCGTTAATTACAGAATAAAAAATCTGTTTTGAATTATCCCTTGCCACAGAACGGGAAATAACATTGGCACTTGAACCGTCACCATCCATGTCAACTTCAAAACGTGTTGTTGCTGTCTGGTTTCCGTGAGTCATAATTCTCTCAGTAATTACAATCTTGGCATCCTTGTCAAGTTTTCCCTTTGTAACTCGGTTAGTGGAATCTATTCCCTTAATCTGAACAGTTTCCATTTCCATATATCCACCCTCTTCTATATTTACAATAGTTGTAGGGTTCATAACATTTTCACCATTCCCATCGCCTTTGCCATAATGCTTTTCAACATACTTTACTCTGGCATTCTTACCAATGTAAAATGTATGAATTCCATCGTTGTCTGGAAAGCTTGTCCCCACTATTGTGAATTCCGCATCCTGCTACTATAAGCACATCTGCACCTTCACCAATATGAAAATCATTATATACACATTCCTCCAAACCTGTCTTGCTGATTACAACAGGGATGTGCACACTTTCATTTTTTGTTCCCGGCTTAACATAAATATCAATGCCGTCTTTGTCTTCTTTAGTTACAATATCTATATTTGCAGTTGTATTTCTGCTATCCTTTTTGCTATTTGCCTGATATTATAGCACGCAGAATCTCATGTAATCTGTAAGTTGCTCAATAATTCCATCTGTATTTTATCCATAACAATTCTCCTTACACTATTCCATCTATGCTTTTAATTTCTTACATATGCCATCGCTATTAGTACCAAGTACCATTGGAAGAATCTCTTCCTTGTTACCGTGAGCCTTAATCAACCCGTCTGCCAACAAAACAATGTCATCTGCTATGTTTAATATTCTTTCCTGATGTGAAATAATAAGAATAGAATTATTATTTTCAAGTTGCATCTTTTCAAACACTTTAATCAAACTATTAAAACTCCAAAGGTCAATCCCCGCTTCCGGTTCATCAAATACAGAAAGCTCTGTTCCCCTTGCAATAATAGTTGCTATTTCAATTCGTTTTAGTTCTCCGCCTGAAAGACTTGCATCCACTTCTCTGTTAATGTAATCTCTTGCACAAAGTCCAACCTCTGACAAATATTCACAGGCTTCACTAATAGTAAGCTGCTTTCCTGCTGCAATTCTTAAAAGGTCTAACACTTTAATTCCCTTAAAACGTACAGGCTGCTGAAATGCAAAACTTATTCCAAGCTTTGCTCTGTCTGTAATTGACATTTCCGTAATATCCTGCCCATTATATAAAATCTGGCCTGATGTTGGCTTTATAATACCAACAATTAATTTTGCAAGTGTGGACTTACCTGAACCGTTTGGTCCTGTTATTGCAACAAATTTTCCTTCATCTATTTTAAGATTTATGCCATTAATTATATTCTTTAGCTGTCCCTTTTCATCAGTCACGCTAAATCTAACATCTTTTAACTCAAGCATATTCTAAAACTCCTTTTCCATTTTTGCTTGTAACTTTAGCCTTAGCTCCCATTATAACAGAAAACTGAGGTCCTTTGTGTCCTATATCACTATCAAAAATAATAGGCACGTTTAAATCCCCAAGTACAGACATAGCTGCATCCTTATATGGTTGCTCTATCCATGTATTATACATTAATGGGCGACCAAAAACAAACCCTGTTGCATTTTTAAAGTAACCTTTTTCCTTCATTTGCCATAAATGAGTTATAAGAACCACGTCTTCCATGTTAAAACTTTCAAGAACCCATACAATTCCGTCATCTTTATACTTTTCAATAAACTGTTCTGTTCCGTCATATTTTGTTCCAATTAAGAAAGCCAATACATCAAGACAGCCTCCAACAAGTCTTCCTGAAATTTCAATTTTTTCCTCACCCCTGCCATTAACCCAGTTGACTTTCTCATCATTACAATATCCTTCAAAACCTGTTACATATTCGTGTCTGTCTGATTCATAAAAATCAAAAGATTCCTGTTTCTTTACAGTTCCTTCCAGAACACCTAACGCATTTTCAACAGGTTTCTGCCATGGTTTCATTCCAAAATCACTTATATGACAACCATAAACTGCTGCCACGTCACATTTTGTAACAATTGGATAAATCAATGTTGTGTTATCTGAAAATCCCTGAAACCATTTAGGATTATTCTTAATACTTTCAAAATCCACATATTCAAGCATCTCCATTAAATAATCCCCACCTGCTGCTGAAAATATACAGGAAACATCTTTATTTTTTACAAGTTCATTAAACTGCTCTCCTCTTTCTTTTCCTGTCGAGCTACATCCTCTCCAGTCAGACTTATATACATTGTCAGTAACCTTAACATTGTATCCTCTGTTTTCAAAATTCTTAATTGCATTCTTTATTCTTTTTTGTTTTAATTCATTTACAATACCGCTTGAAGTTGCAGTAACTCCAATGGTATCACCTTTTTTAATGTATTTAGGAAAAAATCATATTGTACTCTCCATTATTTTATAGTTATCTGCTGACCAAGATGAACTGAATAAATAATCATTTCAGAAACCTTATTAACTCCCGGCTCACTGCCAAGTATCTGCTCAATTGCAAGTTTGTAGCATTCTAACTGAACATGATATCTTTCAACAAGTTCCTCCATTGTGTCAACTTTGTCTGTCTTATAGTCTACAATAACATATTTATTATTTTCTACAAAGCATAAATCAATTATCCCCTGAATAATCATTGTTTCTTTTGATGTGGTATTGCTGTTAATTTCACAAGCCGGAACTCCCATTAAGAAATGCTGTTCCCTATATAGCTGATTATTAGCATATGCCTTCTTCATTCTTCTAAACAAATCAGACTTTGTAAAATCAATTATATCCTTTCGCATAACAGATGCTGCACCCATTCTGTCTATTAAACCTGCATCAATAAACCGTCAATCATCTTCTTCACTGTTTCCTGATTATATTCTTCAAGTTCCATATCGAGAAGTTCAAAAATTCTGTGGTACGCTGTACCTCTCATTGCACCTGTAAGATATTGTGGCTCATCAATATCTTCTTTTTCAAAATCAGGTATAATTTCCGGTAATTCCACTTCTTCTCCAAAAGCCTGAAATGCATCCTGTTCTTCTTCCTGCTCCATACCTTGGCTTTGCTTCTTAATTTCCGTAACGCTTGCCTTTGAATGAAGAGTAATATCTTCAATATATGGATACTGAAACTGAAATCTTTGGAAAAGTTTTTCAATTGATGCATTTTCTTTGTTTGCCAACTGCTTCATTTCCATAAGCATAGTTTCTTTTTTAATACTGTCTGTTATATCTTCTGCTGCAAGTCCTAATATAACATCCGGCTGTTCTTCCACTTTCACTTTAATAAAACTATCCTTATCATATAAAGGATTACCACATTCAGTTGCATCTTTATCTGTTCTTACACAGTCAAAAGCCTTATTTCTGCCAATTGTTTTTCCAATTAGCTCCATTATGGTTTTTGCACCAATAACATCATTATAAAGCATTAATTCACTATTATCATATATCTGACTTTCAAATTCTCCAATCTGCTTTTCAGCATTCTTAACAAGCCCTGTAATATATAATTTCTCTTTTGCTCTTGTTAATGCAACATAAAGAATTCTCAATGTTTCTGCCACATCCTCTTCCTTATTAGACATTCTGATATATGTTTTTAAAAGAGGTGTCTGTTTAGTCTTTAATTTATTATTAATGCAGTCTATTCCTATGTTTCCATCTGCCCCTGACACAAGCTGATTTGCCTCATTCTTGCTTGTTCCATTAGTATTGCACAAGAATACTACAGGGAACTGTAATCCTTTACTTTTATGAATGGACATTATTCTTACTATATTGTCATTCTCATTAACTGTTGATGCCTCACCGTCATCTTTTGCAAGATACTGAATCTTCTCAATATATCTTAAGAAGTTAAACAGACCCTTGTAACTTGTTTCATCATATGCCACAGCTTTCTCTTTTAATGCCTGAATATTTAAAAGACGTTTCTTTCCACCGGGCATTGATCTTATATAAAAAGCATAACCTGTTTCATCTAACAATGTATTAATTAAATCATATACAGTTGTATACGGGACCATATTTCTAAATTTTGTAAGTGTATTCAGAAACTCTGTCAGTCTTGTTCTAAGTTCCACATCACTTCCTGATAAAGAATATTGTTCTACACAATCATAAAAACTTTCACAAACATTTTCTGTTTTTATAATTGCTAACTGATTTGAATCAAAACCAAACATTGGAGAAGTAAGTACTGCTGCCAAAGGTATGTCCTGTCTTGGATTATCTATAATTGACAACATATTTGTAATAGTCATAACTTCCATTGTTTTATAATATCCTGTCTTTGATTCTGCAAAAACAGGTATTCCATTATTCTCCAACTGCTCTCTGTAAATATCACTATTATCCTTCATACTTCTTAAAAGAATAACTATATCTCCATATCTTACAGGTCGCATGTCTTTACCTTTTTCAGTTATCTTTAACCCGGTTTCAGGATTAGTAATCTCTTTTATTTTTCTTGCAACATAAGCTGCCTCATCACTTTTATCTCCACCTTCAACCATTACAAATTCTGTTGAAT
>ENA-OQHF01001263-OQHF01001263.1-human-gut-metagenome-genome-assembly--contig:-NODE-1263-length-14250-cov-4.080153_pt1 | contig 14250 bp, 12 predicted proteins | sample MGYA00242559_ERZ504709 | MGnify/ENA primary metagenome ERZ504709 (study PRJEB26092, sample SAMD00036203) | human gut metagenome | host: Homo sapiens | study: EMG produced TPA metagenomics assembly of... | reverse complement strand
AAGACCTTCCTGTATCTCTTTATTAATTGACGGATAAGCTAAATTCAACAAGGGGAAAAGACATCTGAATGTATCCCAAAAACCTGTATCCGTGTACATGTATCCCGGAAGTACCTGTCCGTTGTAAGGACTGTAATGCACTACCTGTCCGTTGGCATCTATCTCATAGAACTTACGAGGGAACAACAGCGAACGGTACAAGCAAGAATAGAACATACGATACTGGTCAAGATTACCACCTTCTACCTCTATTCTGCCCAATGCTTCATTCCAGGCTGTTTTACCTTTTTCTACCAACACATCAAAACTGTCATTACCCAACTCCTTCAGATTTTCTAAAGCCTGTGCCTGACTGATGAAAGAAGAAGCCACTCTGGCGTGTACCTTTTCACCTTTTCGAGTAGCGAAACCGATAATAGCTCCTGCATGATTTGCCTCCTGTTCAGCTTTGCCTACAGAGATACAGCTGTCGGCCACTGTAGCCTTGTATGTAAAAGGCTTGTCAAATTCAATTACAAAATAGTTCTTGAAGTTATCAGGCACACCACCGCTGTTTTTGGTAGAATAACCGATAATACGGTTATTTGCCGCATCAATCTTCACATAAGAACCCTTGTCAAACGCATCAATCACTACGTAAGAATGCTCATTTTCAGGGAAAGTAAAACGGAACAGAGCAGCCCGTTCAGTCGGAACCAGCTCTGTCACTACATCATGTTCTGCCAGATATACCTTATAATAATATGCCTTTGCTTCTTCACCTTTATGCGAAAACCAGCTGGCACGTTTGTTTTCATCAAACACCGGCTCTCCTACCACCGGCATAATGGAAAACTGACCGTAGTCATTAATCCACGGGCTGGGCTGATGGGTCTGCTTAAACCCTCTGATTTTAGTCGCAGTATACATATACTGCCATCCGTCGCCCATTTTCCCAGTCTGAGGAGTCCAGAAGTTCATACCCCATGGACGTGCAATAGCCGGATACGTATTTCCGGAAGAAAACTCATAAGTAGACTGAGTACCAATCAGCGGATTTACATAGTCTGCATAATTGGTGGCCTTACCGTGAAGGGCAAAGCACATTATCATAATTAACAATACTAATTTCTTCATAACGAATTCCAAGTTTAAGATTTTCAATTAATACCATATATGTCCAGAGTCATTACACATCTCCAGTTCCAATGTTGCACCCGACAGAATCTGCTCATGCGTAATAAAACTCTGATGATAGTCCTTACCGTTCAATTTCACAGCACGTATGTACCTATTTTCCTTATCAAGGTTCTTTGCAACCACAGTAAATACTTTACCATTTGCCAGCTGCAATTCAACCTTTTTAAATTTCGGCTTTCCAATTTCATATTCACCTGAAACAGGATTTACAGGATAAAAGCCCATAGCACTGAACACATACCATGCCGACATCTGTCCGCAATCCTCATTTCCACACAAACCAGCCGGGGTGTTCAGATACAGTTCATCCATAATCTGCGACACATATTGCTGCGTTTTCCAAGGCTGATTGACTTTATTATACAGATAGACCACATGATGGCTCGGCTCATTTCCGTGTGCATACTGTCCAATCATACCTGTACTAAAGATAGGCAATTCGTGGTCGTCCGTCGGGTGATACGTAAACATGCTGTCAAGCTTCTCGCTAAAGCGCTCTTTTCCTCCCACCAGACTAATAAGACCATCCACATCATGCTGTACAGACCAGAAATAATGCCATGCATTGCTTTCACAAATATGTGGCGTATATTCCTCGGCATGGAAATCCTTGATAAAATTACCTTTATCATCTTTAGGCTGCATAAAAGAAGTAGCCGGATTGTACACATTCCGGTAATTCTGCGAACGGGCATAGAAAGTATCCGCAATGTCCTTCCGTCCCATCTTGGCAGCCATTTCAGCTATACAAAAATCATCGAACGCATATTCCAGTGTTCTTGACAACGACCAGTTCTCGGAATTATATTCATCTGTGACATTGTAAGGGATATATCCCTTTTGCTTATAAAAGCCAATGCCTCTATACTCATCAATATTCGCCGTAGCTACACAAGCTTCCAATGCCTTTTCGGCATCAAAATCACCGATACCCTTCAAATACGCATCCACAATAACTGGCACTGCGTGGTAACCAATCATCATGTCTGTTTCACTTCCATAGAAGTTCCATACCGGCAAACGACCATTCTGCTCATAGAATGCCAAGAATGACTTAATCATATCATTGGTCCGTTCCGGCTGCGTATAAGTAAACAGCGGATGTGATGCACGGAACGTATCCCAAAGAGAGAACGTACTGTAATTGGTCCAATTCTCTGCCTGATGTACCTTCTGATCTGGTCCGTAATATTGTCCGTCTACATCCGAATAAATAGTAGGAGCCAGCATACTATGATAAAGTGCGGTATAAAACACGGTCTTGTCATCCTTGTCTTCCGACTCTACCTTTATCTTCGACAATTCCTTATTCCATGTTTCCTTAGCCAGTAACCGGTACTTGTCAAAATCGTTTTCAGGAACTTCTGCCTGCAGGTTCTTGGCTGCACCTTCCATACTCACTCCTGAAATGGCGGTAGAAACAATTATCTGTTCATCTTTTTTCGTTGAGAAATCAAACCGGGCAACGTATGCAGTACCCATAAGAAGATTGTCCTTCAAGATAGGAGTCGTATCCATTTGTACATTCTCAAAAGGAACAGAGAAACGGGTTTGGAAGAACACCTTCTGCTTTCTGGCCCATCCGTCCGAAAAACGGTATCCACGGATAGTCACAGAGTCTACTACTTCCACATAGCTGTCCTGAGTGGCATCCCAGTTCATTGCCTTTTTCAGGTTCAGGATAATGGCCGACTTTGCTTCTGGGAAAGTATAGCGTTGAATTCCGCAACGCTCCGTCGCCGTCAGTTCCACATTGATTCCATAATCATCCAAAAAGACCTGATAATAGCCCACTGATGCACTTTCCCTCTCATGTGAAAACTTGGAATGTACCCCTAGAGGAGCTTCTGCCTCTACGTATGGCAGGGTCACTGGCATAAAAGAAATATCGTACAAATCGCCTGCTCCTGTTCCTGAAAGATGCGTATGACTAAATCCGGCAATGGTACTATCCGGATAGTAATAGCCTGCGATTCTGTCCCACCCCGGAAGGCCGTTGTCCGGGCTTAGTTGAACCATGCCAAAAGGCACTTGTGCACCCGGATAAGTGTTTCCGGTAAAGTCCGTCCCAATAAAAGGATTTACATACTGCGTCAAATCCTCTTCCACGGGAGCCACAGGACTGGAACAAGCCCACGTAAGACCTGCCAAACCCATAAAAACCCATAGTGAATTTTTCATATTATTATAATAGTTAAAAGATAGTGCAAATCAACAGCGACTAAAGTTAAGAAAAAATAATGATTAAAAAGCCGTTTTAGCCATATAATGTATTTAAAACCAACACCAACAGGCTAAAACGGCTTTCTTTTTTCATTTAAAAGTTATTATCTGAAATTGTGCGGCGTCTGCCATTTACCATTGTCATCCATTGTATCAGCTACATCCCACCAAACGCGATCACCTTGTGTTATATCAGGTCTGTTCGGATTCTCTTCTTCTCTATCTGGATAACTAATTCGTTTAATTAGTTTCGTATCATATATTTCTCCGCCAGAGTTATTTCCACCTTCGACAACCAATAAATAACGTGGATAATCTGTACGGCGAACTTCAGCCCATCCTTCGTTTCCATTCGGGAATACAGCAATCCATTTTTGCGTAATAATCTGTTCCAAAATTGCCTCTTTATCTGTACCATCAAAAGCAGACAAACCGTTCAAGTGATCAATATAAGGCTGATAATCAGACGATGAAATTTGATAATATTCCATTGAAGCCTTAACTCCATCTAAATAAAGTTGTTTAGCTTGAGCTATTGATCCTCCATTCCATCCTCTTAATGCAGCTTCAGCTTGTAAAAATAAAGCTTCAGGATAACCCATCCATACATATTCCGTGCCTTTATACCACCACGCATGAGTTGGATCCATTGCATCATCTGCAACACAACAACGAGCAGATGAATATGTAGTCAAGTAACTTCCTCCAATATTTAAAGCTCCGTTTCTAACTCCATTAAAAGATTTTTTTGACTGCTCCGGAATTGCTTGATTCAAATCAGCGTATGAAGAAGGACGAAACCACAACATTTCACAACGTGGATCCAGATAACATTTACTTTCTTCTGTATTAAACTCCTCCGTAAAATTACCAGCACCTTCTTTTAAAGCTTGATTTTTAAACGCCCATTCCATCTCTTTTGTAAGCAGAACCGTTGATCCACTTCCCCAACTAAAGAATTCTGCAAATACATTTTGATTTTCAGACGGATTATTACGGTACTTAGGAATAAGAGCCAGTCGGTCTTCGTGACTTTGCATTACACCACCATTTAAAGCTGCCTCACCTTGTTTTTTGGCTTCTTCTGGATTTACATTCGAAATACGTAAAGCTAAACGTAAACGAAGAGTATTAGCGAAACGTATCCATTTATCCACATCTCCACCATAATAGATGTCATTTGTTGAATTTAAGCCGTCCCAATTATTGCTCCTATTATTATTTAATTCTGTGATAGCCTGATCCAACAAATAGAAAATGCAGCATATACATCTTCCTGTTTAGTATATGACACTTGCTCACTAACAGGAGCAGCTCCCTTGATATAATATTCCAAAGGAATATCACCATAAGTATCAGTCTGCATTGACAACAAGAATGCATAATAAATACGGCTGATATAAAAAGCAGCATGATATTTATTTTTATCACAGAACCAAAATGTCCTGATTAACTCACTATATTCAGCATTACTTCTTTTATCATAAAATTGATTCCAACGATTAGCAGACCAACCTTCTGTATATGCATAAGTAGGAGCTTGTGTTAAAAAAGCCATTTACATTATTCCCAGTATATCCAGCATAAATATCATGGGTAAGATTCGTTGTTGTTTGGTAATTATCCCATGCCCCGTCATAGAAGAAACCATAAAGAGTACTTCCGATACCGGACTCTCTTTCTTTCAAAGAAGCCAATGCTTTCTCTGAAAGCTGATAATCAATATCATACCCATTTGGACTAACATTTTCTGTAGCTTCTGGAATATATCCCGGCTGATAAGGATTCGTATTCATTTCCTCAAAATCGTGACATCCTGCAAGAGCTACTAACGAGCATACAGCAATAGATTTATATATATTGAATTTCATAATACTTTTGTTTTTAGAATTAGAAACCTAAACTTACAGAAAAACCGAATGTGCGTGTAAATGGTATAGCCGCAAAGTCAATAGCTTGAGAGAACATAGTCGTGTCATAGCCTCCCTCTGGACTTGTACCCGGAGTGTGTTTCAACAGATAACACAAGTTACGTGCCACAAATGAAACATTCAATGCAGTCAACGGAGTTTTTTTCAACATTTTTGACGGGAATGAATACCCCAAAGACAATTCTTTCAGCTTGATAAATGACGCGTCATACAAGAAATCTTCTGGCAGCAAATTTCCGTAATAGTTTGAAGCTGTAATCTGTGTCGTATTCGGAGTTCCATCTGCATGCACGCCTGGGAATATCATCATATAATTATTGTCCTCTCCACGGTTTTCTGTCCGTTTTGCCAGACCACTTCCTGTTGCCAAAGCTTCTGAATAAGAATAAATGTCACCACCAAATCTCATATCAAACATAGCAGACAATGAAATGCCCTTATATGTAAACGAAGGTGATACAGACATCGTAAGCTTTGGTTGAATATTTCCAATCGGGTTTGCAAGACGATCTGACAATTTACGACTTCTCATCGGTAAACCATTTGCGCCCACAAGGATATTTCCGTTTTCATCACGCATATAGACTTCTGAAGCATAGATTTCTCCCAATTTATGACCTGCACGAGTTCCAACTTTTATCGGGAAGCCAGAATCACCATCAAAGAATAAATAATCAACACCTTCTGCCAATTCTTTTACCATAGATACGTTATGAGCCATGTTTACATTCAAATCGAACGTAAAGTCTTTTGTATCCACGATAGTAGAATACAACATCAATTCAACACCCTGATTTGAAATCAAACCGGCATTTACCCATTTACCTCCTGACCATGGAGCAGCAGCAGGAACTTTCATGATTTGATTTTTTGTTTTACTATAATAATAAGTAAAATCAAAGCCTAAACGGTTATTAAGGAACTTCATATCCAAACCAACTTCATAAGATGTGGCTATTTCCGGCTTCAACTGATCGTTCATTTTCACGTTAGACATATTGGCTGTCAATTTACCACCGTTTTCAAAGATATAATCGTAAGTATTGTATAGCTGGTAAGGGTTAGTATCCTTTCCTACTTGAGCGGCAGACAAACGTAGTTTAGCAAACGTCATCCAGTCAGGCAATGTTTTATCCAAAGAGCGAACGAAATCAGAGATTACAAAACTCAAGTTAGCAGACGGATAGAAGAATGAATTATTTTGCTTTGGCAGAGTAGATGACCAGTCATTACGTGCAGTCAAATCCAAAGATAGATATTCTTTCCATGCCAACTGTGCAGACCCAAATACAGAGTTCATTGCACGTTCATATCCAGATTCTTTAGCAGTATTCAATATATTTGCTGCGTTTAGCATCCACATATTCTTGTTAAGCATATCTCTTACACCTGCTCCCAATGTTTCAAATTTTTGATACATAAAATTGGCTCCAGCTGTAAAGCCTAAGCGGAAATTATCTGTTAGCTGTTTATCACCCATCAATAAAAACTCAGCATTTGATTCAAAGAAATTTTCTTCTGAACGATTCATTTCATCAGTATGAATGTCTGATAAAGTAGTTTCTGTAAATCCGTCACCGAGATTAGTGTCCTCAAGACGTGTACGATAATAGTCAAATGCATATTTTGCAGAAAAATGCAACCAATCAGTAAAATTGATTTTTGCATTATAGTAACCCAATGCACGCCAACGCTCATCAGAATTGTGACGCTGATTCAATACATAATACGGGTTTCGGATAGATGCAGATGGTTTCACCCAGTTTACATGTACTTGATTTTCATTTGAATATTCTTTCAAATCATCCAAACGTACATTATTAGGGATTCCTATTAACTGATTGATAGCACCATAAACACCATAATATGGACGGTCTGTCCCTTTTGTACGGGACAACGAAATTTTACCTTCCATAGAGAAGTATTTGTTCAGCTCAGTTCCTGCATTCAGGTCTATATTTACACGATTTAATTTTTCAGTCGGGAATACACCTTTACTATCTGCTGCTCCAAAAGAAGCACGATAATGTGATGTTTCTGTAGTATTACTTACAGAAACATTGTGCGTCTGAGAAAAGCCTGTATCAAAATAGTCTTTCAACTTATTGCCATAATTTGAGAAAGGCATTTCTTCTCCATTCCATGCAGTATACATATCACCGTTTAATACAGGTCCCCAACTTCCACTATCATCAACACTATATTCCACACCTCCTGTGGGGTTGATATGACCTTGTCCATAACGAGTCTGCATATCCAATGTTTCTGCAACCTTAGACCAAGTAAAGTTCCCGCTATAACGAACACCAAAACCTTCTTTTTTAGAACCTTTCTTTGTAGTTACCAAGATAACACCATTACCGGCACGGCTACCATAAAGAGCTGCCGCATTCGGGCCCTTTAACACAGAAATACTCTCAATATCATCCGGATTGATATCTAAAGAAACACTACCACGGTCAACACCACCAAACATAGATGCATCCGATGTATTATTGTCACTAAAAGGAACTCCATCCACAATCCACAACGGTTGGTTATTGTCGCTCAATGAAGAGTTACCACGAATAGTAATCTTAGTAGAACCACCCAAACCTGTAGATGAAGTATTCATTGACAGACCGGCTACCTTACCTTGCAAAGCACTGGTTACAGAAGGGTCACCCGTTTTGTTCAATTCATCACTCTTCAATTCCTGTACAGCGTATCCCAGCATTTTTTTCTCACGCTTGATACCCAAAGCAGTAACGACAACCTCATCCAATACCTCCGTATCTTCATGCATAGTCAGATCAATCACTTCTTTGCCTTCTACCTTCATCTCGACACTCTTATAGCCGATATAAGAGAACTGAAGCACCGCATTTCCCGGTACACTCACAGTATAATTTCCATCGTAATCGGTAATGCTACCATTGGTAGTTCCTTTTTCCATGATAGTCACACCAATCAATGGTTCACCTGTCGCATCTACTATACGTCCGGTAATCGTCTTCTTTGCAGCACTCTGTGCAGGTGACTTCTTTACCGTGGAATTATCCATAGACAGATAAACGACTCTATCGTCTATTTTATAGGAAATATTTTTCCCACTCAAAGCCTTGCTCAATACTTCCTGTAAAGAAGAATCAGTTACATTCAAAGATTCAAGTTGAACAGAAGCAAGCTTATCGTCATAGAAAAACTGATAATCCGACTGAGCCTGGATTTCTTTAATTACACTCCCTAAATTAGGATTAGTCAGTGAAAGATTAAACTGCGCCGAAACCCACTGAAAAGGAGCTGCCGACAAGCCTAAAAAAACCAATGTCCTGAGATATTTTCCCGAACATAAGGATTAGCATTTTCCCTTCTAAAATAAATTCTTTTTAAGGTTAAACATAATCTTGTTATTTTAAATTATTACTACAATTTCCAATAGTACATATATAACAGCCACCCTATATAAAACACTTACTCAAATTCATTATTTTTTTCGGGAAATATAAAAAAATCGGCAAACACCTCATAAATGCGTGTTTGCCGAATCGGATTTTACTCCATGGGTTCAATCAAAACCTTATCACTCTCTATCTTGTATCTTATCGGAATGCTATTCTGTAGGGTCTTCATCACATCCTCCAGCTTTTCTTTTTTCTCTATCATGCCTGAATAGGTATGTGTCAAGTCTATATCTTTACGGACCTCAATCTTGACATGATATAAATCTTCCAGCACCTTGGCAATATCTTGAATCGTTGCATTCTGGAAAGGAACCATGTTATTCCGCCAAATCCCATCCATAAGCGAATTGGTCTCTTTGACAACCATCTTATGGCTGCTTTCTTCCACAATGGCTTTCTGTCCGGGAAGCAAAATAATTTTCGAATCATCATCACCCGACTCCACGAGCACCTCTCCTTCAATAAGAGAAGTTTCTGCGACGGTAGCTTGGTCATAACTTTTCATATTGAAAATCGTACCATGCACTACCACGGTCATCAGTTTGCTTTCTACTGTAAACTTATGCTTACCTGTTTGCCGAGCGACTTCAAAATAAGCTTCCCCATTCAGTCTGACTTTTCGGTTATCGCCTGCAAAGTTTTCCGGATATTCAAACACGCTTCCCTTATTCAACCAAACTTTCGTCCCATCTGCAAGTTCAATCTTTCTTATCTTATTGTCTGCGTAAACCCTTATCATATCCTCGCTTGTCAATCCCTTAAAAGACAGCCATCCTATAAGTACCAGCACAAGCACGGCCGCTGCATATCGGGTCCACAAAAAGAGGTGCTTCATCTGTTTTTTCTCCTTCTTTTCCGAAAGCACAGACATCTCAACAGGCTGTACAACCGATTTCAGTCGTTGCATGGCTGCGTTTATTTTATCTTCTTCGTCGTATTTCCACTTTCCCAGATGATACAACTCCTCTATGGAAAACAAATACTTTTTGTTTTCGGGCGAAGCACTGATATACTCATTTCAGTGCCTTCATGTCTTCAGTAGTCGCAGTTCCCTGAAGATACCTCCATATAATATCATCACTAATTTTATTCATACACACCTAAAAAACAAATTAATAATAAAGCAAATGACTGAGCTTTACACGCAGTATCTTCAATGCTTTGTACATATGGGCTTCTACTGTTCTCAGGGAAATACCAAGTATGTCGGCAATTTCCTTATTCTTCATCTCGTAGAGATAGCTCATTTTAAAAACTTTCCGGCTCTGATCCGGTAAGTCATTGATGGCAGATAGAATTTCCTTCTTCAACTCCATATTCTCCAACCGTGCCATTACCTCAGAGTTTTCATAATTGTAATAGGCAATCTTCTGGGCAAAAAATTTCTTTTTCCTCCGAAGTATAACTATCCACTACCGATTTATGCTTCAGAAAATTGATGGACCTTGTATAAACAGACTTATATAAAAAAGACTTGATGTGGTCATCAAAATCAATCTTGCTTTTATTGTTCCACAATTCAACAAATACATCCTGAACAATATCTTCCGCATCATCCTCACCTACCAGACGGGTTGCATAAAACAACAATGCAGAATAATGCTGTTTAAACAAGCCATAATATATTGTTTCAAAATTATTTACAGACATAAGTGATCAGATTTGGTATTTATCACAAAGATAAATTTTAAAATCTATTTCAACAACTTTTATGCAAAGTCATCCACTAATACCTGTTCTTTATAATTATGCCGACAATTCTATCAAAGAGCTACCTTTATTTTCCTGAAAACAATCTTCTACCTATAATTCCTTTATACTGATGGCTACCCCACCACTGGGTGCCAGCTTTTGTCTGAGTTTAGTCTTATGACTTACTGTCCGTGTTTCTATTACATATTCCTTCGGATTTGTCCGCCAGTCGGCTTTTTCCCCGTCTGCATAAATAACGGCCTGATATTTCTTGCCTTTCGGCAGAAAACTGAAGTCGATAAGGGCTTCACGGCTGTTTTCATCCGTAATGCCTCCTACATACCATTCATTTTTTCCTTTGGCCTTACGGGCAATCGTGATGTAATCTCCCGGTTCTGCCTCTAATATATAGGTATGATCCCAGTCTACTGCCACATCCTTAATAAACTGAAACGCATCCGGATATTTCTCATAATTCTGATACAAATCGGCAGCCATCTGAAGCGGACTGTACATCGTGACATACAAAGCTAATTGTTTTACTAGTGTAGTACCCAACTTTGCCTTGTTACTGCCATACACTGACAAGTCTCCCTCAAAAATACCCGGGGTGTAATCCATCGGTCCTCCCATCAGACGGGTAAACGGAAGTATGGTCTGGTGGTCCGGACGAATGCCGTTGAATGATTCGAACTCTGTTCCTCGTGCCGACTCCTGTGCAATCCAATTAGGATAAGTACGACATAAGCCGGTCGGACGAACCGCTTCGTGCGAATTGACCATGATCTTATACTGGGCCGCCTTTTCTGCCACACGGTTGTAGTGGTTCACCATCCACTGTCCGTCGTGATGTTCACTACGTGGAATAATCGGTCCCACATATCCGGTTTTCACCGCATCGTATCCGTTATCTTTCATGAAACGAAACGCATCATCCATCTGACGCTCATAATCAGCCACAGACGAGGTGGTTTCATGGTGCATGATAATCTTTACCCCTTTGGAAGCCGCATACGCCTGTAACTCCTTCACGTCAAAATCCTGGATAAGGAGTAGTAAAGCTATAGATAAACTCTTTGGCATACGCATAGTTATCTTCCCATCCTTCATTCCATCCTTCCACCAGCACGGCGTCAAATCCATGTTTGGCTGCAAAGTCGATGTATTTCTTTCACATGAGCCGTATTGGCTCCATGATGCCCGTTCAGGTTTCAGTTGCTTGTAATCAGTCTGTCCTATCACGACATCCTGCGTGTCGGTATAGGCCCATGTAGAACCTCCACCCGTAAAATATTCCCACCATACACCGACGTATTTAGTAGGCTTTATCCATGAAGTATCCTCGATTTTACAAGGCTCATTCAAATTCAGAATCAGGTTGGAAGCCAGTATATCGCGGGCATCGTCGCTCACAATAATCGTACGCCACGGTGTTACACTTCCAGTCTGAATGTATCCCTTGTTCCCATTCTTATCGGGCGTCAAATGTGCACTCATAAGATAAGTTTCTGCATCCAGGTTCAAATGCATAGCCGGATAGTTTACCAGTGCAGCCTCATGAATATTAATATACAGTCCGTTATCCGACTTCAGCATCAGCGGAGTCTGTACAGCCAGATTCGGAGTCGGCGATTTACAAGCTAAAGGCTCATTACGGGCTTCATCAATTAAAAGAGGTACTTCCGAAAGGCGGGAAGTAGTTATCTGAAACTCATTGGTATCGTAGTCAGCCGGAATCCAGAAAGCTTTATGATTGCCAGCTAACTGAAATTCTGTCAATTCTTCTTTTAGGGTAAAATGACGCAGACTACTTTGCACAGGGAATTCATAACGGAATCCCAGTCCGTCATTAAACAACCGGAAGCGAATATTCAAAAGTCTGCCGGATTTTTCTTGTTTCAGTGCCACCCACAACTCTTTGTGATGGTCTCTAATCTCGCTGTTCTGCCCCCACACTGTTTTCCAGACCGTAGCGCAACTATCTATCTTTGTTTCTACTATGCTGAAGTTACGGTCAAAGGCAATCGAAGGACTTATCTGAAAGCCCATTTTGCTTTCATTTATCACTTCTTTTTCTTTGTACATTAACGAATAGACTGGTTTGCCTTCGTCTGATAGATGAAACTGCATCTTGAAGTTTCCGTCGGGCGAGGTCAATGTCTGTGCCTTCACCGCTACAGATGCCGCCAGCAACCCAAGCAATACAAAAATCGTTCTCATCGCTGTATATTTTTTTATGTTCGTCATATCTGTTTTCATATATAACAACCATACAAAAAAAAACACTTACTGCATGACGCATAATATGAAAATAAAATACCCCTTCTATATTTCCGAGAATCCCTTTATCTATTCTCTGTTTTACACTGCGGGATTTGTATCCCACAGTGTGAAATATGTATCCCACACTGTGGTTTTTGTATTTCACAGTGTGAAACAGAGAATATGCCACAACAAAATGACTTATATACAGAAAGGAAAAGATGTTTTATCAATATTGAAGCAAAAAAGCTTCCGCACAAGGCAAGAAACGGTCATGTCCTTTCGCATTCAAATGAGCTGTATCGTTTACGCCTTCATTCTGAAAATAAATCTTGCGGAAAGCATCGCTTTGCGCAAAGATATTTCCCTTACGTGCTGCATCAAAAACAGGAATACTGTAACGCCCGCACACCTCTAATGTCGCATCCACGACTTTCTCAGCTGCACTGCCTGAAAAATTTTTCCGTGTCCAGCAGGTAAAGAAAAACAGCTTGGCAGAAGGATACTTTTCAATCAGCCCCTCACACAATATACCCAGTTTTTCCTTGTAATTATCAATACCAATAGAATCGAGAAGGGAAGCATCATTGTGTCCGGCAATGACCACCACATAATCCAATGAATCAGTCATTTCTTTATAACGTTTATACATCGCCTCGCCGAAACGAGCACGAGGCATGGCTACACAATTCCCATTACGCCCGTAATTGAAATATTGCATTCTATGCTTTTTCGCAAACTTATAATGCCATGTATATTCCACCGGCTCACGATGATTTCTCACATAGCTGTCGCCTATGACTCCGATACGTTTTCCATACAACGGATCAGACGACGTACTCACCTGTCCCCAAGCGGTATGGATACATACCCATGCCATAAGGATAAAAAAGAATCTCAACTGTTTCATATTGTTATCTCTGTTTACATAATTAATCCTTCCATTCATATACATACAACTGGTCTAATACCACTCCCTCATCCAATGCCTGAATCGTAATTCGATGTGTTCGATTTCCACGCAATGGAAATTTCAAACGAAGTACAGCCTGATTGGACAACACATTTTGTTTCCATTCTTCACTACGGCCATAAGTACGATAAGACACAGGAAGCGACTGTGCCTCATCCAAAGAAACTTGCACGCGCAACTCGTTTCCAACCACCGGATGTACCGGAAGAAGACAAAGCTCCACTTCTACCGAGTCTGCCGGACACCCGTCAAAGTGAAACACCACTGAGGAGTCTTTTGAAATACCAGCTGCCATACCTTCGTACCCCAATCCCTCGCACGGCAACAGATTACCTTCCATAGCCTCCAGACCATTCCATTTAAAGAGACAGGAGCGAGTGGATTTCAAAGAATCAGTAGCCGTACTTTTCGGAATCCGTTGATATATCAGATAAATTACGAGGTTTATAATCCATAAAAACCTTGCCATTTCCCCTGGTTGTACCTATGTGTCAGCGATACAATACGTCGAACGCTTGTTCACTCAATTGCCAGTCAGCCTTTCCGT
>ENA-OQHF01001262-OQHF01001262.1-human-gut-metagenome-genome-assembly--contig:-NODE-1262-length-14253-cov-3.098046_pt1 | contig 14253 bp, 17 predicted proteins | sample MGYA00242559_ERZ504709 | MGnify/ENA primary metagenome ERZ504709 (study PRJEB26092, sample SAMD00036203) | human gut metagenome | host: Homo sapiens | study: EMG produced TPA metagenomics assembly of... | reverse complement strand
AGAGTATTCCGGCGTCAGCGCGCCGGTAGAGTCGTCGAAGACGGGATTGCAGTCGATGTAGAAGACCGTTTTCGTTTGTCGGCGAGCTTTTTGGAGCTCGGCGTTTGCGTGCGTCGATGGTCGAATTCTTAAAGAACGTCGCGTCGGACTTTTCCTGCGTCGTGTGGAAGATGGCCTGCAAAAAGATGATGGCGTCAGGCTGGAGCTCGCGCACTTCGTCGAGCAGGACCTTGTACTGTGCGGCCCAGCTCTCCGCCGTGCCGGTACCGAGCTCGTTGATGCCGAGCATCAGGTAAATTTTGCCGTAGTGCTTGCCGGAGAGCGCCTGCGCAAGCGTCTGCTTTGCCGGGGAACTCCGCCTTTTTCGACCGCCGACCAGACCGTCAGGCCGTTGTGGCAGAGGTAGTCGGCGTTATTGAGGCCCGCATAGTCCTTGAAGCCGTCGGTGTGCGAGTCGCCGATGAACAGCGCGTCGTCAAAGTAGCTCGCGTCCACCGTGGTGAAGGGGGAGTCGGGCTCTTCCGGTTCGGGCTCCGGTTCCGGGTCCGGAAGCGGAGCGGGGTCTGGGACGGGAGGAGGTTCGGGCGCTTTGGGCTCGCTCCACGGGTAGACCCCGTCTGCGGCCGCTGTGGCCATTGCCGCGACGGGCGGCGTCGCGGCATCCAGTTTTTCAAGATAGTCCTGATATACGCCGGTGGGATCGAGCGCGGCGTAAGCGTTGAGCGCCAGCGCGCTGACAAAGCACAGCGGCAGCAGGAAAAAGGGACGAGAGGACATGAAAGGTCTCCTTAGAAACGGGAATAGAGGAAGGCGTTGCCCGACGAGGTGGCGATGAAGTACACGCACACCCAGAAGAGCAGAAACAGCGGGAGCTGGACGAGTAAACTGCCGCGGTGCTTTTCATAAAAGCGACGCGGCTGCGGCAGACAGAAGAAGATGGCGAGCAGCAGTAGCCACCAGTAGGACGAGAGCAGCTTGAGCGCATCCTGCGCAGACACGGCGCTGTGCGTGCCGAAAAACGGAAACAGGCGGGAAAAATACGCGACGATGTCCTTTAAGCAGTGTGATGCGGAAAATGACCCACGTCTGCGGGATGACGAAGAGGAGATAGACGTGCGAGAGCACTTTATGCTCCTTGAGAAAATTGCCGATGCAGAACTTTTCGAGCAGAATGAATCCAAGCAGCATCACGCCCCAGAGGACAAAATTCCAGCTCGCCCCGTGCCAGAGGCCGGTGAAAAACCACACGACCGTGAGCGAGAGCACCGTGCGGGCATTGCCGTTGCGGCTGCCGCCGAGCGGGATGTAGACATAGTCGCGAAACCATGTGCCGAGTGTGATGTGCCAGCGGCGGTAGAACTCGCTCACCGAGCGCGCGGTGTAGGGCAGGTCAAAGTTGCGCGGCACAGGCAGCGCGAGCATCTGCCCGAGGCCCATCGCCATAAGCGAATAGCCGGAAAAGTCAAAGTAGAGCTGCAAGCTGTAGCTCACCGCGCCGAGCCATGCGAGCGGCGTCGACAAATATTCGTAACCGATGCGCTCGAGCGATGCCCACAGCGGCGCGAGCTGGTCGGCGAGCAGCACCTTGAAGCACAGGCCGACAACAAAGAGCTCAAAGCCGGAGAATACGTCCTCGCGCGTGATCGTGCGTTCCTTCAGTGCGCCGCGCCATTCGCGGCAGCGTAAGATCGGCCCCATCGTGAGCTGGGGGAACGCGATGGTGAAAGCGGCGTAGTCGATGAGGTTTTTTCTCCGCCTCCTCGCCGCGATAGACGTCGATGAGGTACCCCGCGCTCTGGAAAAGGTAGAAGCTGATGCCGAGCGGCAGCGCAAGCTCGACAAGGGAGAACGCCGTCCCCGTCAGTTTGCCCAGATTTTCCAGAATAAATGCAGCGTACTTGAAGTACACGAGGCAAAAGAGGTCCGCCGCCAGCGCGATGATCAGCAGTGCTTTTCGCGTGCGGACTTCTTTCCCCGCCATTGCGCGGGCGAGGGCGTAGTGCAGAAGCAGCACGCCGGACAGCAGCAGTGTGTCGCGCGCGCCCGCGCCGATGAAGTAGAAGGCAAAGCTGCCCCAGCACGAGCGCAGCATTTTTGAAGCGAAAGGGCAGGATGTAATAGACCGCGAAAAAGCAGCGGCAGAAAATAAAAAGAAACGTAAGGTCGGAAAAGCTCACGGGGAAACTCCTGTCATAATTTGTCAGCGTCTTATTGTACACGTCGGGGCAATGTGCGGCAATGGAAAAATCAGGAATTCGTCAAGAAACCGCCGGGTAAGCCAAAACATGAGATTTTGGTTTACATGCGGCGGCAAGCGTGCTACAATCCTAAGACAGCGGCTGCGAAAAACGCAGCGTTTGATATTTTATGTCAATCGTAAGCGATAAGCCGCCGACTGTCAACCTCAAAAGGGTAACAATTTCGGTTACATTTTGTAACGGAGGACGCTATGGGAAAAGAGACTGTTTTGGCGCTGCTGCTGCGGGAAAAGGGACACTTCGTCTCCGGCGAGGCCGTCAGCGCCGAGCTCGGCATCACGCGCGCGGCCATCTGGAAGAGCATTTCCGCCCTGCGCGCGCAGGGGTACGAGATCGACGCCGTCACGGGACGCGGCTACTGCCTCAAGTCGCTGCCCGACACGCTGACCGAGCAGACCGTGCGCAGCTACTTGGGACCTGTCGAAACCGTCGGCAAGCGCATCGACTGCTTTGATTCCATCGACTCGACAAACGCCTACTTAAAGCGCATCGCGCTCGACGGCGCGCCGGACGGTACCGTCGCCGTCGCGGCGGAGCAGACGAGCGGCCGCGGTCGCCGCGGCCGCAGCTTTCAGAGCGCGGCGGGCAAGGGCGTTTACCTGTCGATCTTGCTGCGTCCGAAGCTTGCGCCGTCGCAGCTGATGCCGCTCACGGGGCTCATCGCCGTTGCGATGAGCCGCGCGGTCGACCGCGTGGCGGGGATGCACTCGCAGATCGAAGTGGACAAACGATCTCATCCTGAACGGCAGAAAGCTCTGCGGCATTTTGACTGAGCTGAGCGTCGAGGGTGAGACCGGCGAGCTCCAGTACGTCGTGGCGGGCATCGGCTTCAACGTCAGCCAGCGCGAGGAGGACTTCGCCGGCGAGGTCTCGAAGATCGCAACGTCCATCCTGCGCGAGACGGGCAGGCTCATTTCGCGCGCGGAGCTGTCCGCGGCGATGATCGAGGAGCTCGATGCGCTTTATACGGCGCTCAGATCCGGAGAGACGAGCGGGTATCTCGACGAATACCGCCGCCGCTGCGTGACCATCGGGCGCGAGGTGCAGCTTTTTGTGGCAGGATACGAAGGAAAAAGTCACAGCGCTTGACGTGGACGAGGAGTTCGGCCTCATCGTGCGCCGCGAAAACGGGACGGTCGAGACCGTCCGCACGGGTGAGGTGTCCGTGCGCGGCCTTTACGGATATGTGGAGTAAGGAGAACGTGTTTTGAAGGAACTTTTTGGAACTGTTTTCTCACCTTTGCCAAGATCGGCGTGATGACCTTTTGGCGGAGGTATGGCGATGCTGCCGATCCTCGAGCGCGAGGTGGTGCAGAATAAGCACTGGGCAACGGAAGAAGAGCTGGTGGACTATTTTTGCCATCGGTCAGTGCACACCGGGCATCATCGCCGTCAACACGGCGACGTTTGTCGGGCAGAAGAGAAAAGGCGCGATGGGCGGCATCACCGCGACGCTCGGCGTGGTATTCCCCTCGCTCGTCATTATCACGATCCTGGCGGGACTCATTACGAACTTTGCCCACCTTGCCTGGGTGCAGAACGCCTTTGCAGGCATTCAGGTGTGTGTATGCGTGCTCATCCTGAACGCTGTGCTCAAGCTGCTGAAAAAGTCGGTCGTGGATAAGCGCACGGCGGTCATCTTTGTTATCGTGCTGCTGGGGAATATGCTGCTGAGCGTTTCGCCGGTGTGGTTCGTGCTGCTCTCGGCGATGTCCGGCATCGTGCTGAAAAATCTTGAGGGGAGGGCGGCAAAATGACCTTGTATCTTCGCTTATACTGGGAATTTTTCAAAACGGGCCTGTTTGCCATCGGCGGCGGCATGGCGACGCTGCCGTTCCTCAAGGATATCGGGGCGACCACGGGCTGGTTTTCGCAGACGGACCTGATGAACATGCTGGCTGTGTCGGAATCGACGCCGGGTCCTGTCGGCATCAACATGGCGACCTATGTCGGCTATACGGTCGGCGGCGTGCCGGGCGCGATCGTCGCCACCATCGGCGAGGTGACGCCGTCGATCATCGTCATTTTGATCGTTGCGGCGATGCTCGCCAAATTCCGCGACAGCCAATATGTCGCCAACGCGTTCTACGGCCTTCGTCCCGCCTCCACCGGCCTGATCGGCGCGGCCTGCGCGGGCGTGATGCTTCAGGTGATCGCCGGGATCACGAGCGCGTCGCAGGAGGATTCTGTCCTGATGAAATTCTCGTGGGACGGCGCGATCAGCTGGCGCGGCATCATCCTTGCGCTGGTGCTGCTCGTCTTCACGCGCTACATCAAAAAGACCAAGGACCTGCACCCGATCGTCTTTATCGGAGTCTCCGCGGTGATCGGCGTCGTGTTCCACTTCGCGGGAGTGTAAAAGATATTCAAAAAAGAGGGACGCAGCTTTCAGCTGCGTCCCTCCTTTTTGAGAAAGATACGTTCCGCTTTGTGCCTTGCCGTCCGAAAGGCGGCTGCGACACGCGCGGAGCGAGAAGTGTTTTTCCGGCGTACACGCCGCCGGAAAAACGGATTCCAATTTATTTCGCGTCTGCGGACGCCTGGGCGGCCGTTGGCGGCTCTGCCGCCTTACGGATGCCGCGTACCCCTTGCGGGTAAAACTCTGCGAGGCTTTTTTAACCGCTGCGTTAGTCGGCGGAGGCGATGTGGCTGGCGATGCGCTGCATGATCATGTCGAGGGCGACTAAGTTGTGGCCGCCTTCAAGCACAATGATATCGGCATACTTGCGGCTCGGCTCGACGAACTGCTCGTGCATGGGCTTGACGGTCGTCAAATACTGCGTGATGACGCTCTCGAGCGTGCGGCCGCGGTCGCGCACGTCGCGCAGCGCGCGGCGCAGAATGCGCACATCGGCGTCGGTCTCGACAAAATTTTGATGTCAAGCATTTCGCGCAGCCGCGGGTCCTGGAAAATGAGGATGCCCTCGACGATGACGACCTTGCTCGGCCGGATGAGCTCGGTCTCACTTGTGCGCTGGTGGTCTGCGTAGGAGTAGACAGGGCAGCGGATGGCCTTGCCCGCCTTGAGCTCCTTAAGCTGCTCGACCATCAGATCGGTCTCGAAAGCGTCGGGGTGGTCGTAGTTCTGTTTGCAGCGCTCTTCAAAGGGCCTGTCCTGATATTTATAATAGCTGTCGTGGTGCACGACGCTGATATCGTCGCCGAAGTGCTGCTTCAGATGCTCGGTGAGCGTCGTTTTGCCCGAACCGGTGCCGCCTGCAATGCCAATGAAGATGGTGTTCATCGCCAGACCCTCCATGAATCGTTTGTTGTTAAGTCGATTATAGGAAGACTTTGGCGAAAAAGCAAGGCCGCGCGGCGGAATGCGGCAAAAATTTGCGTGTTTCGGTTGACGCGGGACAAAAAAGCAAGTATTATGTAAAGGAACGCGGCACCGTGTGTGCTCGCGCGCAGAGACTCTATTTTGATAAAAGAAAGGAGCGTCGGCATGAATCTTCTCAAGTGCCCGCGCTGCGGCGAAGAATATTCCCCCAGCTATCGCAGATGCCCGTTCTGCGAGGAGGGAGACCATCCCCGTAAGATCAAGTACAACTCCAGCAAACAGAGCGGCGGCCGGCGCGTTTCGGATAAAAAGCAGACGCAGTCCGTCCGCGGTGCGATGGCGGCGGTGCTCGTCGTCGTGCTGCTGCTTCTGAGCTGGTCGCTCTTTGGTGACAAGATCGTCGCAAAGATCACGCCCGCCGACGACGGCAATACCCCCGGCGTGCAGGACGATATCAATACGCCCGACGACAGCAATACGAACACGGACGATCCGAACGCGAACAACGGCGACACCACTGACCCGAACACCGGTGATGAGCCGAACGCAAATGATCCCGCAAACGGCAGCGACACAACTGCCACCAATCCCGGCACCACGACAACCCCGTCCACCCCGACGGTGGATGCCTCGGCCCTGAGCATCAAGACGAACGTCGGCACGACGCTGCCCAAGGACGGAAACGGCAACTTTGACTGCACGATCAAGTCGAGCGAGACCATCCGCCTGAGCGTTTCCGGCACGGACGCGGCCGCGACCTGGGCGGTGGCGGACGCAAGCGTCCTGTCCATCTCGGCGGACGGCTTGATCACGCCTGCCAAGGTGGGTACCACGACCGTGACGGCCACCGTTGGCGGCGCGGTGCTGACCATCACGGTGCGCATCAAGTAAAGAGAAAAAGAACGGCCGGGGGCCGTTCTTTTTTTACGCAAAAAGGGGCGGCTTTCCTTGCAAGCACTGCCCGCCTGTGCTACAATTACCTTGAAAAAGTATTTGCAGGAGCTATCGACCATATGACGACCCGTGAATTTCAGCAGAAAAAGCCGCTTTCCATTCTCTTTACCTACTTCAAGCCGCACCGCGGCCTGTTTATCCTGGACCTTGTCTGCGCGACGGTCGTTGCGCTCATCGATCTCGCCTTCCCGCTCGTGACGCGCAAGTCGATGTACGACCTTTTGCCGAATCAGCAGTACCGCACGTTTTTTATCGTGATGGGCGTGATGATGGCGGCGTTCATTGTGCGCGCGCTTTTATACTATGTCATTTCCTACTGGGGACACACATTCGGCATTCTGGTGGAGGCGGACATCCGCCGCGACCTTTTCACGCACGTGCAGGAGCTGGACGTCAGCTTCTTTGACCACAACCGCACGGGCCAGCTCATGAGCAGGCTGACGAGCGATCTCTTCGAGATCACGGAGCTCGCCCACCACGGCCCCGAGGACCTGCTCATTTCGACGCTGACGATCGTCGGCGCGCTCGCCATCCTGTTTTCCATCGAGTGGCGGCTCGCGCTGGTCGTGGCGTGCATCCTGCCGGTGTTCATCGCGGTCATCATGTCGCGCCGCAGCAAGATGACGGCAGCCTCGCGCGGCGAGAAGCAGAAGACTGCCGCCATCAACGTCGGCATCGAGTCGTCGCTCTCCGGCATCCGCACGGCGCGCGCCTTTGCCAACGAGGAAGAGGAGATCGACAAATTCAACGCGGCGAACGAGGAATTCAAGGTCTCCAAGCGCAAATTCCACCACGAGATGGGTGTGTTCAACGCGACGATGGAGTTTTTTATGACGCTGCTCTCCGCCGCCGTCATCACGGTGGGCGGCTATCTCATCATGCGCGGCGAAATGAACTACATTGACCTCATCACGTTTTCCCTTTACATCGCAACGTTCATCAACCCCGTGCGAAAGCTCGCGAATTTCTCTGAGATTTTTGCTCGTGGCTTTGCAGGTCTTGAGCGCTTCACGGCGCTCATGCGCGTCGAGCCCGCGCTCAAGGACGCACCGGACGCGAAGGAGCTCGATCACTGCCGCGGCGAGATCGACGTCGACCATGTGAGCTTTTCTTACGAGGGCGAGGAGAATGAAGGCGTGCTCCACGACGTGAGCGTGCATATAAGGCCTGGCGAGATGCTCGCCATCGTCGGCCCCTCCGGCGGAGGCAAGTCGACGCTCTGCCAGCTCATCCCGCGCTTTTACGAGGTGAGCGAGGGCGCGATCCGCATCGACGGGGAAGATGTGCGCTCTCTTACGCAGTCGTCTCTTCACCGCGCCATCGGCATCGTGCAGCAGGATGTGTTCCTCTTTGCCGACACGATGCGCGAGAATATCCGCTATGGCCGCCCCGACGCGACGGACGAGGAGATCGTCGAAGCGGCGAAGCGCGCGGAGATTTACGACGATATCATGGCCATGCCGCACGGCTTCGACACCTATGTCGGCGAGCGCGGCACGATGCTCTCCGGCGGACAGAAGCAGCGCGTGTCCATCGCGCGCATCTTCCTCAAAAACCCGCCCATCCTCATTCTGGACGAGGCGACGAGCGCGCTCGACAGCGTGACGGAGGTCAAAATTCAGCACGCTTTCGACGAGCTCGCGCGTGGGCGCACGACGCTTGTGATCGCGCACCGCCTCTCGACCATCCGCTCGGCGGACCGCATCCTCGTCGTCGAGAATGGCCGCATCGCCGAGCAGGGCAGCCACGAGGCGCTGCTCGCGCAAAACGGCGAGTATGCGTCCCTCTGGCGCACGCAGAATGGGAAAGCATGATGGACAGACGGCAGCTTTTGGATCGCGCCGCGCGCAATGGCGATGAGCGCGTGCTGCTGGCGCACATTCTGGACAAGTGTGAGCAGAGCAGAAACCGCAATATCCCGTCGGCGACGGACTTTTTGAGCCCCGCTGATCAGCGCAGCGCGCAGGACCTACTGCACGCCGCCGCCATTCATGACGGCTGCGCCTTCTGCGGTGGATTTGAGCGCGCGGAGCGGAGAATGCTCCTCTTTCTGCCCGACTGGCAGGAGGAGGCCGACGAGAGCGAGTACATGACGGCGCTCCGCTGCACGTATCGCAAGGAAGATACGCTGACGCACCGCGACTTTCTCGGCTCGCTGATGGCGCAGGGCGTCACGCGCGAAAAGCTCGGCGACATTTTGGTGTCGGAGGGCTCGTGCGATTTGATCGTCTCGCGCGATATCGCGCCGTATCTGCTGCAAAACGTGACGAGCGCGGGGCGCGTGAAGCTCTCGGTCAGCGAGATCGAGCTTTCAGACTTGAGCGTCCCCGAGCTCAAGGTCAAGGAGATTCGCGACACGGTCTCGACACTGCGGCTCGACGCCGTGGCGGCGAGCGGCTTTTCGATGAGCCGCGGCAAGGCGCAGGAGCTCATTTCCTCGGGCCGCGTGCAGCTCAACTACCGCGAAACGCTCAAGAGCGACGCCCCCGTCGCGCAGGGGGATGTGATCTCCGCCCGCGGCCTCGGCAAGTTCGAGGTCGCCGAGGTCGGCGGCCTGAGTAAAAAAAGGAAGAACGGCGCTGCTTCTGCGCCGATACCTGTAAGGAGAAGTAAACAATGACGATGGATGAAAAGATCGCGCGCATCAACGCGCTGGCGCACAAGGCCAAAGCTGAAGGCTTGACCGACGAGGAGAAGGAGGAGCAGGCGCAGCTGCGCCGCGACTACATCGACTCGGTGAAGGCAAACCTAAAATCCCAGCTCAATACGCTCTATGTGCTGGACGAAAAGACAGGTAAAAAGACGAAGATCGTCGACTTTGAGCGCGAGCGCGCCGCGAGAGCGGGCAAGAAAAGGAGAACAGATAAATGAGCAAGGACTTTGAGTACGACCCCGAGAGCGGCTCATTCCGCTTCGACGAGGGCAGCGGAAAAACGAAGAAAAAGAACGATGTCGACGTCGGCGGCTGGATTTTGATCGCGGCGCTGTTTGCCTTCGGCCTGTGGCCCATCGGCCTCATCGCGCTCATCTCCAAGCTCTCGGACAAGCCGAAGAAGGTGAATTCCTCGCGCGGCGGCATGCGCACGTCCACAAGCCCGAATGCAAACGTTTCCTCGCGCAGCAAGGTGGAAAAGTCCGTGGTGAGACGGCGAAGCAGATGAACCGCGCGCCGAAGACTTCCGACAAGACCGCGCGCACGCTGATGATCATCGGCGGCATTATCGCCTTGGCTGCCGGCAGCGGGCTGATCTCGAACATCGGCGAGATCATCGGCTACGGCTGGTATTCCTACATGGCCGAGTACATGCTGTCCGAGTGCGGCTTCCTCGCCGGCGGTATCGCGATGTTTGCTGCCGGTCAGCGCATGAAGCGCCGCAGTGCACGCATCGCGCGCTATCTCGCCGTGATGGGCGAGCGCGGCTACATCAGCGTGGAGGAGCTCTGCACCGTAACGGGCAAGAGCCGCAAAAAGATCGAGAGTGACCTTGACTACATGGTCGAAAAGGGTCTGCTCGGCACGGGCGCGTACTTAGACAGCGGCCGCGGCATCTTCTTCCGCAGCGCCGACGCCTTTGCCGACTACGCGAATGCGGCCGCGAAAAAGGAAAACGTCACGCCCAAGGAGGCCAACGAGGGCTATGCGGGCGCACTGCGCGCCATCCGCTCGGCCAACGACCGCATCGCCGACCCCGTGCTGAGCGAGAAGATCGACCATCTCGAGACCGTTGCGGGCAAAATTTTCCGCGAGGTCGAGGAGCATCCCGAAAAGCAGCAGCAGGCCGCGACGTTCCTCAATTACTACCTGCCCACGACGCTCAAGCTGCTTGACAGCTACGCCAAGTTTGAAGAGGCGGGCATCGAGGGCGAGAATCTCTCCCGCGCGCAGGAGCGCATCGAAGAGACGATGGATGCCCTCATCAAGGGCTTTGACAAGCAGCTCGACGATTTGTACCGCAACGAGGCGATGGACATCGACAGCGATATCCGCGTGATGGAAAATATGCTCCGCCGCGACACGGCGAGCGTGGAGGACGATTTCGGCCTCAGCGGCGCGGCAGTGCAGCGCGCACCGGATGAGGAATAAGGTGCTGCGCCGCTCTCATACGCTCTATGAGGAGAAAGGACAAGAGGCATGAAACAAATCGGCAGACGATTTGACGCCGCAGCCTTTTACGGCGGCACGAACAGCGGGGCCTACCGCTATCTCGGCGCGCACCGCACGCGGCGGTCGGGGAAAGACGGCTACGTCTTCCGCACCTGGGCGCCGAACGCCGCGCATGTGTCCGTTGTGGGCGATTTCTGCGGCTGGAACGGCTACGCCCACCCGATGGAAAAGAACGCGGACGGCTTCTGGGAGTGCTTTGTGCCGTCCCTCAAGCGCTACGATACCTACAAGTTCGCCGTGACGGCACAATCGGGCGAAACGGTCCTCAAGGCCGACCCCTACGCCTTCCACGCCGAGACCCGCCCCGGTACGGCCAGCAAGCTCTATGACCTCGGCGGCTACCGCTGGGGGGATGACGTATGGCGCGCGAGCCGCACAAAGGCACCCCTCGACCGCTCGCCGCTCAACATTTACGAGGTCCACCTCGGCTCATGGCGGCGGCACGAAAACGGCGATTTTTACGACTACCGCACGCTCGCGCGCGAGCTGGCGGATCACGTTCTGGACCTTGGCTACAACTGCGTCGAGCTCATGCCCGTCACCGAGTATCCGCTTGACGATTCCTGGGGCTATCAGTGCACCGGCTATTTTGCCGCAACGTCGCGCTACGGCACGCCCAGGGACTTTATGTACTTTGTCGACCATCTGCACCAAAAGGGCATTTCCGTCATTTTAGACTGGGTGCCGTCGCACTTCTGCAAGGACGCGCACGGCCTCATCGACTTTGACGGCACGCCCTGCTACGAATACGCCGACCCCAATAAGCGCGAGCACGAGGGCTGGGGAACGCGTGTGTTCGACTATGGCCGCGGCGAGGTGAAGAGCTTTCTCCTTTCCTCTGCTGCGTTCTGGCTGCGCGAGTTCCATGTGGACGGCCTGCGCGTGGACGCGGTCGCGTCGATGCTGTACCTCGACTATGGCCGCGAAAATGGCCGTTGGACGCCAAACATCAACGGCGGGCACGAGAATTTAGAGGCCATCGACTTTCTGCGCGCGCTCAACGAGATGGCGTTTTCCGTCGACCCCAACGCATTGATGGTCGCGGAGGAGTCGACCGCGTGGCCGCTCGTCACACGGCCCGCCAAGGATGGCGGCCTCGGCTTTAACCTCAAGTGGAACATGGGCTGGATGAACGACATGTGCCACTATTTGAAGCTTGACCCCTGGTTCCGCCAGTTCCACCACAAGGACATCACGTTCTCGCTGATGTACGCCTTTTCGGAGAATTTCGTCCTGCCGATCTCGCACGACGAGGTCGTGCACATGAAGGGCTCGCTTCGCGGCAAGATGCCGGGCGACGACTGGCAGCAGCTGGCGGGGGTGCGCGCGTTTACGGCGTACCTGCTCGCCCATCCGGGCAAGAAGCTCACGTTCATGGGCGCGGAGCTGGGCCAGTGGCACGAGTGGAATTTTGCCTCTCAGCTCGACTGGTATTTGCTCGAAAATAAAGAAAATCAGCAGACTCAGCGGTTTTTCAAGGACATCAACCGCTTTTACCTGTCGCAGAGCCCGCTTTGGGACATTGACTTTTCATGGGAGGGCTTTGAGTGGCTCGTCGCCGACGACAACCACAACAATGTCGTCGTCTTCGTCCGGCGCGACCGGAAAGGGCGCGAGCTCATCGCGGCGGTCAACTTCTCGCCCGTCGGACGCGCGGATTACCGCTTCGGCGTCCCGCCGAAAAAGACGTACCGCGAGGTGTTTACCACCGACCTTCCCGCATACGGCGGCACGGGCGACTGGCGCAACGAAGGAGAGCTTTTGACCGAGTCCATCCCCTCGCACGGCAAGCCCTGCTCGCTGTGCGTGACCATCCCACCGCTCGGTGCGGTGTTCTTCGCGGGCGAGGGCGAATGGCAGGAAGAGGAGAAAACCAACGAGCCGCCCGAGGTGTGACCGGACGGCAACGAAACAAGGAGGAGAGAACAAGCGTGAAGAAAGAATGTATCGCCATGCTGCTTGCCGGCGGCCAGGGCAGCCGTCTCTATGTGCTCACGGAGAATATGGCGAAGCCCGCCGTGCCGTTTGGCGGCAAGTTCCGCATCATTGACTTTCCGCTCTCAAACTGCGCCAACGCTGGCATCGACACCGTCGGCGTTCTGACGCAGTACCGCCCGCTGGAGCTCAACCGCTACATCGGCTCGGGCCAGCCGTGGGATCTCGACCGCGCGGACGGCGGCGTGCACATCCTGCCGCCGTATCAGAGCGCGGGCGGTGCGTCGTGGTATAAGGGCACGGCCAACGCCATCTTCCAGAACATCGGCTTTGTCGACATGTACGACCCCGAGTATGTGCTCATCCTCTCGGGCGATCACATCTACAAGATGAATTACGCCAAGATGCTCGCCCACCACAAAAAAGCGGGCGCGGACTGTACCATCTCCGTTATGGAGGTGCCCTGGGAGGATGCGCCGCGCTTTGGCATCATGAACGTGGACGAAAACGACACGATCACGGAATTCGAGGAAAAGCCCGCGCATCCCAAGAGCAACCTCGCGTCGATGGGCATTTACGTCTTCACGTGGAAAAAGCTGCGTGAGTACCTCATCGAGGACGAGAGCGACGAGGCGAGCAGCAACGACTTCGGCAAAAACATCATCCCCAAGATGCTGCAAAACGGGGAAAAGATGGCGGCGTACCGCTTCTCCGGCTACTGGAAGGACGTTGGCACGCTCGACTCTCTTTGGGACGCGAACATGGATATGCTCGCGACCGGCAGCGGACTTGACTTACTCGAAAAGGACTGGCCGATCTATGGCCGCTCCGTCTCCGCGCCGCCGGCGTACTTAGGCGTCAACGCGCACGTGGAGCACAGCGTCGTCGCGCGCGGCTGCACGGTCGAGGGCGAGGCGGAGAACTCCGTCCTCTCTGAGCGCTGCACGGTGGAGGAGGGCGCAAGCGTCCAGTACTCCATCCTCGATGCCCGGCGCGGTCGTCAAAAGGACGCGCGCGTCTCCTACGCCATCATCGGCGAGAACGGCGTCGTCGGCGAGCACGCCTTTGTCGGCGCGCCGCCCGAGGCGGTGCCGCCGGAGCAGTGGGGCATCACGGTGCTCGGCCCCGGCGCGGCGGTCGCGGATGACTATGTGCTGCCTGCCAACCGCATGCGCAGCGTGGACGGAAAGGAGACGGTACGATGAACGGACTGCACGGCATCATCTTTGCCTATGAAAAGGCTCCCGGCCTTCGCGAGCTGACCGAAGCGCGCATGCCCGGCTCTGTGCCGTTCGGCGGGCGCTACCGCGTGGTCGACTTCATGCTCTCCAACATGGCGGGCGCGGGCATCACAGACGTCGGCGTTGTGCTGCACGGCAACTATCAAAGCCTGCTCGACCACATCGGCAGCGGCAAGACGTGGGACATGGCGCGCAAGAACGGCGGTCTCAAGCTGCTGCCGCCCTTTGCCGACGCGCGTAAGTTCGGCGTGGAGGAATTCCGCGGCAAGATGGAGGCGCTCTCGGGCGTGCGGTCGTACCTGCACGAGATCCGGCAGAAGTACGTCGTCCTGTCCGACAGCGACCTTATCATCAATCTGCCGCTGCAGAAGGTGCTGGACGCGCACATCGAAAGCGGTGCGGACATCACCTGCGTCT
>ENA-OQHF01001261-OQHF01001261.1-human-gut-metagenome-genome-assembly--contig:-NODE-1261-length-14253-cov-9.226745_pt1 | contig 14253 bp, 12 predicted proteins | sample MGYA00242559_ERZ504709 | MGnify/ENA primary metagenome ERZ504709 (study PRJEB26092, sample SAMD00036203) | human gut metagenome | host: Homo sapiens | study: EMG produced TPA metagenomics assembly of... | reverse complement strand
GCAAGAATTTATCTTCCGCCGGATGCCAACTGCTTGCTATCAATGCTTTGACCACTGTATCAGAAGTAAAAACTATGTAAACGTTCTTGTAACATCAAAGCACCCACGTCCGCAATGGCTTACAATGGAACAGGCTGTTAAGCACTGTACACAAGGTATCGGTATTTGGGATTGGGCATCAAACGATAAAGGTTGTGAACCTGATGTTGTACTTGCTTGCTGCGGTGATACACCGACACTTGAAATTCTTGCGGCAGCTACAATTCTTCATAAGAATATGCCTGATTTAAAAATTCGTGTTGTAAACGTAGTTGACCTTATGAAACTTCAGCCACAGTCTGAACACCCTCACGGTCTTAGCGACGTTGAATACGATTCAATCTTTACAAAGGATAAGCCGATTATATTCGCGTTCCACGGTTACAGAAAACTTGTACACGAACTTACATATAACAGACATAACAGAAATCTTCACGTTTTCGGTTATATGGAAGAGGGTACAATCACTACTCCGTTCGATATGCGTGTTCAAAACGAAATCGACCGTTTCCACCTTGTTAAGGTAACTGTTGAAAGCTTGCCTCAGCTTGGCAATAAGGGTGCATACCTAAATCAACTTATGTGCGATAAACTTGTTGAACATAAGCAATACATTGCCGAATACGGTCAGGACTTGCCTGAAGTTCGTAATTGGAAATGGGAATCAATTAACGACTAATATTATCAAAAAGCGATTACTTTGGTAGTCGCTTTTTTTATGCAAAATTGCATAAAAGCTCAAAAAACGACGATAAATGCAGTTATAAATGTTGACTTTTTTCGTATAATATTATACAATAAAGTAGCGGAAAAAAATTTTAAATTCCATAAAAAGGATTAATTTTACAAAAGCACTTAGCCTAAATTGGTATATTTTGTTATTGTTTAGTTTGATATTATAATGAGGAGGTAAAATTAATGGATTCAAATATAAAATTGACAACTAAACAGGCTGAAGAAAAAATGAAAATTTACAGAGAAGTTTTTGATGTTGTACGAATTATAAAATCCACAGATATTCGCAGAATGAAATGCGGTCAAGAACCGGAACTTAATGAGAATATGTGCAGATGTTATGATTTTTGGAACAAGGACAAGCAATGTGAAAACTGTGTGTCCGAAAAAGCTTTGACCCAAAAAAAGCAATATACAAAGCTATTTTTCTTAATGAAGAGGAAATTAATAAATTAAGAGACATTGCCAATTCTGGTGTGTATATTGATATGCAGGTTATACCAGAAGATACAAAATCTGATTTAATGAAAATGATAAAATAAGGGGGATAAAAAATGGAATTATCATTAGCGATTTGTGCTGGATTATGGTATTGGATTGCCAGAACACAAGTGGGATATACATTACATGCAATTTTATGTCAGCCATTAGTAATGGCGCTACCATTTGGATTGATTTATGGAAATTTATCACAAGCAATGATTATTGCTGCAAGTATTCAAATGGTATATTTAGGATTAGTAGGAAATGGAGGAAATTTACCGGCTGATGAATGTTTGGCTGGATGTGTAGCAATTCCAATTGCTTTAGTTAGTCAAATGGATCCTGGACAAGCAGTTGTTTTAGCGATGCCCTTTGGATTAATTGGAGTTTTACAAGATCAACTTAGAAGAATTATCAATGCTGTTTTTCTTCATAGAGCAGATAAAATGGCAGAGGTTGGAAACATAAAAGAGATTGAACGTTGTGCAATTGTGTATCCAGTAATTTTAGGATTCTTTTTAAGATTCCCAATTGTATTTGCGATTACATATGCAGGTGCTGGTACAGTGCAAAATATTTTAGCTTCTATGCCTGAATGGATTACACATGGATTAAGTGTTGCAGGAGGTATTTTACCAGCAATGGGATTTGCAATGACAATTTATATTATTGGAAAAAAACAATATTTACCATTTTTCATTATTGCATTTTTCATGGTTCAATATTTAAAAATTAATGTAATGGCCGCTGCTATTTTTGGAACTTGTATTGCATTGTTAATTGTTTTATTGAGAAGAGAAAAAAATATGGAGGGAGCTATTTAATATGGATGAAGTAGAAAAAAACAAAACTGTTGAGAAAGATATGAAAAAATTAGTTAATAAATCATGGTTTAGATATTGGCTTTCAGCTGAGATGTCAAATTCATACGAAAGACTACAATCATTATCGTTTTGTTATAGTATCATTCCTGTTTTAAAAAAATTATATCCAAATAAAGAAGAATTTGGAGAGGCGGTTAAGAGACATTTAAACTTTTTTAATACCGAACCAACTTGGGGTTCACCAATTTTAGGAATTACAATTGCTATGGAAGAAGAAAAAGCAAAAACTAAGCAAATACCAGGAGAGGCAATTACATCGTTAAAAACAGGATTGATGGGTCCATTAGCAGGAATTGGTGACACAATCGATTGGGGCACATTAAAAACAATCATTTATGGTATTGCTGTTACTTTCGCATCATCGGGTAATATATTAGGGGCATTTATTCCTTTGGTATTTACATGTTTAACTTTTATTATTGGTAGGTATTTAACGAATTTCGGTTATACTGTTGGAAAGGATTCAGTAAAATCTATATTACAACAGGGATGGATTAAGGAACTTATTTTTGGAACAAGTATTTTAGGATTATTCATGATGGGGGCATTAACAAGTAATTTTGTTAAAATAATAACACCATTATCTTTTGAAATAGCAAAAGGACAAACGCTAGTTATTCAAGAAATTTTAGATAGTATTGTACCAGGTTTACTACCTTTGTGTGCAGTGTTTGGTATTTATTATTTCTTAAAAAAAGGAAAAGTTAATTATGGAGTTTTAGCTATTGGAATTGTAGCTATTTGTTTAGTGGCTTCATTTGTGGGGGTTTTATAGGATGAAAAATGTAGTGATAGTAGGGGCAGGTAAGGAAGGAAAAGGAACATTTGGTGATATATTTTATGAAAATAAATGGAATATAACTTTTATTGATAAAGATGAAAACGTTATTAATTCATTAAACGAGAAGAATAGTTATATAGTTGAAGCCCTATATGAAAATTATAACGAAAAACATATTATTGATCATTATCATGCATATCTTATTGATGATTACACTAATAGTTATGAATCTATCCTTAATGCTGATGTTATCGTTTTGGCATTATATCCTGAAGATATAAAAGAAGCTTTAAGTAAATTGAAGTTTTCTTTACAAAAGAGAATAAAAAGTAATTATGAACAAAAATTAACAATTTTATGTGGAACAAATAAAAATCACATGATGTCAAAATTAGAAAATTTCTTATTAGACGATCTAAAAATCGAAAAGGAATGGTACTGTTCAAATGTTGCGCTACGGGACATGATTATTAGAAGAAGTTCTAATTCAGATGCAAAAGATGCTGTTCAATTAACTACGAAGATAGTACAAACGTTATTAATACAAAGTCCTGTCTATTTTGATGTTTCTAAATTTAAATGGTTTGAATTGAATAATAATTTGGAAATGATGAAAGATATTAAACTATTTACCTATAATTCACCGCATGCAGCATGTGCGTATGTTGGTTATAAGTACGGATATCAAACTATTGAAGAAGCGAGTAAAAATAAAGATATTAAAACAATTATGGAAGCTTGTGTTTTAGAAGCAAAAAAAGGTATTTTATCCTCGTTTGAAATTACAGCAGAAGAATTAGATGATTTTGTTGATGCACCGAAACCAAATGGAGAAGAAAGGGAATATATTACAAGAGTTGCATTGGATCCGATTAGAAAACTAATCCAGAATGAATAGATTAACGGGAATAGCGATGATTTGTATGGAAAAATAATATTGAAATGTCCAAATTTGATTAAAGCAATTGCGTATGGCATGAGTTACGATTGTAAAGAAGACATATCAGCAAAAAAGATTCAAAATCTTATTCTTGAAAAGGGATTAAAAAGGCAATTAGCGAATGTGATTGGTGTTGATGAAATGCATCCAAATTATAAAAGAAGATACAAAATGAATATTTAAAAAATAAGATAAAATCCCGTTTTTGACAGTTAAGCGTGAAAACCGTTGATAATCAGTGGCATTTCACGACTTTTTTTAAAATTGTTGTATGGGATTATAATATTTCTTTTAGTTTAGCGATTAATCCTAAATCTGCAGGTAGCCAATCTACTAAGTCTAATGTGTCTTTAGTAAGCCATTTTGCAGATTCGTGTTCTAATAGAGTTAAATTTCCTTCAAGAATTGTACAAATGAAACATTCCATGGATAGGTGGAAGGTTGGGTAGTCATATTCAACTGTATCAAAGTATTCTTCGACTTGAATGGTTGTATCTAATTCTTCTTTGATTTCACGAACAATGGCTTGTCTACTTGTTTCATTGGGTTCTACTTTTCCTCCAGGAAATTCCCATCCGTCTTTAAATTCGCCATAACCTCTTTGGGTGGCGAATATTTTATTTTCATCTTTAATAATGGCAGCTACTACGTGTATTGTTTTCAAAAAATCACTCCTCTACAATATATCGATAAATATCTTCTCTTACGGGTGTATCCAATTGCCATAAGATTTCGACGGCTGTTTTTTGTGTGTTTGGCATCACAAACTGTTTGGTATTATCTATCTCTGCTTGCATATGGCCTAGATAATAGAATTCTTTGCTTGTTTTATCATCTTTGTTCTTTCGCACAAACAAATGAACTTCAATCCCTCTTTCTTTGGCGTACAAGAAGTTTTGTACGTCATCACTGTTTGTGGTTCTTCCGGATTTGGATATCGCAATCAATTGACTTTCATTGATAAAATGATCTTCATATTTGATGGTATCTTGAATGTCATTTGCCTTGTCATAATTGATAAAGACAGGGAATGTTTTGGTTGTTTGATCATATTTGTATCCGCCAATATTTAATGGAACTTCATTGTGTTGCCAATTTAATAAGCGACAGGCATCTTCGTATGTATATTTTTGATAAAGAACAAAGTTTGTATCTTTATATGTATTCTTATAATGTTTATTATATTGATCCAATGCATATTCAATGATTTCTTTTACCATGGATTTAAATTCGTTGTTTTCTAAACATGTCTTAAATGGTTTTGAAATCTTCTTGTCTTCAATAAAAATACAATCTTTAAACGTATTTTTTCCAGAACCAGTAGGGAATTCATTGGTGAAGATGTTTAATACATTTGTTTGTGATATGTCATTTGAGAAAGTATATTCTTGATCATTGATTAAATCTTTTAGTGTTTCAAGCTCTATCTTTCTTTTTCCATTGGCAAGTTTTGTACAAATAAACTTAATAAAGTTTTCTTCAAGTTCATTCAATCTGATCTTATAATCCTTTTCATATTTCTTTAAAAAGGCATAATAAGATCCTAGTGATTTGTTGTCGAAAATTCTTTGTACGTCAATTTCTCCATAGGTTTCAAAATCCATAAGAGTAGGGATTCTTCCAAGTTTATTCTTTAGATTTTTATAGCTATCCTTAATGAGCTTGATATCCGCAAAATTGGCGGTGTCAATCGACGCAAAAATTTGTTTCTTACTGATTTCATCAAAGTGAATCGTACTCGATCCTGGAATAATTCTTTCACCTTCAAGAACATATCGTCTTATATTGTCTTTGTTGTAAGAACGATCTCCAGATAGGGCGATTGGAATCATGAAGTTGTTTTTGTAGTTTCCAATGAAGTCTAGAATGACAACATATTCTTTGCCTTTTGATTTTCTTAGGCCTCGGCCTAATTGTTGGACAAAGACAATGGGCGATTGTGTAGGTCTTAATAGTACAACTTGATTGATTTCAGGAATGTCGACACCTTCATTAAAAATATCTACAGTTAAAATGTATTGTAGATAGTCACTTCTTGTATCGGATACTAAGCGATCAATCGCATCTTCTCTTTTTTCTTGAGAATCCTCTCCACTTAAAGCGATGGTTCGATACCCCCTTAGATTTAATCTTTCACTAAGGGCAGCCGCTTCTTTCTTGGAACTGCAAAACATGAGTCCTTTGACTCTTTCTCCACTATATCCATAGTAATTGGTTTGTTCGATAATGTAGTCGACTCTTTGGTTCGATGTAAGGTAGTTGAAATCTGTAAAATCGGTTTCGTTTCCGTTTGTTAAAAAGTCAGTAATGCCAAAATAGTGGAATGGACATAATAAGTTTTCTTCTAGAGCTTGTTGAAGACGAATTTCATAGGCAATATTATGGTCGAAGGCTGCATATACATCAAAGTCATCGGTTCTTTCTGGGCTTGCGCTCATTCCTAGCCAAAACTTTGGTTTAAAGTAGTCCATGATTTCTTGATAGCTTTTAGCTCCAATGCGATGTGCCTCATCAATGATGATGGTATCGAATGTATCAGGGGCAAAACTTGAATACACTTCTTTTTTAGACATCGTTTGCATGGTTGCAAACAAGTAGTCTACATCTGTATCCTTGCTGTTTCCAGATAAAAGCCCAAATGTTTTGTATTTTAAATACATTTTTGTAGCTTTGAAGAGCTTGTTTGGCAATCTGCTCTCTATGCACTAAAAATAGGGCTTTCTTGGGATCCTGATCTTGTAAGGCAAAGGCTGAGGCATACGTTTTTCCTGTTCCTGTGGCTGAAATCAACAAACTCTTTGATTCATTCTCATTGCGAAGCTTTCTAAGATTGGAAATAAAGGCTTTCTGCATAGAATTTGGAATCAGTTGTTTAGAAGGTAATTTAATGTCTTCTTTTTGTTTCACCTTTTTGTATTCTTCATAATGCACTCTATATGCACCAATAAATGCATTGTAGGAATATGTATTTGGATGATTCCATAATTCTTCAAATTCATCTAACATTTCAGAAACGAATTCTCCGGATTTTGTGGACACAATTTTTGTATTCCATTCTCGATTTGTAGTAAGTGCTGTATTTGTCATATTACTAGAACCCACAAGGATCTTGTAGATTTCATCGGATTGAAAGATATATCCCTTGGTATGAAAACCATTCTTTGAGTCGGGTACTAGATACATTTTAAGTTCAATATTCGAAAATGTAGCGAGTTTATCTAACGCTTTAGGATCACTAAATGCCAAATAGTCCGTTGTTAGAATCTTTCCATGGATGCCTTTATCTTCTAGAGTACGAAGCGTTTGAAGTAAGGGGGTGATGCCTCCCATCGTAATGAAGGCTACACTGATTAAAAAGGAGTCGCAGTGTAATAATTCATCTTCAATGGTGCTTAGTACTTTTCTTCCATTTTTATAGTCGTTTGAAATAAATTGAGGTCGATATAATACGTTGGAAGATATATTTTTGTCTAAAAATGCGGTAGATAATCCGCTCTGTATATTTTGATAGTTCATACCTAACATTATACCAGCATTAAAATGAAATCATAGATCGAAAAGGCTATAATAACAGTATAAGACCAGAGGTATAGGGAATGGAAAATATAATAATTTCAAAAGAGTTTCTAGATTGGTATGACTATTACAATGATTGTAAAGATAAGTATTCAAGTTTAGTAAATGATGTAGAGGATAAACTGATTCGTGGTGAATATAAAGATATTGAACTACCTTTTTCAAATATGAATACGAATAATTTAAATCGTGATATATCGAGCTTAGAAAAGATTCAAGTGCTTATGATGCAGGGGAGTACAAGTCAGATTAATGTAGAAATAGAGCTTGTAAAGGAGAAGATGTTAGAGTCTTGTTTAAATGTAAATTTTGGTATATTGTGCAATTCATTTGCAAGTACGTTATATCGTATGATTTTGGATTCGAGTAGAGTTAAGAAACATATTGAGGATGTTTCTAAACGATGTAAAGAAAATGATTTCTATACTTCTGTGTTTATCCCTGTTTACTTAAGACATTTTTATGCGTCTATTTGCGAAGAGTGTATTAAGGGATATAGTTCATATGAGTTTGTTCAATCTGTTGATTCTTTAATTGAAGAAGATAAGTTTAGTGAAGCTTGTAGTCTTTGTCCAATCTATGAAGAAATTTATATTCATGCTAACATCAAGGGTTTACTAACTAAAGAGTTAATACAGGTAATGCATCAGTATGGTGTGGATGTACCTGTTACTAAAAAAGAAACGAAACTGCCTAATATACCTACAAAAGCAGAGAGAAAGATGTCTAAGAAGTTAGATATTGAAACGCGTAAGAAGATTGTAGGGGATGGTGTTAAGAAAATCTTGGATATGAGTGATGATGAACTGATTCGAAAATATGATGGTAAATCAGAGGATGAAGTTCAAAAAATGCTTTATGAAGAGCCTTGGTGTGAGGATGATTATTTTGATGATGATCTACTTGCGTTTCTTAGCGTATTAACATGTATAAGTTTTGATTTTGAGAATGTCTTTATTAATTGGCTAGCTCATTTTATATTTATAAGATTGCTTGATATACATAAGAAAGTGATGGGGGAACCACCTAAAGTACAATCCCCAAAAATTCGAAAGGTAAATCAAGGTGGTGCTCCAAGGACTAAATCACCTAAGATTCGTAGTGAACATGTGAGTCAACCTTCTAGCAAGACAAATCAAAGCAGGGCTTCAGTAGCGATTAAACAGAAGGAAACATCAAATGGCAAGGGTGGAATTATTTTCTTGATCATTATTGGACTTCTGTTTGGATATGGCTATATGTCTTTGAAAAAGGAAGAGGCAGAATGGGATATGGCACAGAAGCAGTATCGTATTGAGAGTAGACGAAAAGCTGAACAAAATGAATTTAGGGCAAGGGAAGAAAAACGTAAGAAGAAAGAGGGACAAAGTTCAAACTCATCATCTTCTTCGTCTTCATCTTATGATGAAGGAAGTGATGATGCATATTCAGGTGATTATGATGAGGATCGTTATGATAACGATGAAAGTTACCGTGATGGTGTAGATGATATGTTGGATGAACTGGGAGAATAAAAAAGTATACAGTGAAAGAATGATTGAATATGTTTGTATACTTTAAAGTATACTACTCGTAAGTATACAAATACGAAAGATGTGATTTGATGTTAGGAAGAAAAGAAGAATTAAATCATTTGAATGAATTATATAATAGTGATTGTTTTGAATATTTAGTAATGTATGGCCGAAGAAGAGTTGGTAAAACAACGATTCTTCAGGAATTTGCCGAACATTCAAACGCAATCTTTTTTTCTGCTCTTGAAAAAAAATGATGCGCTAAACTTAGAGGACTTTTCTAAAGTGATTCAATATCATTTTGATAAGAATTTTATTTGATTTCGGAAGGCTTTTGTCTTGTAGATAAGACAAAAATATATGAATATTGTCTTACAGACAAGACAATATGTTTATATAATGCGGTAAAAGAAAGAGTGCTGCGTATGAATCGAGATATTTTAAAACAGATAATAGTAGATCAAAAGGAGATGTATCTTTATAATCCTATTATTTCTAGAAATTATGATTTAGAAGATAATGTGAATTATTGTTTTGTGGGGGTTCGAAGAACGGGTAAATCGTATATGATGTATCAAAAGATTCATAAATTAATGAATGATGGAATTCCATTGCCGCAAATCATATATGTGAACTTCGAAGATGAGCATCTATTAGAGATTGGCATTGAATTTTCTGGCTCGAAAGGAAAAACATACTTATTTTTAGATGAGATTCAGAATGTTGGTGGTTGTTGTCAAACTAAAAGGAGATTGACTAAATTGTCGATCCCCTTTACTGCTTCATAGAAATATATTCATAGCTAGGTGTGAAGTGCTGACTATCCTGTAGTTTGTAGTATTCCATAAAAATGCGTGACATGATGTTTGGAATTTGTGTTTCTGCAGGATGAGATAGAATAATCAAATATTGCATAGCACTATAACGTGTACATACATCCACCTTTCGAATGTTGTCTTGAATAGCTTCACCCATATGGTCAAGGGCTTCTTCGATTTCTTCAATATATGGAAGTGTATCTTGTACAGTTTCCATAGTAACCATGACTAGATAACAGTTCCATTGGTTTCGTGTCATCAATTGGTGTATGTATTCATATTGTCTTGTGAAATCGCGATATTCTAGGTGTAATGCGCCTGAATAGTTTCCACTTGTTTGTAGGGAGTTTGCGATTTGTTGCAAGTCTAAGCTTGTGTTGGCTGTGTTTCCATAATGGATTTGGTTGTACCAAGAATAGTTGTTCTTACCATTTTGTTTCACATAATACAAGGCTTTGTCGGCTTTTGAATAGGTATCCGCAAACGTATCGTTTCGAGTGCACATGAGCATGCCTGCAGAAAGGGCTGCAAAATGGGTTTCACTATCGTCTTTAATGATTTCTTTGAATTGTTCAATCACATTTGAAACTGTATTTTCGGCTTGTTCTGTATTCGCTTGTGGTAAGAACAGAAGGAATTCATCCCCTCCCATACGACATGCGATCTTAGGTATTGAAATGTCTAACAATAGTTTTCCCAGGCTTTTTAGGGCTCTATCTCCAGCTTTATGTCCATAGACGTCATTGATTTTTTTAAGGGTATCCATATCCAAGAAAATCAGGCATCCATTTGTCTTTTGCATAGCGCTCGCAATGCGTTTTTGTCCTACATTACGAACAGGAAGGCCTGTAAGATAATCGATGTTTTTTGTTTCTTCCTGATCTTGCATGGTTGTCACAACATCGGAAATAAACTTATTGATTGTGTCTTCTTGGGATGGAAGTATTTCGTGTTCTAAGTGAAATAAAGATCCGTTGTCCATTAATTTCAAGAAGACTTTAGTAATTTCAGGATCAAATTGCGTACCCGCATTCATTTGGATTTCATGATAAATTCGTCCATGACTTAATGCGTTACGATAGATTCTTCTTGAGTTCATGGCATCATAACTGTCGGCTAACGCAATTATACGTGCTTGTATTGGAATTTCATTTCCTTTAAGTCCATCTGGATAGCCAGTACCATCATAATGTTCATGGTGACTTCTTGTGACTTCATCGATATGCGGAATGATCGTTATATCTTTTAAGATGTCTTGTCCAATTGTAGTGTGTTGTTTGATTAAATTAAATTCTTCATTTGTTAATTTGCCAGGCTTATTTAAGATTTGGTCTGGAATACCAATCTTTCCAATGTCGTGTAAATAAGCACAGTTTTTAAGGTTTTGAATCTCTTCATTTGTCCAACCCATATTTTTCGCAATCAAGGCTGCATATTGGGCTACACGCCTTGAGTGTCCACGTGTATATTCATCTTTGGCTTCAATGGTAGTAGAAAGGGATTCCATCATTTGAAGTGTTATTTTTTTGTTTTCTTTCTTTTCAATTTCCAACTCCGTTTGATGACGATTTTCTTCTATGATATGAATCTTTTGGATGGTACGAATAATGTTAGTGAAGAGCAATATAATCATGCCTATGCCAATAAAGATACCTGAAATAGTTGCGACAAAATAAACAGATACAGATTCAATAGCAACACAGACTAGGACTAGAAAGAGTCCAATCAATAGAATGTAGTCGGATTTTATTTGTTTATTTTTGCGTATGTATTGCATCAAATGAATGAATATTAGGATAAACACAAAGACGAGTAGTAATTGTGCAACGGGCAATGTTTCAATGTAGTCTTTGACTTTTGTAAGATAGAGAATGGAAGAAACAATAAAGTTTAAAATTACGACATAACCAATATTTTGATAGAGTTTTTGGTGCTTGCCATTTTGAATGTTGTCCGCATAGAACAAGATGGGTAATGGACTCAGCATGATCATCACAAAACATAAAGCAGCTAACGCGGATGCGTTAGGAACTAGGATTTGTCGGATTTTGGATTCTCCAAGCATCCAGATAGAGCCCATGACCATACACCATCCAAAGTATTCCATGTCGAATGTTGTGTGGTAGACATGTTTTAGGGCTATGCCAAACAGGATGGATGTGATGCCGGTAAATAAGATAAAGAAGGCAATAAATGTGGATATTCCATAAGTATTGTATATATTTTGCCAAATTTCGGCTTTATTACCACAATACACCTCATTGACAATACCAGAATAATTTGAAGTGTAGGTTGTCAGTTCAATGCGTAATGTTTTTCCTGCATCTTTATAGGTTGTAGGACAAAAGATGTAGCGACTCGCTGAATTTTTACCAGCCATTCTTGTATCTTTTGTGGAATATTGTGTGCGCAATGAATTTCCTACATAGAACTGAATGTCCTGCAAAGAAGATCGAATCGCAAAAGACGTTTCATCATAGTCTTTAGGTAATGTTGTTGTCAGGACCATGGTATGGCCTGGTTTTACTTCATAGGTTCCGGGAACCTTTATTTTTTGTTTCGTACCATCCTCTTTATTCCAGTAAAAGGAACCGGAATAGATTATGGATTTGGACGGGTCGTTATAGTTTTGTTCGTTAGCACCAAATAATTGCATGAAACAAAACCATCCTAAAATCGCAATCATTAAGATGTAAAAGAAGTATTTCATGGTTTGAAAGTTAGATTTTTGTGTATGCATATTTGGATTCCTTCCCTTATAGTTAGCATAGTATTTTTACATAAAAAGTGCCAATAAAAAGTTGTTCACAAACCTATAGAGTAGCTATAGAACGAAAATGTTCTAAATAGAACGATGAGGAGGGCGCATATGCACTTTTGGGATGAACATAAAACGATAACGAGATATTATGAGATGAAGGTTTCTGGAGTTTGCGAAAAATATCAGTTAAGACAGTTGGAGTATGACATATTAATGTTTATTTACTGTTAAAGTCAGAACGCTCGTGACTTTAGTCATGAGATGAATGACGTATGTAACTGGTTTTCAGCTGTTTCTATACGTGAACCATGATATAATATATACGTAGAATACGTCGTAAAAAAATTATGAGGAGATTTCGATATGTATACAGTACGCTTTCAATTGGAACTAAGTGGATCTGAGAAACGATTTTTGTCGAAGTCTTTTTTCTATGCGAATCAGATGCATAATCAGTTGGTTCGATATGCTACAAATCGATTGAATGCTTTATTTCATGATACAGAATATGTGGATGCACGCAAAGCTTATGGAAAAGCTGACTTTTCTAAAAAGAAAGGTTCTGAACTGTCAGCTTCTGAAAAAAAGGAAGAAAAAAGAGTTATCAAATATCATGTGTATTAAACAAAAAGAGTATAATCTTACGAAGACTTCTTTGTGTAAGTTTGTATCCAAGGAACAAAAGAAATACAAGAACTACATCAACTCTCATCAGGCACAGGCAGAAGCGGAAGCTGTATATAAGGGAGTGGAAAAAGTTATTTTTGATGATGGGCGTCATCTTCATTATCGAAGATATAACAGTTTTGACTGTATCAAACAAAAATGTGCTGCAACAGGAGTGCGACTTTTAAGATGGGATACCATATGTTTCATGAAACATTACTACAAGGTCCGTGTCCCAAAGAATGAATATATCCAGAACATCATCTCATCTGTTGATTTAAAAGAAGATGTTGTTTATTCATTTTTAAAGAGGATCGAATTCAACAGTGGATTCAAATATTATGTAGTGATCACACTTCGAGGTGATGCACCAAAACGAATTAAACTGTCAGAAGATGGCGGACATCGTACAGGTGTTGACTTTGGAACCTCTACGATTGCGACAGTCTCAAACAACGAGGTCCATCTGGAAGAACTAGCTCCAGATTCAGTTCAATATGAAAAAGAGATTCGGCATAAGCAGAATCTGATAGATGCCTCTATGCGTAAGCACAATCCAGAAAACTACAACAAGAATGGTACAGTCAAAAAGGGAAAACATAAATGGAAAACCACAAGACGATGTAGACGTTTAAAACGCCAAGTTCGAGTTCTCTATCGAAAACAATCTGCTTACATTAAGACTTCACATCATACTTTTATCAATAGAGTTGTTCAAAATACAAGCGAATTCATCCTTGAACCAATGAACTTCAAGGCTCTTCAAAAGAAATCAAAGAAGACAGAGCGTAAAGATGAGGCAACGGCAATTAAACAAAAAGACGGCTCTTTTAAGATGGTACGTAAATACAAACGCAAAAAGCGTTATGGGCACTCTATCAAGAACCGTTCTCCAGGTCTTATGCAGGCCGATTTAAAAACAAAGGCAACACAGTATGGAATACCATACTACGAAATAGATATTCATCAATACCGTGCTTCTCAACTTCACCATGATACGGGTGAATATATTAAACCTACTTTAAACGAAAGATTTAAAACGGTTGAAGGATGCAA
>ENA-OQHF01001260-OQHF01001260.1-human-gut-metagenome-genome-assembly--contig:-NODE-1260-length-14254-cov-2.262405_pt1 | contig 14254 bp, 15 predicted proteins | sample MGYA00242559_ERZ504709 | MGnify/ENA primary metagenome ERZ504709 (study PRJEB26092, sample SAMD00036203) | human gut metagenome | host: Homo sapiens | study: EMG produced TPA metagenomics assembly of... | reverse complement strand
CCGATGAGTGCCGTCCGGATTTGGCTCATTCCAGACACGTTTTGTCGAAGCTCCCGCTCCGCACGCCACGATGGTCTGTTTCTCCTCCATGATCAGAATGTTATAAATTCCTGCTTTCCCCGGACTTGCGTAACCGACATTTTCCAGATTGCCAGCCATGCTCTTCTGCCGATACAGATAATATGGTTCTAATCCCATCTCTTTTGCATATTCTGCGGTGAGGTTCATATGCTCTGTGGTGTTGACCATCTTGTAATCTTTATAATCTTCCTTAAACATGTTAAGCCGTGCCGCCCTCTTTAATGCAAGTGAATGCACGGTAAGATTATCCGGTTTTAACGCTTTTACCTGCTCTAAGGTATCCCTGACATCCTCAAGGCTTTCCTCCGGCAGTCCCATGATAAGATCCATGTTAATATCATCGAATCCAAGCTCTCTCGCAAGCTGAAAACTCTCCACGGTCTGTGCCACGGTATGTCTGCGCCCGATGATTTTTAATGTCTCATCTTTCATCGTCTGCGGATTGATGGAAATTCTTGTGATGTCCCATTTTTTTAACGTTTCTAATTTTTTCTCTTGTGATGCTGTCCGGACGTCCGGCTTCCACTGTAAACTCCAGACAGTGTGACAGATCAAAGCTGCATCGGATTTTACGGATCAGCCGGTCAAGCTGATATGGCTCCAATGTTGTCGGTGTGCCCCCTCCAATGTAGATGGAATTCAGATGTTTTTTTCCAAATTTTACTGCAACATAATCCAGTTCTTTTTCCAAAGCATCCAGATAGCTGTCCACTTTCTGTCTCCAGCTCACTAATGGGTAGGATGTAAATGAACAATACAGGCAGGTTGTCGGACAGAATGGGATTCCGATATAAAGACTGTAGCCGTTCTCGTAATCGATCTTTTTTAAGATTTCAAGCTCACGCTCTGCGATATCAATGGAAAGATCGATTTTCTCATCGGATGCAAAGTACGTTTTTTTGCATGTAGGCTCTGATCTCTGCCTCCGTTTTTCCTTCCTCTAAAAATTTCATCGGGATTTTCGTTGGCCGGATTCCTGTCAGAGTCCCCCACGGAAGCTTTTTGCCCGTGATCTCTGATAATATCTGATAAAAATTCTGTTTCAGTTCGTTTTTCGTTTCCGTGCGGTCTGAAAAATCTACCGGAAAACTTCGGTCATGACTTTCCTGACCATTTTCCTTCCACTCAATTTTTATCTGCTGTGGCTCATACTCCACCTGAAACTGTAAGGTGATCTCTTCCTCATATTTTTTATCTTCTGCCGTTGCACTCACATTTTCCTCCGGAAAAAAATGCTTTGATGAGCGAATGTATGTCATACTCAAATTCCGGCTGGTTTAATTTTGCTAATATCATATTGTTTTCCTTTTCTGGCTGTGTTTCCTATTTTGATGAAAGTCTTCTTTACAGACGATATTTTTTCATAGTCAGTCTGTTATAAATATGGATTGTACATCCGCTCTGTTCCGATCGTTGTCATATCTCCATGCCCTGTATACACGGCGGTCTCATCAGGAAGCGGCATGAGTTTTTTCCCGAATCGCATGGATCAGCTGGGATGCACTCCCCTTCGGGAAATCAGTCCTTCCAATAGAAGTCTGAAAGAGGCTGTCCCCGCTGAATAACGTGTTCTGATATGGAAAATAATAGCAGCAGCCTCCCACCGTATGTCCCGGTGTTAAAAATACCCGTATATGAAATCCTGCAAGATCTATTTCCTGCTCATCTTTTAAATATTCATCGGCATAGAACACAAGCTCGCTTCCCTGCCATCCGCTCAGATTCAACTGCGGATTTTCCAGTGTCTCTTTTTCTTTTTCCTGCGCGTATATTTTTATATGCAAAAGCTGCGCCAGCTCCCCTGCCCCTGTCGCATGGTCAAAATTGTCCATGTGTCAGAAGAATTGCCACAGGTTTCAATCCCTGCTCTTTCACTTTCTCTGCAAGCTGTTTTGCACTTGCACCCGGATCAATGATCAGTACTTCTTTTGTGTCATCATTGATCGCAAAATAGCAATTGGTCTGTACCGGACCTACTACATATGTCTGTATACTTAATGGTGCCATATTTCTCTTCCTCCATAAAAAGATGAAAGAAACCACCTGAGCCAGATCAGCCGGTGGTTCTCTCAATATCAATAATACTGTCTATCTGACGAAGCTTGTCGATCACGCTCGTCAGCTCTGCTTTTCCTTTGTGTTAAATGAAATATCAATGGTTGCGATTCCCTGCTTACTCGTCTTGGAATGGATCGCATTGATATCAATCTCACGCTCTGTAAAGGCTCTTTGTGATATCAACGAGAAGCCCGGTACGGTTATTGCAGAATACTTTGATCTCTGCCAGATAAAGACCGGAATTGCCGGATTCTTCATCATGCTGCCACTCTGCATCGATGAGACGTTCTCTCTCCATATCCGAAAGATTGATGATGTTGATGCAATCCGTCCGGTGAATGGAAACACCACGTCCTCTTGTCACAAATCCCACGATCTCGTCCCCCGGGACCGGACTGCAGCATTTTGAAAAATGGACTGCCACATCATAAAGTCCTTTTACAATAATACCGCTCTTTGATTTTTTCTCCGGAACTTTTTCTTTATTTTCGGAAATTGTCTCAAGAACTTCCTCATCTGTAATACGTGCAAGGTGATCTTTCTTGTATTCCTCATACATGCGGTTTACAATCTGACCTTCTTTTAAACCTCCATGTCCAACGGTTGCAAGGCAGGAATTCCAGTCATGAAAACCATACTTGCGCATGATTTTATCCTGATACTCTGGTCTGTTGATATCGGAAAGGTTGATTCCCTTTGATTTACAACAGGATGCAAGCAGCTCTTTTCCTCTTATGATATTTTCTTCCTTCAACTCACTTCGGAACCACTGATTGATCTTATTCTTTGCCTGCGTGCTCTTTTACAATATTCAGCCAGTCGCGGCTTGGTCCCTTGGAATTCTGAGAAGTCAATACCTCAATCCGGTCACCATTCTGAATCACATAATCAATCGGAACAAGCTTTCCGTTGACTTTGGCTCCGATCATTTTGTTTCCGACCGCCGAATGGATGCTGTACGCAAAATCAATTGGCGTAGAACCTGTTTGGCAGGTTTTTCACATCTCCTGTCGGTGTGAAGCAGAAAACCGTATCCGAAAACAGGTCGAGATCACTTTTTAACAGACTCATAAACTCTTTGTTATCGGACATATCCCTCTGCCACTCTAAAATCTGTCTCAGCCAGCTTAACTTCTCTTCCTCGGTAACGGTCATTGGTGCTGCAGCACCGCCATTATTGCTTGCCTCTTTGTATTTCCAGTGAGCGGCGATACCATACTCAGCAGTGCGGTGCATCTCATAGGTACGGATCTGGATCTCGAACGGCTGTCCGGTCGGTCCGATCAGTGTCGTGTGAAGTGACTGATACATGTTCGGTTTTGGCATGGCAATGTAATCTTTGAACCGGCCAGGGATCGGTTTATACATCTCATGGATGACACCGAGTGCCGCATAACAGTCTTTTACGGAATCCACGATAATACGGATTGCAAACAGATCATAAATCTGATCCAGCGTTTTATCCTGATTCTTCATTTTCTTATAAATACTGAAAAAGTGCTTTGCCCGCCCATCGATCTGCGCCGGAATTCCGGCTTCGTGGATATGTTTTTTTACCTCTTCCACAAGACTCTGGACATAATCATCCCTGACGCTTTTTCTCTGGGCGATCTGATGAACCAGATCATAGTATGCTTCCGGCTCTAAATATTTTAAAGAAAGATCGTCTAATTCGATCTTAATTTTGGAAATACCAAGGCGCTGGGCGATTGGCGCATAGATATCCATTGTCTCTCGCGCTTTTTCCTTCTGTTTCTCCGGTGTCATGTATTTCAATGTCCGCATATTATGTAGGCGGTCTGCCAGTTTGATCAGGATCACACGGATATCCTTTGCCATGGCAAGAAACATTTTTCTTAAATTCTCTGCCTGAACTTCCACCTTATCCGCATCGTAGGACAACTGCCCTAATTTTGTGACACCATCTACCAGCAGTGCAACCTCTGCACCAAACTCCTGTTTGATCTCCTCGTCGGTCATAACGGTATCTTCCACCACATCATGCAAAAGTCCCGCTACGATCGTCTCCTTATCCAGCTCTAACTCCGCTAAAATAATCGCAACACACAATGGATGGATGATATACGGTTCTCCCGATTTTCTTACCTGCCCCTTATGTGCCTCGTATGCAATGTTGTATGCCTTCTCTATCAGACTGATATCCGTAGATGGATGATACTTACGGACACTGGCGATCAATTCCTGATATAATTTTTCGGGACTCTCAAACTCCTTCATTGGTTTAATACTATTGTCCTCTTCTTTTACGATTTTCTCTAATTCTTCTGATGAAAGTTCTGCCATGTAGATCACCCACTTTATCTATGCTTTTGTGTATAATATATGATTATATTTTATTTTCTATCAAAAATCAACGCTTAAACTTTGCATCCGGCTTCCATCACCATTCTATCTGATAATCTGACATCAGGACGCCGTCTATTTCCCGGTCACCGCAATATGAAAAGCCTAATTTTATGGCAAGTTTTTCAGAAAGAGTATTTTCTTTTTGAATCAGACAGTGCAAGAGATGTACCTGCAGCTCCTCTCCTGCATATTGCATGATTGCCTGACATACTTCATAGGCATAACCCTGATGTTGAAAGGATGTCCGGATCGCATAACCCAATTCCATATCTCCATTTAACTCTTCGCGATGTTCCACACCAGCCCTGCCGATCAATGTTCCCGTTTTTTTCTCAAAAACAAGCCACATTCCATATCCATAAAAACGATACATATTTTCGATATAGGCTTTCTGATATTCCAGCTCTTCCTCATATTCATATAACCCCTCCATATAGTCGGTCATTCCGGGTTCTGCATACATGGAAAAAAGGGCATCCAGATCAGAAAGCTCCAATTCTCTCACAATACAGCGTTTCGTCTCCAGAATCGTCCACGGGATATTGAAATGTCTCTCATACACGCGCTGTAAAAACGTCATATCGACTTCCTCGAACCCCTCAACGACCATATCGGCATGAAGAAATGTATCCGTTTCCGGCATCTGATAGGCAATCGCTGGAACATTCACATCTCTGGCAAGGTCTAAGAGAGACTGGTTCGAAGATAGAAAAATGATATCTCTGCTCCACTGCTCTGACAGTTGATGACAGGCTTCCTCTTTTTGCATTAATACAAATGTAGTTTGTTTTATTTCGGCAAGATTTTCCCTTAACAAAGAACTTCCCGCTCCGGTATCTGCGACACCCATATCTGTTTTGGATACTCTTTCTTATTATAATATAGCAAACCTGTTCCCCTTATCGATTGTTATGTGCAAAACAACCGGTATCTGAACAGATACCGGTCGTCCTTTTAAAATCCATGAATTAATATGCAATATTTACATCAACATTTCCCTTGATTCCAGGAACACTTCCCTTGGAAGAATACTGCCACATGTTATATTTTCCTTTGTAATTGCAGGTTGTGTTGTACTGTGCAACCCAGATAAAGTAGTTACTGAATGCGGATGCATCAATTTTATTGTTGTACCAGCTCTTGCTTGCGTAAACACCTGCTTTTCTTCCACCGTTTGCAATGGTCTTACAGAACGCAGCCACGCATGCTGTTCTGGTGCCTTTATCTAATCCGTTGGCACGGGCTGCTCCGCTTCCGTTCTCTGTATCGACAAAGATCGGGTAAGAAAGATTGTAGCCGGAGCATAAGGTCAATGCCATACTTGCCTCCTCAACAGCCTCTGCCTCAGTTGTAGCCTGTGTGAAGAAGTAAACACCAACGTTAATGCCGTTTGCAGTTGCACCTTGAATATTTTTCTTGAAGCAGGAATCCTCTACCAATGCTCCTGTCTGTGATCCGCGGTAACCGACACGGATAATTGCAAAGTTGATACCTGCTGCCTTTACAGATGCCCAGTCAATATTTCCCTGATGGCTGGATACATCAATACCGTTCTTTCCAGACCCCTGCTGTAATGCTCCATCACTTCCGAAGTTATAAGTGATACCACTGATCACCTGACTTCCTGTTACACGCTGATGGTTGCTGGTGTAGTAATATACTTTTCCATCAATGGTCTGCCATCCGGTGTAAACAGGCTCGGTGTAGTAAGTTCCGTTTGCATTGTAATCTGCCACGGTTGCTGGTTTTTTACACTCGGAATCTTTGTAAAGTAATCTACCGGATTTATCTTTTAACTGGGTTGTTGTATTTCCGGTAAAATCATTCACGGTAACGGTACATGTGATTTTTTTATCATTTGCGGTTGTCTTGGTATCGCCCGGTTTGGATAAGTATGTGATCGTACCTGTTACAGTTGCACTTCCTATTCCAACTGCGGTTAAGGTACATCCTGTTTTTGCTCCATTGGATACCTTTACAACTTTTTCGTTGCTGCTTGTCCATGTAATATTTGTAATAATATTGCCTGCGTCTGTCAATGTTGCTGTGAGACCAATTGCATTTGCATTATTAATAGTGCTGTTATATAAAGCTGCCGTCTGTGGTGCTGTGACGGATGCGCTGGCTGCGGCTGCAGCTTTTACCCATTTTAGTGTGTATGCTGTTGTGCCTGCTGCCACTTTGATCTTCGTGGAACCTTCTGCCAGTTTATATCCCTGTGCCTCATAAGAAGATGCCTGTATCTCAGTAGCAGTAGCATCTACTGTGATATCTTCACTTTTGGATTCTTCTGCTTTGGTCTTTCCATCAGCCTGAAAGAAATTATGTGTTACCTTATAAGTAGCCTTATCTGCTGCTGTTGCAACCCACATGATGGTATATTCTTTTGCACCATCCTGAATCGTAAGGGTTGTACCGTTGGAAGCTTTATATCCGTCATATGTTTTTGCAGATGACACCGTTTTCGCATCCTTTGCAACAGTTACTGTCTCTTTTTCATCTGCTTTGTCTGCTTTTGTTTTTCCATCGTTTTTATAAAACATATGGACAATGGTAATTTCATATTTATCTGGTTTCGTATCATCCGGCTTTGTCTCTGTACCATCTGTTTTGTCTCCAGATGTTCCATTCTGGCTACTGTTTCCACCAGATGCTCCCTGCTGACCACCTGTACTCTCACCACTTCCACTATTTCCAGAACCATTATTCTGACCACTGCCAGTTCCCTGACCACCAGTAGTTTCCGAACTGCCTTCACTCGGTGTTGTCGTTTCCGATGGTGTTGTTGTTTCTGATGATTTTGGTGCTGTTGTTTCTGATGATTTTGGTGTTGCTGTTTCCGATGATGTCTCGGATGATGTAGTCACACCAGATGATTCCGTTCCTGTAGCATGGTATCCCACACGTTTTGCGGAAGCCGTCACTGCTGCCTGTGCAATGTCCACTTTTGTTGATCCACCAACAGAAGCTTTCGGGAAATTGGAAGTATCCACATCTCCTGCTCCGACTTTGGATGGCGTACAGGTGCTGTCAACTGTTTCCACTGTATCCTGAATAACAGCCTCCACCTCAACATTGTCTACCTCTGCATCCTCTGCCGGTGCTACTTCTGATGCGGATTTGATCTCGTCTTTGACATCTACCTTGGTGTATTCAATCTTATCCTTAACCGTTAATTTGTAAGAATTTTCTTTTGAAATATATCCATCAATCTCATTCAAAGAGACATCATATTTTCCGGCATCAATACTTTTAATGTAAATAATACCATCTTTATCATCATCTGAATATGTAGTTGATTTTGCCTTCTTCTTGTCTGCCTTGATCGTGATCTCAAAAGGCTGTCCCTTTACATTTTTCGAGGACTCGTCCTGTATCTTGATCTTCAGATCCTTCTCAATAGAACTTCCGACCAATGTAACGGTTTCCGGTTCTGCCGCCTCTGTCTCTTCCGTGACAACTTCTTCGGCTGCCACAACTTCTTCCGTCGGTTCTGCCACCTCTGTACTTATCACAACATCTGCCACAATTGGTTCCGGCTGATGAAAATGGTCATATAAGAAATATCCTCCTGTTCCGACACCGCCAACTGCTGTCACAGTAGCTACACCTGCTATGATCGCCTGTGTCTTTGTCAGTCCGCTAAGCAAAGTCGCAACCCCTTTTACCTTTCCGGCTGCGCCCTGAATTAAATTCAGAAAATTCATTCTCGTCTCCTCCTCGTCTGCTATTTCCTTTACTTTCAGTAAATTTTCGTAATTCACTCTATTATGATAAAGAATCTGTCTGCAGTAATTTCGCTGCTATTCCTTCTTTGTAATCATACGAAGCTAATTATAGCATTTTCCCATATTATGTAAATATAATTTTCCTTATTTTTTTGGAAATTTTTTCCACCAGAAAATATGGTTCTCATTTTCAAGGTTACACACCCTCACAGTCAAATGCCGGGATAAAAACTCTCTTCCGCTGTGTTCCCCTCCTGGATAAAACCATTTTCTATTCCGATCTCGATCGCATAATCCACCAGTGTCTCATATTCCTCATCGGTAATCCTGCGATTTAATTCCGGATACTTTTCCAGATTGGAAAGCGGGGTGAACTGGTTCATGATACTGATATAAATCATATCTCCGTAAGTATCATGCAGATATTTTAAAATCTGCATGGAATCCGCCATACAACCGGGCAGTGTCAGATGTCTTACTATCGTTCCACTTAAAATAAGGTTATCTTCATCTCCATTTACAAACACAGCCTTTCCTGTCTGCCGCACCATCTCTGCGATCGCTGCCTTTGCAACCTCTGCATAATCCGGAGCATGAGAATACTTTTTACTCAAAACCGGGCTCATATATTTAAAATCCGGCAAATAAATATCGACGTAACCCTCTAGCATTTTGATCGTGTCAACCGTCTCATAACTGCTTGTATTGTATACAACCGGAAGCGTAAGCCCTTCCTTTCGTGCCTGATCCAGAGCCTTCACGATCTGCGGCACAAAATGTCCCGGTGTCACAAGATTGATATTATTGGCTCTTTTTTCCTGCAATTCAAGAAAAATATCCACGAGCCGCTCCAGAGAGATTTCTTTTCCAACCGTTCCGTTTGCGATATTCTCATTCTGACAGAATACACAATGCAGCGGACACCCCGAAAAAAATACCGCTCCAGATCCCGCATCTCCCGAAATGCAAGGTTCCTCCCAGAAATGAAGTGCCGCCCTCGCTACTTTTAAATTTTCTGTCTGCCCACAGATTCCTTTTTCACCCTTTTTCCGGTCTACAAGGCATTTTCTTGGACATAAATCACATTTCACACCTGCTACCTCTTGCTAAACACGTTATTTTCCGCTATTATATAGCAGTCAAAAGATTTTTTCAAAAAATCTATCTTTTTCTTTAACAAAAGAAAAAGAAATGGATACTATTTTAACAAAAGTTAATGAATTATTAAGGAGTAAACTATGAGTTTAAAAAATGTAATGGTCGCACAGTCCGGTGGCCCGACAGTTGCAATTAACGCCAGCCTTGCAGGTGTGATCCGTGGAGTCATGGCATCTGATCAGTATGAGACTGTCTATGGATCTGTAAATGGAATCCTTGGCATCTTAAACAATCATTTATTAAATCTGACAGAAATTATGAATGAAAATCCGGCATATCTGGATCGTCTGGAAACAACACCGGCAATGTATTTAGGTTCCTGCCGTCATAAACTGCCGGATTATCTGGATGATGATTCCTCATATGTTTTTATCTTCAACAGTTTGATTATACAATGTCGGCGCCTTCTTCTACAATTGGCGGAAACGACTCTATGGACACCGTTTTTAAAATTATCCGAATACGGCAAAAAAATCGGCAGCGATGTCCGCATTATCGGCATTCCAAAAACGATCGACAACGATCTGTGTGAGACAGACCACACTCCTGGTTTTGGTTCCGCTGCAAAATACATTGCTTTCCTCTGTTTTAGAGATTGCCCATGACACTTTTATTTACGCAGTCGAAGAGTGTTACGATCATTGAGATCATGGGACGTGACGCAGGATGGCTGACCGCTGCCGCTGCTCTTGCAAGAAACGGATATAATTCCGCTCCACATTTGATTTATCTTCCGGAAGTTCCGTTTGATACGGACGACTTCCTGTTAGATGTAAAACGTATGCTGTTTGAACGCAGTAACGTTATCATTGCCGTATCAGAGGGTATCCGAGATGCATCCGGCAATTACATCAGCGCTTCTGAGAAGTCAGTCGATACATTTGGCCACAGCCAGCTGAGTGGCGCCGGAAAAACATTAGAATTCCTTGTGAAAGAAAAATTAGGTGTAAAGGTCCGTTCCATCGAAGTGAATGTATTACAGCGGTGTGCAGCCCATTTAGCATCCAAAACAGATCTTATGGAGTCTGTTGAATTAGGAAAAAAAGCCGTTGCGCTCTCCGAGGAAGGCGTAACAGCTTCCATGGTCACCATGAACCGTGTATCTGACGATCCATATACGATCGAATATGGATATGCCGAGATAAAAAATATTGCCAACGAAGCCAGATCCGTTCCTGCTGAATGGATCAACGCCGCTGGCAATGATGTTACACAGGAATTAATTGATTACCTCACTCCATTGATCCAGGGTGAATCCAATGTCACCTATGAAAATGGTCTTCCTGTTTATATGGATGTCAGTCATCTGACAAAACATCAATAAATTTTCCAATCTCAGCCCACGCTTTTCTGGATTCTGGCAGCATTTTTGCTGCCATCTGGAAAATGTGGAACATCCCATCATAAATACTAAGTCTTACTTTTACTCCCTGATGTCTCGCTTTCGAGGCAACACTCACCGAATCACTTAACAGCATCTCATAAGAACCTACCTGGATGAGCATTGGCGGAAATCCTCTGAAATCCCCATACAAAGGTGAAATATAAGCATCCATCGGATCATGGTCACCCACATAGTCTTTGTTATAGATCAGGCTGTCCCTCGTATTTCCGAACAACGGATCCCTCTCATAATTGGTATCATAAGATTCACCGCTTGCCATAAGATCTGTCCATGGAGACATTGCAACGATTCCACATGGAAGCTGTATCCCATAATCTTTCAGATAATGGCACAACGCCATCGCAAGCCCTCCGCCTGCGGAATCTCCTGCTACAATGATATCCTCTGCAAACCAGCCCTGGTCGAGCAGCCACTGATATGCACTCACTGCATCTTCCAATGCCGCCGGATATGGATTTTCCGGTGCCACACGGTAATCGATGGTGAGCACACTCATCCCTTTGCTGACTTCATTGTAAAGTCCCGCAAACATGCGGTATGCGTTCCGCATCGCTCCGATATACCCACCGCCATGAAGCTGTAAGATTACCTTCTGCTTATTTGGATTTTCCTTTAATTCAAGCCACTCCATTGTGAAGTGCTCCATCTCGATAGTGGTCATGGTGAACATATCCGGGCATTTCCACGGCGGTTCGACCATTTTTTTCCGCAGTTCACCGCTTTTGATTTTCCTGCCGATCAGGTTATCGTTTGTCACATGCGCGATCAGGTCACGCATGACATTTCCTGCGATGCTCGCTTCGTTTGTCTCATGTTCTCTTTCTTTTTTCAATGTCAATTTTCTGATCATAAACCCTCTTATTCAAACTTCTGTCGTTTCCTTATCTGATATGGAATCTTCTCTTCAGTTCCACCCTGGCTCTTCTGTCACCGATGATCAGCGTTCCAAGGAACAAAAATACAGACGTTCCAAGTGCCGCGAGCGCCAGATACGGCACATAAATAATTCCAGTCAAATACAGAATAATCGGAACAAAACTACAGAGAATCATAAAAATCTGCCACATAATATAACTCTGCCAGTTTCTCCGGTTTACACACATCAAAATCAAAATTCCTGCATCAACTAAAATGATCGCCGCCGGGAACACGTACCGTACCGACCATCCCCGGTAACCATTCACAAAATCGATTGCGATCAATATCAATATGGCAATTAAAGTCAAAACAATTGTTTTGGCAATATAGCCGGTTTTCCCAAGGATAGCAAACCGTACAACCAGATATCCGTAAAAAAAGATCAGACCGGTAACAAGACTCCACGCCGTCTCAAAATCACCGTAATGATTCACTACAACTAAAACCGCCTCTGCCACGATCGCCACAAAAAGATAAATCCGCGACAAAAGCATCATCCGTCTTGTTTTGATCTTGACATCGGGATACATATTTTCCACCTCTATCGTAGGCTCTAATACGGAGTGACAGAGCGGGCAGCGCTCCGTCTCATCCAACACTTCTATATTACATTGTTTACATCTGCTCATCTCACACCATTACTTTCCTGTTTTTTTCTATCCTGATCCATTCTTCTTAATCGGCAGTTACACCATTTGTATCTAACTCGACCTCAATTCCGTCTGCTGCGATTTTGCGGAAAAATCCCCGCTGCACGGAAACATCTTTCAGATCAAAGCTGAATGAGAACACCAGCGTACTTCCATAAGAACAGATCGTTCCCTTCAAATGCTGTCCCTTCGACATTGCAAGAAATGCATGGAACATCTCCACATATGGGCGGTATTCCTCATCCACACCGATATTTCCGATATTTGTGATTGTCGTTGTATTGGCGAGTGCAGACTTTGTATACACAAGCTTCATTGCAATATTTTTTAAGAAAAGCGGTACTGCGCGCGCAGCAGGCAGTTTCTCATTGGATACATTATAGGAAAACAATTTCTCCAGATGCTCCCTGTTGATCTGGCTTCTCAGATTATCACGCACGATCTCCAGCACTTCCGCAAACGTGTAGACTTCCTTTGTCGGATGAAATTCTGCCGACACCATGACAAAGAAATTCTTTGTTGTAATCGAATTAAAATATGGGCGCAGATTTACCGGAACTGCCACGCGGATCGGACTCGCGGACGGCATTCCCTTCATACACTCCGTATACACACTCCAGATATAAACGGAAACCAAATATTCATTGATGCTGCAGCCGTATCTGTGACACACCTCTTTCAACTGCGGAATCTGCATATACCCATGCATAACGCCGAATTCTCCCGGTCCCAGATGCTCTCCCTTTAACAGATATGCCTTTTTTGTCTGATAGCCTTTTGCAGAACTCTTCTTATAATTTTTTAAGAAACTGTCCTCTCTGTTTAAAGATGTACCACTGTTTAAGGAATCCCCCACCTTCTCCTTCAGTTCCGGGTGCGCAAGACGCAGATACTGGTACGTCAACTCTTTCAAAAAATTAATGCCGCCCATTCCATCCGTCAGCACGTGGAACACTTCCAGATTAATCCTGTATTTATAATAAGTCACACGGAACATATAACTGTGGTTTTGATTCTGCTGGATATAACGGCACGGAAAATTGCTCTCCTCACGTACTTTCGGTGCAGGCTTTCCATTCTCCTCAAAATAATACCAGAATACCCCCATGCGAAGTCTTAAATTAAATCCATCCATCTTCGGAAGAACGATGTTTAACGCCTGCTGCAAAATATCAGGCTGTACAAGCTCCGTCAGTGTCACACTGATGCGGTAGACATTGCTCATATTCTCGCCTGCGATCACAGGAAAAAGATGTGCCGTGTTATCCAGCCTGTCCCACCGGATCTCCCGGTAGGCTTTCTTTTCTCTCTTTCTTTTCTGTTTTTATTGTCTATTGTAATTTCTTCTGTCTCAGAAGTCACGGTCTTTTTCTTCATGATTCACTCCACTCTTTTCATGCTTCCTTTGATTATATCTGAATCTGTCTTAAAATACAAGTTTCCGGTTCTGTCTCTGCCAGATAATGAATCGTCAATTTCACAAAAATTTTACAAATAGCATTATTGATTTTTCTTCAAGTTTTTAATAAAATATCTTCTGTGGTATCTGGTCTATCCAGAGGAAAACTTAATATTTCAGATATCAAACTTTAATAATCATCGCGAAACTCCTTATAACATAAAATAGTTTCGCAGACACTTATTAATGAAGGAACAGGAGATTTTATGGAATTTAAAAAACTGAATGCACCTTCCCTGAAGGAACTTTTTGTAAATGAACTGCAAAATATGATATTATCCGGCAAACTTGAGATTGGCTCCAAACTGCCACCTGAACGCGAACTGGCGGAATCCATGAAAGTGTCCCGTGCGGTCATCAACTCCGGTATCGCGGAACTGGAAAAGAAAGGTTTCCTCGTGGTCCGTCCAAGAATCGGAACCTTTGTAGC
>ENA-OQHF01001259-OQHF01001259.1-human-gut-metagenome-genome-assembly--contig:-NODE-1259-length-14265-cov-3.667704_pt1 | contig 14265 bp, 7 predicted proteins | sample MGYA00242559_ERZ504709 | MGnify/ENA primary metagenome ERZ504709 (study PRJEB26092, sample SAMD00036203) | human gut metagenome | host: Homo sapiens | study: EMG produced TPA metagenomics assembly of... | reverse complement strand
AGGGAAGGTAACGGCTATGACTGCATATAAAGGAATATTTTGTATGCACAAGAGGAATCAACATATTTTTGTAATGATCTCAAAACTCATAAAAAAAGCATTTATAAAATTTTACCTGAATCTACCTCTGTTAATGTAATTGAAGTTGACAGAGACAATATGTATGTAGGTACGACTGATGGTATAATTATTTCTCCTTTTGGCGCACTTTGGGAGGAGCAGTACCTTTTACCGGGAGAAGATATCTATAGAATATATGAAGATTCAAAACATAATTTGTGGATAGGAACGAGAATGAATGGACTTTATCGGAGAGTGAATGATAGAATAGAGAAAATTCCACTTTGTCCGAATGGCATAAACGGTATAATTGACCCGCAGATTCGTGAATTTGTTGAAGACGATGATGGGAATATATGGTTTGGCACTTTTATGGGTTTACAGAAATATGATATAAAAAACCATACTTATGCAGCCGTAAATATTCCGCAGTATGCGGGTGGGCTTAATCATCCTTCTATTTTTTCGCTTTTCAAAGATAGGCAAGGAAATATTTGGGCTGGAAGTTATTTTGGGGGCGTAAATTATTTCAACCCAACAAGAAATAGTGTAATTCATTACGATTATCAGGCAAAGGATTTGTCTAGTCTTTATTATTCATACATTGGTGAAATGATAATGGACAAAAGAGGGAATTTGTGGATAAGTACGGATGGAGGAGGAGTCAGTTGTATAGATCGTGGGTGGAGAACTGTGGAGCAATTTACTGCCACGCCTCTTTCACGTCATGGGCTTCCTCATAATAATGTGAAAAGTATGTGCTATGATATGGATAATGATATGCTATATATAGGTACACATCTTGGAGGCTTGTCTCGATATGACATTAAGAAGAAGACTTTCTATAATTATTCTACGGATTACAAATCTCCCGTTATGCCGGGAAGAATTATACACCATGTCAAAAAGTGGAAAAATAAAATTGTTGTTTCCTCAAGAGAGGGAGTGTTTTTGCTCGATACTCGGTCAAACAGATTTACTCATTTACCAGATTGTTTTGGTGAAGCAATGATTTTTGATATAGATAAGAACGGAACTTTTTTATACTACATCTGGAAATAATATAAAAGCAATTTCTCTTGATACTCCTCATAAACAGGAAATAATATCACTTCATGCTTTAGGAGAGGTGTCGCATATTCTTTCAGTAGATAAAAAACTTTATATTTGTACTTTAGGCAGTGGAATGATTGTTTATGATACCTCTTTGAAGACAATTAATACCTATACATCATATAATAGTAATCTTCCCAGTAATTATTGTTATTCTTCCCGATTGACCTTAAATGGTAAATTGATACTTATAGGAGATAGAGGAATAACTATGTTTGATACGGATAAAAAGACGTTTGCGAGTATAAAGCAAGATTATTTAAAGCTCCTATTATATATGGATGTGGCATCTGTATTTCTAAGGAAAATATAATTTACGTTGGCGATACAAAGGGGATAACTACGTAGTTGAAGAGTCTGATTTTTTATCTCCGTTACAACATAAACAACCGATTTATTTTTCTAATATTAATGTAAATAACGCTATAATACATCCATCGGAGGAAGGAAAAATCCTGAAAAAATCTTTGGCATTCACAGATAGAATAGATTTAGCTTCATCGCAAAATAATATAATTATAGAGTTTGCTAGTTCTGATTATATAAACAGGCATGTACAACAGATTTTTGAATATAAATTAGAAGGGTTTGATAAGACTTGGATTTCGACTACAGTTCCTTTTGCGAGATATACGAATCTTTCTCCTGGAAATTATACATTGTGTGTTAGAATGGCAGATGGTGATGCACAGGATATGGCTGTACTTAATATCTGTATTTCGTTGCCGTGGTATAACACATGGTATGCATGGGTTTTGTATATCATTATATTTATTACCATCGTTTGGATGATAATACGTTATAGAAAAGAGAAAAAATGATTTATTTCTTTCACTTGAAAAAGAGAGATTTGAAAAGCAGCATATAGAAGAACTTAATCATGAAAAATTGGTGTTTTTTACCAATGTAAGTCATGAGTTTCGTACTCCACTTACCTTAATAATAAGTCACATAGAATCTCTTCTTCAGATGCCCAATCTACAACCAATGGTGTATAACCGGGTTTTGAAGCTTAAGAGAAGTGCTCAATATATGAATAACTTGATTTCTGAGCTTTTGGATTTTAGAAAGTTTACACAAAATAAATATACGCTGAATATGTCGCAGAAAGATATCTGCCTTTTTATGAAAGAGATATTTTATGTATTTAGTGATTATGCACATAGTAAAGGACTTAAATATGAGTTTTTCTCCAATCAGGAAGTAATATTATGCTGGTTTGACTCAAAGCAGTTAGAGAAAGTGTTTCTTAATTTGTTGTCGAATGCTTTTAAATATACGGAGAGAGGTAGTATTGAGATTAAAATATGCGTGGAAGGTGAGAATGTGGCTATTTCAATACATGATACTGGAAAAGGTATAGCAATGGGTGATTTTAATCGTATTTTTGATCGTTTTTATCAGATTGAAGGATCTTCTGAGACTGCTACATCTCCAGGTACTGGAATTGGCTTGGCTCTTACGAAGAGTATTGTAGAGAAACATCATGGAGAAATTTGCTTAGATAGTCAGTTGGGAAAGGGTAGTGTATTTACTGTAAAACTTCCACTTGGTGATGCAAGATATATTCATGATGAGCATGTTCATTTTGCGGATCGGGAGAAGGAGTCAGATTTGAAGGAGACAGATGAGGATAGTAGAGTTGGAATATGTGCCGTTGCTAACGAAGAAAGTTTCCAAAGCGAAGAAGGAGAGTCAAAAAAATATACGGTTTTAGTTGTGGAAGATAATGACGAGCTTATTCAAGTGTTATGTGAGCTTTTTTCACCTTTTTATCAGGTAATAATGGCAAGTAATGGCAAGGAAGGATTAGATAAAGCATATGAATATAAGCCTGATTTAATTATTTCGGATATTATGATGCCTGAGATGTCCGGAACGGAAATGTGTCTGAAAATAAAGAACAATATTGACTTGTGTCATATTCCTATTATACTTCTTACTGCATTAAATAGTGTAGAACAGAATATTGAAGGCCTTAATAGAGGAGCGGATGATTACATCTCGAAGCCTTTTAATCCGAGAATCCTACTTGCAAGAGCAAATAACTTGGTTCGAAATAGATTGTTAATACACAACCAGATACGTAAAAATCCAATAACGGAAGTTGATCTGACTAGTATTAATTTGCTTGATCAGGAGATTTTGAAGAAAACTTCTGAGGCTATTGAGGCACATATGGATGATATGGAATTTGATATACCGGAACTTTGTAAAGAGATTGGGGTAGGACGTTCTGTTCTGTATTCAAAATTTAAGGCCTTAACTGGTATGACTCCTAATAATTTTATTCTAAATTACAGGCTTAAGTTTGCTGCTACTATGTTACAGAAGTATCCGGATATACCAGTTTCAGAAGTGGGTGATAAGTGTGGGTTTAGTTCGCCTGTCTATTTTAGTAGGTGTTTTAAAAATCAGTATGGAGTAACCCCTCAAAATTATAGGAAAAGTTCTAGAAATAATTCTATGGAAAAAGGCGTCTAATTTTTAGACGCCTTTTTCCATAGAAATTATTTTTACCATCCAGGGTTTTGTCCTTTAGCCAAATCAGGATTTTTTTCGCATTCAGACAATGGGAATGGCCATAAGTAATCTCTTTCTGTCACAACACGTGTGTAATAAGCATTGTATAAGGCTATTCCATATACGGGGCCATTTAAAGTTTCAAGAAGTTTCCATCTTTTCATATCGCTAAAGCTATGTCCTTCAGCAGCAAGTTCTATTGTACGTTCGTGGCGCAAACGTTCAAAAACTTCCTCTTTTGTATTGGCTGCCATTTGTGGGGTACCGTTGTTGATTTCAGGCATATTTACTCCTTTTCTTGTACGTACTTTATTGATGTACTTCACTGCATTGTCTTTGTCAAAGCCAGATTCTGAGAAGATATAGCACTCTGCCAGCATTAGATATACATCTGCCAGGCGAATAAGTGGGAAGTTAATAGGGGTATCTGCACGGTTGTTTATTGCTCCATCCATATCATATTCTGCTACAAATTTCCGGAATGGATAGTATTCATAGTTTCCGTTGACACGTATGAATCCATTGGTCTCGTTGCAGATTCCGACTTCTTTTGTCATGACAAATTCTGTATCTTTAGCTTTATTGCTGACCCAACCTTTGAATTGAGTGTATGGAAGAATCACCGTTGACGCCATTCTTGGGTCACGATTTTCATACATGCTTAATAATTCAGCTCTGTGTGTTGTGTATTCTTTTACACTTTTATTGTCTTCGGTAAGTTTGGAGTAGAAGACTTCTTCTCGCATTGGGTATTCTTTTTTCTTTGTTTCTGTAATTTTCAACAGCATCATATAGGTTGGATATCCATTCCAGCCGTATGAGGCTTTTGCTTCTGTCCAGCTGAAAGGTGATCCATCTTTCCATTCATAAGAATCTACAAGATTGACCGAGGCCATTACATTGTTCCAGCAGCTACCAAATGCAGCTCTTGTTCCCATGTAGAAAGTGGTTGGCATACCGAAGTCCTGTCCAATTCCACCAATATTCTGTATGGCAAAAATCATTTCACTACTTTCGTCACCACCAGGTTTGAACAGGTCTGAATAAGGGTTCTCACCTTCTTCGTAGAGTTTATACACTCCTGCATATTGAGAATTTTCTGTTTCACCAATAAGTTCTCTGAAGCATTTCTTGGCTTCATCATATTTCCCAGCATAAAGAAGTACTTTCCCTTTTAGTGCAAGGGCAGCTCCGGATGTGGCTCTTCCTTTGTTGGTGCTATCCCATTCGACAGGCAGTTTCTTTATTCCTTCTTCAAGGTCTGTCAGGATAAATTGTCTTACAGTTTCAATGTCACTTTTGGGTTTGAGCATGCTCATAAACTCATCTTCTACAATGGTAGTTTCATCGTAGATAGGAACTCCTCCCCAAAAATCCATAAGAGTGAAATAATATAATGCACGCATGAACTTGGCTTCTGCCTTATACCGCTCTTTTAACTCTTCTGTCATATCACATTTGTCTACATTCTGTAAGACGATGTTGGCGCGAGAAATTCCTTCATAAAGTTTCTGGAATTTGTTTGTAACAAATCCTTCGCTACTAGTATAGGTGCCTCTTGCGATGGTGGCATATGAAGCTGGGTCGTAACCGCTGCCAACACCTCCTAAGCAATCAAAACCAAATTGTCGGCCAAAGACGTCTTCGTCTGTCATCAGGCTATAAACTCCCATCATGGCTTGGTCAGCATGGGCTTGAGTCTGGAAGAAAGTAGTAGAATTTAATTGATCTTCCGGAAAAACATCCAAATCATAACATCCTGTGGTGAATGCCATTGAAGCAGCTAAAACTGCAATTAATTTATATTTTTTCATAATGGTAAATCATAAATGGTTATAAAAACTATGTTAGAAAGATACGTTAATACCTACTACCACATTTTTCATGGTCGGATATCCCAGTGTTCCTCCTAATTCAGGGTCAAATCCTCTAAAAGAAGTAAAGGTGAAGAAGTTTTCCAAACTTCCGTAAACACGGATACGTTCGAGAGAGGTTTTGGATACAATTGATTTAGGTAAGGTATATCCTAACTGAATATTACGTAATTTTTAAGAATGAAAGATCTTGCAGATAAAAATCGCTCATCTGTTTGTTTTTGTTATTTGAATATTCAAGTAGTCTTGGATATTCGGCAGATGTAGTTCTTCCTTCATACCATCTTCCTTCTACAACTTCTTATTCATCTGATAACCATAACGTACAGAAGCCGTGTTGGCTAAATCATTTTGCCAGTAGATTTTGCTCCAGCCTGACCTTGGAAAAAGAACAGAGAAATCAAGCCCTTTGTAAGATGCATTTAAATTAAGTCCGAACTGGAACTTAGGATTAGGACCGTCGCTCACAATTTCTCTATCATCCAAGTTAATCAGTCCGTCTCCATTGGTATCTTTGTATAAGAAGTCTCCTTTTTCTGGCTTACCTGAAGAGAATATTTGATTTTCTGCAATGTTGTTACCATATAATTGTTTTGCGTTGTCTATAATCTGTTGAACAAGTTGCAGGTCTTCATCTGTTTGGATGATGCGGTCAACTCTCAAAAGATATTGTGAGTTGATGGAATGGCCTTCCCAGATAACGTTTGCGCCGTCAATACTCATACCACCTTTGTCTCTTCCTTTAAATTTATTGACAATATTTTTTACATAAGTGAAGTTTCCATTGATGCCGTATGAGAAGTCACCAATCTTATCTTGCCATCCTAAAGTAAATTCAACTCCTTGGTTAGTTACAATAGCACTGTTTTGTTTGGGAATATCGGTTGAACCATGTACCAAAGGAGCAGGTAGTTCGATAAGGATATCTTTGGTACGTTTGTGGAAGTAATCAATTGTTCCAGTAAAACGGTTATTGAAGAACCCAAAGTCAACTCCGACATTTGTCATATAAGTTGATTCCCAGGTAAGTGCCCTGTTGGCCAATTTGGTTTGAACAAGTCCTTGCACTAGCAGGTTGTTTAGTGAATAGTTACTGTTATCAATTGCGTAAGTAGCAAGCGCATCGTAGTTGCCTACAGAATTGTTCCCTAATGAACCGTATGAAAGGCGAAGTTTTAAATTGCTAAGTCCTTTTTCTAATGCTCCTTTCATAAATTCTTCCTGATCGATTCTCCATGCAAAAGAACCTGAGGGGAAATACCCTGTTCTTTTATTAGAGAGGAAGCGTGAAGACTGGTCAGCGCGAAGGTTTAATTCGAGCAGATATTTGTTGTTCCAGTCAAGGTTTACACGTCCGAAGAAAGATCGCATAGCCCATTCAGTACTTGATCCAGATGCACTGGCGTCTCCTGTGGCTCCATTTATCACGTTTAGACTATAGTCGATTAAGTCATACTTGGTCGCTTGGAAGTTATGTTGGTAATATCTTTCCTGGCTGGCACCAATCATTGCATTCAGCCCTAACTGATCATTGATGAAACGGTTTTCATATCTGGCTACTACATCATTGAAATAGCGTTGTGTTTTTCCGTCGTAGTTCATGATGCTTGATTTACCTTCTGTGGTACGTGTAATCAGTTCGTCTCTGAAGTTCCATTGTTCCAGGATGACAGGCTTACGTTTTCTTTCTTCATCTACAACATCATATGAATAAGAACCTGTGATGCTGAATCCTTTGAATGGTTTTAATGTAGCTACAAAACGAGTTCTCAAATTGTGTTTTGCAATGTTACCGGCTACTTGGTTAAGGCGTACTAGTGGGTTATTGACAGCGCTCTGTGCATCGTCTTCTGGATTATTCATCGCACCAAATCTTCCGTCGGGTGCTTGAAATACCATGCCTGGAGTAGTGGCAGAAGCGTATGTGAATACGTCATCTACAGAGGTTGATGTGCTTGAGGTATCTGTATATTTGGCCGCAGGATCCATGTTTGATACATACCCATTTACGTATGCTCCTAAAGTTAGCCAAGGTTTGATATCTGCTGTAATGTTGAGTCGACCGCTATATTTTTCAAACCCTGTATTATCCATGACTCCCGGATTGTTCTGATAACCAAATGAAGAATAGAATCTTATTTTCTCACTTCCTCCACTCATTGAAATTACATGATTGTGTGATACAGAGTTGTTGAATGTATCATCAATCCAGTTTGAATTTGGATAGCGCAAGGCATCTTTCCCTTCATTGTCTCTCCATTCTTGAATGGTCTGTGCAGAGAACTTTTCGGCCATTCCTGAGTTTCTATATCCTTCATTGATATATTCCATGTAATCTGCATAATTGGAAACAGGATCCATAGAACTTGGAATAGAAGGAGAGGTAAATGATACATAACCGTTATAGTCAAGTTTAATTTTACCTGACTTACCTTGTTTGGTGGTTATTAAGATGACACCATTGGCAGCACGTGAACCGTAGATGGCAGAAGATGCTGCGTCTTTCAATACTGTCATTGTTTCAATATCCTGAGGATTGACGGTATTGATACTGGCTTCAGCTCCATCTATGATTACAAGAGGAGAAGAATCATTAAGTGTTCCTTGACCGCGTACTTTGATGGAGGCGTCATCATTTCCTGGCTGGTTGCTTGACATCTGGACACTGACACCGGCTGCAAGTCCTGACAATGCATGAGATACGTTTGTGATAGGACGGCTTTCTGTTAATTCACTTACATTGATGGTAGAGAGAGAACCTGACAGGTTTACTTTTTTCTGAGTACCATAACCTACTACTACTACTTCTTCCAGTGTTTCCGTATCTTCTTTAAGATTTACAGTAATGTTGTTGGTAGTAGAAGTAACTTTTACTTCTTGTGTATTAAATCCAATATAGGAAACCTGAAGAATACACTCCGAAGGAACATTTAGGGTAAAATTTCCGTCAATGTCGGTAATCGTTCCGTTAGTTGTTCCTTTCACAATTACGTTAGCTCCAATAATAGGCTCACCTGCCGCATCAAGAACTTTACCATTAATTGCTTTTTGCTGTAAAATACTTTCAATTGCATCTGCATGTGGTGACGATGATTCGTTGGCTGCGGTAGCTATGCCTGATGCAAAAAAAGCTAAAGAAACTCCTGCCAAAATTCTGGTCATGGAGATTTTGTAGTTCCTAGCACTTTTCATAAGTATAAGTTTAAGTTTGTGAATTATTGACATAGCAAAGATTGTTAGAATCTGTAAATTCTATTATACGAATTGTCCGATATATATGTAAAAAAAATCCGGAGATTTTTTTAGGAATATTTTTATGTCAATATAATTGTTAGAATAGGTGGTGCGTATCTTATTAATTTATAGGTGATTATATGAAATTACTGATTGCGCAGCTTTTAATAACTCGAAGAAACTGTTTTTTCTTGTATAAAATAGTGCTGGAAGTGATCTATACAATTTGTGTATCTACTATGTACAATATTGATACCTTGTTATATGATTAAGCCTTAATATTGCATTGTTAATTAATAATACTAATATCATGAAAACAAAAAGTTTTTTTTCTTTAATTGTCTTCGTTTTTTCTTTCATGTATTAAAGTGGCTGCTTATACTGAGAGAAATTTTCTTCAACATGTGGCGGCTCAGGAAAGTCTTGCGGAGTGCCTTGTCTTAAATCAAAAATGGGTTCAGTATCCTTCTTATAAAGATCGGGAAGGATGGAGTCGGTTTTTAGGGGAATATAAAGATGAAATTATTAAAAATGGAGAGTCGCTTTTAGGGTACACTTGGAAAGTGGTAAAGGCAACAGACTATCTGGAGTTTGAAAGAAGTGGAAATCGGGAGATTATGGAACGGCCTTTTGATGACAACAATCAAGCTATCGTGAGGCTTATGCTTGCTGAACTGGCAGAAGGGAGGGGACGTTTTATAGACCAGCTTATTAATGGAGTCTTTCATACTTGTGAAATGACATCTTGGGCATTGTCAGCCCATTTGGTGACTCAGCCTACACACCGTGCATTGCCTACACCCATTTATCCTTTGATTGATTTAACAGCTGGGGATTTGGGAAGTCTTTTATCATGGGTATATTATTTTATGCATGAAGAATTTGACAAGATAGATCCGGAAATTTCCCGACGCTTATACAGAGAACTGGATGAAAGAATAATGAAACCTTATTTGAATAATGATAGTTTTTGGTGGCTGGCTGCGAATTATAAAGGGCAAATGGTGAATAACTGGAATCCATGGTGCAATAGTAATTGTTTGATGACATTTATGCTGCTGGAGAATGATGTAGACCGTCTTTCTAAAGCTGTTTCCCGTAGTATGCAATCGGTGGATAAGTTCCTTAATTATGTTCACTCTGACGGAGCATGTGAAGAAGGACCTTCTTATTGGGGGCATGCTTCAGGAAAATGTCTCGATTATCTTGTTTTGTTGAATCGGATAACTGGTGGTAAAATCTCAATATTTGACAATCCGCAGATTAAAGCAATGGGAGAGTATATTGCAAGAAGTTATGTAGGGAATGGATGGGTTGTTAATTTTGCGGATGCTTCTGCCAAAGGAGGTGGAGACCCTTATCTTATATACCGATATGGAAAAGCTGTAAAGAGTGACATCTTGAAGCAGTTTGCTTCAATGCAAAATAAGGGAAGCAAGATTTCTTTTAGAGGTCGTGATCTGTTCCGTATTTTAGAAGCTTTTTTAGTGGAGGATGAATTATGTGCGTATCAAGAAGCCTATACAGGTGTTTCTTATACCTGGTATCCTGAGACGGAATTTTGCTATGTAAGAAATAAGAAGGCCTTTTTTGCCGCAAAAGGAGGATATAATGATGAAAGCCATAATCATAATGATGCGGGCAGTTTCTCTTTGTGGGTAAATAATATGCCGGTTATTATTGATGCGGGAGTTGGTACTTACACAAGACAGACGTTTAGTAGTGAAAGATACACGATTTGGACTATGCAAAGTAATTATCATAATTTGCCGATGATAAACGGGGTTCCTCAAAAGTATGGACGCCAGTATAAGGCTACGGAAGTTAAAGCTACGAAGAATAGTTTCTCTGCGAACATAGCTACAGCTTATCCTGATGAAGCTGGAGTGAAGAAATGGATTCGTTCTTATACAATGAAGTCTGACGCTCTTATGATAAGTGACCGGTTTGAACTGAATGAGATAAAGAAAGAAAATGTGATTAATTTCTTGTCATGGGGAGACATAATCATAAAAGATGGTGTAATTGAGATTTCTGTCAATGGGGTTAAAGGTACGTTGAAATATGATACTAAGATGTTTAAAGTAAAAAAGGAATGTGTAAAACTTACGGATAAAAAATTGTCGTCTGTATGGGGAGCGGAGGTCTATAGGTTGTCTTTTATTGCTAAAGAAAAAGAGCAAAAGGGTTGTTATACTTTTACAATCTCTTTTTAAGTTAAACTTAATGCGTGAAAATATTTATGGGTATTTTAAAATTGTTATTAAATTGTTGTGTAGCAGCAACTGTTTGTGGGTTGGGAAGCTGTATGAAAAAAGCAGAATCAACTGAAAAATCCTGGGTTGAGCAGGCTGTTGAAAATGCTAGGTGTCAGATTGGATTGGAGATTGATACAATTGAGGCGAGTGGCAAGGTTTTGAATCCTGTGACTTTGAACGAGAACGAGCAAGTTTATTATTGTGGGTTCTCAGACTGGAGAAGTGGTTTTTTCCCAGGAAGTGTGTGGTATTTGTATGAACTTACGGATGATAATACGCTTCTTTCTGTTGCACAAAAGTATACGGAGGCGTTGGATGAGGCTAAAAAACTTACTTGGCATCATGATATAGGGTTTATTGTGAATTGTAGTTATGGTAATGGGCTTAGGTTATCAGGAAAGGCCGAATATAAAGATGTGATGATAGAAGCAGCTAACTCTTTATGTACCCGTTTCCGGGAAAAACCTGGAACTATACAAAGTTGGAATGTTTCTGGAAATAGTTGGCAGGCTCAAAGAGGCTGGGAATGTCCGGTTATAATTGATAACATGATGAACCTGGAATTGTTGTTTGAAGCAACAAAACTGTCTGGTGATTCTACTTATTATAAGATTGCCGTAGCGCATGCTGACAGAACATTGAAGGAACAGTTTCGTCCAGATGGAAGTTGTTATCATGTCATAGATTACAGTCTTTCAGACGGGAGCGTAAGACACCGTCATACAGCACAAGGATACTCTCATGAATCTGTTTGGTCACGTGGACAAGCGTGGGCTATATATGGTTTTACAATGTGTTATCGTTATACGGGCGATAAAAAATATTTACAGCAGGCCATAAAGACTTTTAATTTCATGAAGAACCATAAAAAGATGCCTGAGGACCTTGTTCCTTATTGGGACATGGAAGCACCTAAAATACCTGATGAGCCTAGAGATGTTTCTTCTGCAGCTGTTATAGCTTCTGCTTTGTACGAGATTTGCACATTGGGAGTGCCTGAGGCGATTTCCTATGAGGAATATGCTGACCATATTATGGCAAGCCTTGCTTCAGAGCGTTACACAGCAAGATTAGGTGAGAATGGGCGGTTTATTCTGATGCATTCAGTGGGAAGTATTCCTCATAACAGCGAAATAGATGTTCCTTTGAATTATGCAGATTATTATTATCTGGAAGCATTGAAACGAAAAGTAGACATAGAAAAAAGTAAAAACCTTGCATTAAAATAAATGACTATGATGAAAATTAAAAGTGTGCTTTTAGTAGCACTTATGTTAGTATCTGTTCATGTTGTCGCAAAAAATGATAAAGAGTCACAGGCTAGTGACCGGGAAGTTTGGACCGAACTATGTTATAAGATAGCGCAGCCTATACTTGAAAATATGAGTAAAGGTGAATTGCAGAAGAACATGAATCTGGAGCTTAGTCCGACTTGGGATGGAAGAGACAAACGAGTGGCTTATATGGAAGCCTTTGGACGCCTGATGGCTGGTATTTCACCATGGCTTGCTTTGCCAGATGATGAAAGTAAAGAAGGTAGAATGAGAAAACAACTCCGTGACTGGGCTATATCATCGTATAAAAATGCGGTAAATCCTGATAGCCCGGACTGCTTGTTGTGGGAAGGGCCCACTCAGATATTGGTAGATGCGGCTTATATTGCAGAAAGTTTTATGCGCGCACCTGAAGCAACTTGGAATAGACTGGACCCGATAACTAAGCAAAGATATATCGATAGGTTTATCGGGTTGAGAGTGATACGGCCGGCGTATAATAACTGGTTGCTTTTTAGAGCCATGACTGAGGCCTTTCTTTTGTCTATAGGCGAAAAGGCTGATATGTATGCACTAACTGTAGCCGTCAATAAGATAAATGAATGGTATCTGAGTGATGGCTGGTATAGTGATGGACCGGAATTTGCTTTGGATTATTATAACTCTTATGTAATACATCCGATGTATGTGGAAGTATTAGAGGTTTGTGAGGCTAATAAATTTTCAACTCCAGTTTCTGTTTCTTTAGGGGTTAAAAGAATGCAGCGCTTTAATACTTTCATAGAAAGACTTATTTCTCCTGAAGGCACCTATCCGGCATTTGGCCGATCTGTGGTGTATCGTATGGGGGCATTTCAATCAATGGCGCTTGCCGCATGGAAATATGGTTTGCCAGAGGACCTGAAAAATGGACAAATCCGAAGTGCACTTACCGCAGTAATGAAAAATATGTTTTCTGTTGAGGGTAATTTTGATAACGAGAATTTCTTGAAACTTGGATTTGTGGGACACCAGCCTAATTTGGCTAATTATTATACGAATAATGGAAGTCTTTATATGACTTCTTTAGTCTATTTGCCATTGGGACTTCCTGCTGATCATCCATTTTGGTCTGATCCAGCTGAAGATTGGACTTCGAGAAAAGCATGGAAAGGTGAAAGATTTCCGATTGATGGACACATTTCCCTAAGAAGATAATATCTTTAAATAAAAAACTCTTTGGTTTTGTAGAAAAGTCAAAGAGTTTTTTTATTAAATGTGATGGTCGTTTGTATAGTTTCTTCCTTTGAACTATATGTTTCCGCCGTTCGAACCGTACGTTTTGCGTTGCGGAGCCGTAGGTTTTTCGTAACGGAAACGTAAAAAGTTCCTTTTCGTTCGTGTAAAAATTCCGTTCCTTTTTCCGTATTCCATTCGCAGCTTCAGGCTTTGCAGCTGTTTTCCCCTATTTTTTGTAAAACTTTTTCCGTCTCGTTTCGCGCATACGTACGCGCCCGCACGAATTATATAATGTAGGGGATTTCACACGGATTTCTGCATAGCAATAAAAAATATGCTTTATAGCATAAAGTAAATCAGCGAGTTAGGCAATAGCCTGAAAAAATCCTGCAAAAAAGTATGGTGTAAAAGTTGCATGAAAGGAAAAAGTCTGTACCTTTGCAACCGCTTTCGAGAGGGAGAGCCGCTGAAGATGACAGACTGGCAGAGCTGAGGCTACGGGAGATAGTGCTGACTGCTGCACCGAGTATCTTACCTTGCGATGTGCAAGGGAGCGAGAAAGGGTAAGCCGCACGCCTTCTGAGAACCTTCCGAAAATTTTTTCAAAAAAACTTTCGAAAAAATTTGGAGGTTACGAAAAAACACCTTACCTTTGCAAACGCTTTCCCGCTGAAACGGGAGCACGAAAGAAAAGACAGTTCTTTGAAAGAC
>ENA-OQHF01001258-OQHF01001258.1-human-gut-metagenome-genome-assembly--contig:-NODE-1258-length-14267-cov-2.290170_pt1 | contig 14267 bp, 16 predicted proteins | sample MGYA00242559_ERZ504709 | MGnify/ENA primary metagenome ERZ504709 (study PRJEB26092, sample SAMD00036203) | human gut metagenome | host: Homo sapiens | study: EMG produced TPA metagenomics assembly of... | reverse complement strand
TCCGGGTGCATTTACTCATTATTCGTATGCTATCAGAGATGCGTTCGGTTCGGTTAAAATGGATGTAATCGAAGTACATATTTCAAATATCCATAAACGTGAAGAGTTCAGACATACATCTGTTATCGTACCTGAATGTATAGGACAGATTTGCGGTTTGGGATTTAAGGGTATGAACTTGCATTGGAGGCATTGGTATGCAGAGCAGAATAGATAAACTGTGCGAAAAAAATGCACGATAAACGAGGCGGTTTTTATATCAAGCTATCCGAATATATTTTATTACAGCGGTTTCACGTCAGAGGATGCATATTTGCTTATTTCGCACAGCGGCAAGTATATTATCACAGATTCGCGATACACAATACAGGCACGTGAGCAAGCAAAAGGCTTTGAAGTGATTGATATTGCAAAAGGTTTTGAAAAAATATTTTCAAGAATAGACGAAAAATATATAGGTTTTGAAGAATCATATATGAGCGTCGGAGAAAATAAGCGAATAAGAGCAAAACTAAAAGACGGACAAGATTTTGTTGAAATGCAAAATCTTATAAACAAACCGCGAGAAATAAAAGACGAATGCGAAATAAAAAAAATCGCAGAGGCTGAAAAAATTGGCGATATGGCATTTGAATATGTTTTAGGCAGAATTAAAGAGGGAGTAACCGAAAGAGAAATAGCACTTGATTTGGAGTTCTTTATGAAAAAACAAGGTGCGACTGCATTGTCGTTTGACACTATTTCCGCATCGGGTATTCGTTCGGCAATGCCGCACGGCATAGCTACCGATTAAAAAAATCGAAAACGGAGATTTTCTTACTTTGGATTTCGGCTGTGTTTTCGAGGGTTACTGTTCGGATATGACAAGAACAGTAGTTGTCGGCAAAGCGAATGATAAACAAAAAGAAATTTACAATACAGTTTTAAAAGCGCAAACCACTGCAATAGACGCAATTAAAGCAGGTATGAAGTGCAGTGAAGTTGACGGAGTGGCACGAAAGATTATAACCGCAGCAGGTTACGGTGAAAACTTCGGTCACAGTCTTGGACACAGTGTCGGTATTGAAATTCACGAAAATCCGTCATTTTCACCGAAAAGCAATGCTGTTGTGCAAAACGGTAACGTAATTACGGTTGAACCGGGAATTTATATAGACGGTTTCGGAGGTGTAAGAATTGAAGATTTAATCGTTGTACAAAACGGTAAAGCGGTAAATCTGACATCATCACCGAAAGAACTTATTGAAATTTAATACAGCTCAAAAATCACATCAATTTTGATGTGATTTTTGATTTTTTTAATCTATGGTGTTAGTCATGTCAATCATATTTTCAGCAAGAGTCCCATATCCTTTTGTGGGATTGTTTACAAATACATGAGTTACCGCACCTATAAGCATACCGTTTTGTATAATCGGCGAACCGCTCATACCCTGAACAATTCCGCCTGTGCAGTCGATTAAACGAGGGTTCGGTAATTTCAATAATCAATCCTTTGTCGGAATCGTTTGTGATTTTGTTTTATTTTTATCGAGTATTTTTCAGTTTTTGACCTATAACGTCGTAAAGTATATACGCGTCACTTTCGCATATTTGTTCCTTTGCGGCAACGGGGATGGCATTATCAGAGGAAAATTCATCGCAAGACATATTTCCGTAAATACCTATTTGTGAATTTATACTGATATTACCTATTGTATTACCGTCAAACGCACCGTTAATTTCTCCGGGATGACCTTTTGAACTTTTTGATACAGATAAAATATCGCAATTAAGAATATTTCCTGATTTAACGGATAAAATATTACCTGTATCAATATCGTTTATTCCGTGACCGAGTGCGGCAAAGCTGGTGTTTTGAGGATTGTAATAAGTCACAGTACCGATTCCAGCGGTACTGTCACGCACCCAAAGACCTAAACGGTATATATTGTCTTCCGATAAAACGGGAACGGCATTAATCAAAATATCTTGATTATCACGCTTTATTGAAAGTGCCACACCGCTTGGATTTTCATTTACGGTCTTTGAAAATTCTTCTGTACTGTTGATGAGTTGATTATTATTTTTTTCTATTCTGTCATTTATCTTTATACCGTATTGTTTTGAAACATTTTCACCGTTTACTTCCGATGTCCCGACAACGAGCAAGCCGTCGGTATATATCTTTACGCCTACCGCTTTACCGATAGGAACGACTTTGATTTCATCGGCATAAACGCTTGTGAAAATACACAAATTTAAAAGAAGAAAAACTACTATTTTACAGGAAACTTTTTTCAAATTATTCACCGCCTTTCTACACTTAAATTTGCCGAAATTCGACACGTTTATACTGAAAAACTTATTGAAGAAATGGTTTTAAAAGTTTGTGTTTTTTCTGAATATGTGGTATAATAACCTCACGAAACATACAAAAAATCAAAGATTTTTATGTTTCGGAGAACATTGTATCATAATACTGCGGCGACATTCAGCCGCCTTCGTTGTTATGATATAATAAAATGAAAACGATTTTAGGAGAACATTTGATGAATAATATGTTAGATAAACTTAACGAAAGGCAAAAAGAGGCTGTATTGGCAACGGAAGGTCCTGTTCTTGTGCTTGCAGGTGCGGGAAGCGGAAAAACAACGGTGCTTGTAAACAGAATTGCATATATGATTTCCGAAAAACATATACGTCCTTGGAATATTTTAGCGATAACTTTTACAAACAAAGCCGCAAGAGAAATGAAAGACCGTATTGAAAGACTTTTGGGTGATACCGCAAAAGATATGTGGATTGGTACATTTCACTCGGTTTGCGTCAGAATTTTGCGTAGTTGTATTGATTTGCTTGGTTACAGCCGTGATTTTGTAATTTACGATACAGCAGATACAAAGACTGTTATGAAAGAATGTCTAAGAGAACTTGACATTGACGAAAAAAGTTTTCCTGTCAGAAACGTGTTGTCTATAATAAGTAACGCAAAAAATGACTTGATGGATGCGGCAACTTTTGAAAATGTTTACAAAAGCGATTATCGTATGAGCATAATCGCAAAAATATATTACAGATACCAAACAAAACTGAGAAAAAACAATGCAGTCGATTTTGACGATATTATTTTGAATACAGTTAAGATTTTAAGTGAAAATCCCGATGTATTGTCAAAATATCAAGATAAGTTTCAGTACATACTTGTTGATGAGTATCAGGATACGAACAATTCGCAGTATCTTCTTATAAATCTTCTTGCACAGGCAAACAGAAATCTTTGCGTTGTCGGTGATGACGACCAAAGTATTTATAAATTCAGAGGTGCAAATATCGGAAATATTCTTAATTTTGAAGATGATTACTCTGATGTACAAAAGATAACGCTTGACCAAAATTACCGTTCAACGCAAAATATCCTTGATGCCGCAAACAGCGTTATATCTAACAATAAGGGTAGAATGGGTAAATCGTTGTGGACGTCAAACGGTGACGGAAACAAAGTTTTTGTATACACGGGTACAAACGAATATGACGAGGCAAGATATATTGCACGTCAGATAAAAAAGCATTTCGATGAACAAGGTTCATTTTCGGATTGTGCGATACTGTACAGAACAAATGCACAGTCGCGTGTAATAGAAGAAATGCTTATGCGTGAGTCTGTTCCGTACAAAGTCCTTTCGGGACTTCGATTCTATGATCGTAAGGAAATTAAGGATATAATTGCATATTTGAGAGATTGTATATAATCCGAATGATGATGTAAGTCTGGCAAGAATTATCAATGAGCCGAAAAGAAAAATCGGTTAACGCAACGCTTGAAAAAGCGAGAAATATTGCACGTGAAAAGGAAACAAGTCTTTATGATGTTATTTCTCACGCGGACGATTACCCTGAATTTAAAACGGCTATAAAAAAATTACTTAGTTTTTCGGAAATAATACAATCACTTATCAAACTTAAAGATACCGTTACGATTGAAGATCTTACGGGAAGAATATTGAATGATACAGGATATATGCCGGCACTTGTAATGGAAGATACAACGGAAAGTAAGACAAGAATAGAAAACTTGGGCGAATTTATTTCTGTTATTACCGAGTTTGAGAAGAATGAAGAAACGGGGAATACACTGGGTGAATTTTTGGAAAATATAAGTCTTGTTTCGGATATAGACGGATATGACGAAAATGAGGACAGTGCGGTACTTATGACTATTCACAGTGCAAAAGGTCTTGAATTCCCGATTGTATTCTTGAGCGGTCTTGAAGAAGGATTGTTCCCGGGAATGCGCTCAATGGAATCGGACGATGATATAGAAGAAGAAAGACGTCTTTGCTATGTTGCGATAACGAGAGCGAAAGAACAGCTTTATATCACCAAAACGATAAGCAGAACTATTCACGGTAAAACAATGCCGACAACCGCGTCAAGATTTTTCAGGGAAATACCTGTTGAATATCTTGAGGACAAGACAACGCTGCAACCGAAAGTTGCAAAGGTAATGCAAGACTTAGGAGTGCGTAATGCGTCTGCACCGAAAAAAGAAGTTTATATGACAAAAGGGTTTGGCAGCAGTGTAAAATCAAGTGGTTCAACCGACTATTCTAAATTCAAAGCCGGTGATGCCGTTGAACACAGAACATTCGGACGCGGAGAAATTCTGAAAGCCACTCCTTGCGGAAATGACTGTATTCTTGAAATTCAATTTGAAAGTATCGGCTTTAAACGTCTTATGGCGGCATTTGCAAAGGTGAAAAAGATTAATTAATGTTGATAAGCCTTAAAATATTATCATTAAACGGCTGAATATTTTGATTATATAAAAAGCCTGTTTCGCGTGGCGGTATTGCATTAGGCAGATTTATTTCGATAAGTGAGCCGTTAGATAATTCGTTTTTTACAAACTGCTTTACCACACAAGAAACACCTATGCCGATTTTGGCAAATTCAATAAGCATATCCATATCGTTCACTTCAAGGATATGCGTAGGATTGATATTGTTTTCGGCATAGTAGTTGTTAATATGCATACGGGAAACGTTGTCTTTGTTTAAAAGCATAATATTGCCACGTTCAAAAATTTCAAAACCGTTGCAGTTAAGACGTTTCAAGTATGACGGAGTACAGACGAATGTGTCCTGTATTGCACCGAGCGGATAATATTCAAGACCGCTGATGTTGTCAGGCTTTGCCATAAGCGCAACGTCGATTTTACACTCTTCAAGCATTTTATGTGCATTTGCAGATGATGTACAAGTTATGGAAACATCGGTGAAAGGATATTTTTCGGTGAATTTTTGAAGATAGGGCATAAGCAGGTACTTGCAAAGCACATTACTTGCGGCAATGCGAAGTCTGCCGTTGTTTTCAAGGTGCTTTAAATTGCTTTCGGTATCGGAGAGCATATTTAATGCTTGTTTTACGCCGTCATAAAGAAGTCTGCCGTTTTCGGTCAGAACAACACCTCTCGGTTTTCGTAAAAACAAAGTTGTTCCAAGACTTTCTTCAAGCTTTTTTATTGTCATACTGACAGCCGGCTGAGAAATATAAAGTTGCTCGGCAGATTGAGATATACTGCCGCACTCGGCAACACACAGAAATACCTTGTATTTGGAAAGATTATCGTAGTTATACATTTGACACCTCATATAAGTTATTTTTATGAATAATATAAATTATATATATTTGAATTATATCACTTGTTGTGCTATAATTCAATAGTAATAAAAGTAAAATAAACATTTCGGAAAGGAAGGTTTTTGTTATGGGAATGACTATGACGCAAAAAAATTCTTGCGAATGCCGCAGGAAAGGAAAGTGTTAAAGCCGGAAGAACTTATTATGGCGAATTTAAACTTAGTCTTGGCAAATGACATAACAACATCCTGTTGCAATAGGAGAATTTGATAAGATAGGACTGACGGAGTATTTGATAAAGCAAAAGTTGCTCTTGTTCCTGACCACTTTACACCGAATAAGGATATTAAGTCTGCTCAGCAGGCATTAAAGGTCAGAACTTTTGCAAAGGAACAGGATATTGTAAACTATTTTGAAGTCGGCGAAGTCGGTATCGAGCACGCACTTCTTCCTGAAAAAGGCTTGGTAGTTGCAGGTGACGTTGTTATCGGTGCAGACTCACATACTTGTACATACGGTGCATTGGGTGCTTTTTCAACAGGCGTCGGCTCAACAGATATGGCAGCCGGTATGGCAACAGGTAAGGCTTGGTTCAAAGTTCCTGAGGCTATTAAAATTAACCTGACAGGTAAACTTAACAAATATACAAGCGGTAAGGACCTTATTTTACATATAATCGGTATGATTGGCGTTGACGGTGCACTTTACAAGTCAATGGAATTTACAGGTGAGGGTATGCACACTCTTACTATGGACGATCGTTTCTCAATCGCAAATATGGCTATTGAAGCAGGTGCTAAAAACGGTATATTTGAAGTTGACGATTTGACTGTTGAATATATGAAAGACCATTCTGATAAAGAATATACAGTATTTAAAGCTGATGATGACGCTGAATATGTACAGACAATAGACATCGACCTTGCAACAGTTCCTCATACGGTTGCATTCCCTCACTTGCCTGAAAATGCAAGAACACCGGAAAACTGGGGCAATGTTGAAATTGACCAGGTTGTAATAGGTTCATGTACAAACGGACGTATTTCGGATTTACGTCATGCGGCTGAAATTCTAAAGGGTAAGCACGTTAAAAAGGGTATAAGAGTTATCGTATTCCCTGCAACACAGGCAATTTACCTTGAAGCATTAAAAGACGGTACATTATCGACACTTGTTGAGGCAGGCTGTGTAATTTCGGCACCTACATGCGGACCGTGTCTTGGCGGTCATATGGGTATTTTGGCAGAAGGCGAAAGATGTGTTTCTACAACAAACAGAAACTTTATCGGACGTATGGGACACGTTGACAGTGAAGTTTATCTTGCGAGTCCTGAAGTTGCGGCCGCAAGTGCTGTAACGGGTAAGATAACAGCACCTGAAGAAGTAATGTAAAAAATAAACTTCACAACTTAAAATTGATTTTGAGTTGAGTTTGGAACGGAGGATTAATATGAAAGCAAACGGAAAAGTTATTAAATACGGAGATAACATTGATACAGACGTAATAATTCCGGCAAGATACCTTAACACAACAGACCATAAGGAACTTGCGTCACACTGTATGGAAGATATAGATAAAGAATTTGTAAATAAAGTTAAAGACGGCGACATTATGGTCGGCGGTGCAAACTTCGGCTGCGGTTCATCAAGAGAACACGCACCTATCGCTATAAAAGCAAGCGGTATTTCATGTGTAATCGCAAAGGATTTTGCAAGAATTTTCTATCGTAACGCTATCAATATCGGACTTCCTATTCTTGAATGTGCCGAGGCGTCAGAAGATATAGACGAGGGCAATGAAGTAGAAGTTGATTTCGATACAGGCGTTATCACAAACAAGACAAAGAATAAGACTTATCAAGCAGTTGCATTTCCTGAATTTATGCAGGGCATTATCAATGCAGGCGGTTTGGTTGAGTACATAAAGAAAGGAATGTAATAAAATGGCTGAATTTAATATTGCACTTATACCGGGTGACGGAATTGGTCCTGAAATCGTATCGGGTGCTGTTACAGTTCTTGACGCGGTAAGCAAAAAGTACGGACACAAATTTAATTATCAGGAAGTATATATGGGCGGTTGTGCCATAGATAAGTACGGCGTACCGCTTCCACAGGAAACAGTTGATATTTGTAAAAAATCAGACAGTGTGCTTTTAGGTGCAGTCGGCGGTCCGAAGTGGGATTCACAACCGTCTGAAAACAGACCTGAAAAAGGACTTTTGGGCATAAGAAAGGCTCTTGAATTATATTCAAATCTTCGTCCGTCAATCCTAAAGCCGCAGCTGAAGGACGCGTCACCGCTTAAAGACGAAAAGCTTGAAAAGGGACTTAACGTAATGGTTGTCCGCGAACTTACAGGCGGTATTTACTTTGGTGAAAGAAAGAAAGCCGAGGACGGATCATGGGCGTCGGATACAGAAAAGTATTCAGTTGAAGAAATCAAGAGAATAGGTAAAATTGCATTTGAAACGGCTATGCTTAGAGATAAGAGAGTTGTATCTGTTGATAAGGCCAACGTACTTGAATCTTCAAGACTTTGGAGAAAGACTATGATTGAGCTTTCGGCAGACTATCCCGAAGTTGAGCTTACTCATATGTATGTTGATAATGCCGCTATGCAGCTTGCAATTAATCCGGCACAATTTGACGTAATCGTTACATCAAATATATTCGGAGATATTCTTTCAGACCTTTCAAGTGCTATTGCAGGTTCAATCGGTATGTTGCCGTCAGCGTCACTTGGCGCAACAAAATGCGGTATGTACGAACCGATTCACGGCAGTGCACCTGATATTGCAGGTATGGATATTGCAAACCCTATTGCAACAATTGTTTCAGCCGCTATGATGCTTGAAATGTCATTCGGTCTTGTAGAAGAAGCAAAGGCAATAAATGACGCAGTAGATAAGGTACTTGACCAAAATTACAGAACAACCGATATTATGTCAGACGGTATGAAAAAGGTTGGCTGTAAGGAAATGGCTAAACTTATTGCGGAAAATATATAATATGCTAACAAAAACACTCATAAAGAGTGTTTTTCAGCGTGTAGACAAAAGTGTCTACACGCTGGCAGAGGTCGAGAAATTAGTGCGGATTTTGCGAAAATGAACTCGTCGGCGTACGTTTGTACGTTAGAGTTTATTTTCACAAAAAGTGCACAGGCAAGCCGTATATCGAAGATAGGCTTGCCTGTTGCTTTTTATAGCTATAAATTAAACTTTAAAATATAAAAATAATATATTGCACGTTCCGGACAATTTGTCGACAGTCTGAAAAATGGTGTTGCGAAAGCAACACCATTTTTTTGTCTATATGTGAAATTTTTTTGATAATGTCAAAACAAGTTCTTTGCCGTCATATAACACAAGAGTTATAAAAGAAATTATGCTCAGTGCAATACATATAACCGACGGAATAAGAATTTTTGTGACACCTGTTATGCACAATATAAACGGTGCAAGTCCGAAAAATATACATATCACAAACGAGAATACATAATCGGGCATTTTAATTTTTAAAATCTTTGTTGCCACGAACAAACCGAGCATTGCCCATGAAAATATTATCGGTATAACGTAATCGACCGACCAGCCGTGCCAACCTGTAAACTTGTCCCATATTACGCACAATATTGATATTATAACAGCCTCTGCGGCAATATTCTGCGATATGACTTGGCGTTTCTTGATACATATATTTGTCGTAAGCCAAAAGCATATGACACCGAAAAGTACAAACAACGACCAATGACCGCTTTGGGGAAGAAGTATGTTTACGGCAATGCTTATTATCGAAAGTGACGAAGTGACAAGAATTAGCAAATTTAAAAATTCTTTTCATATTTTCGTAAAATGATTGTACTTTCGGAAATTCGTAAGGTGTACTTTCGCCTGTCAGCTTGTTTTGGCACAGCGGACAACGCTCAAATTCACCACGCACATCAATTTTACATTTATCACAATGTTTCATTTAATCATTCCTTTCATCGTCGTGTATGTTGGAAGTCAGTTCAACGTCAATACCCCTTGAAGTCAATTCACGGAAAAATCTCATTTCGATATCCGAGCTGATGAATTGAGAAGTAAATCCCAAAGTCAGCTTACCGTCAAACGAGCAAGAACATAATTGAAGTTTGTCGGTGCTGATATATACGTCAAAGCATTTTATAAACTTATTCATATTTTCGGGCATTTTAACTATTCCTATATTTGAAAAAGTTGCCGTGACGGCTCTGCCCGACATTCTGTATGCTATTCTCAAAAAGAAATCTTTCACGACAAGCGGTACAATTCTTGTTATGACATTGTGTTCAACAGCTGAATATGTGTCGATAGTGCCGAGAAGTTTTTCGGCTTTCAGCTTGCTTTTTAATTGAGTGTTTATAACGTCAACCATTGTTTCAAAATCCTCACCGTGCTTTTTTATGTCATACTGAATATATGTCAGACAGAAAAAGTTTCTTGCCGAAACAGATGGGAAGAAGTTGCGAAGATTTACCGGTATCAATATTGTAATCGGTTTCTTGCCTTTTGAACGCACAGGCATTTCGTCTATAATGGATTTTACAAGTACCGCAGACAAAAATGCAGTTAAAGTTGCATTGTATTTGTGAGATTCTTCAAGTACTTTCTTAACGTCAACCATACCGTTTATGACTTTTAATTTGTCGTCGGGATATTTGCGTCCTACAATTTTGTATGCAACAGGGTTATTTTCTTGCTTTGAAGAAATTTTGCCGGAATAGTATTTTGAAAAACTGTCGTCACTTTTTTGCGTGCTTGATGCGTCATAATCAACCCCGCTGTCCGCGGTATTTTCCGCAAGTGCAAGGTAGTTTGATACAAGTGTTTTAAGAAAATTCATCGCACCTGTGCCGTCTGTCAAAACATGAAAAACTTCGAGATTTATTCTGTTTCTGTAGTAAGTCACTTCAAATAAAAGCTTGTGATTGTTCCTCCGGTATATAAGCGAACATGGGATTTTATATTCTTCGCGTACAATTGGTTTTATATCCGATTCCTCAAGGTAATACCAAAAAAGTCCGCGCCTTAATATACTTTTGAAAATATCAAATTCCTCCAATGTATCTTCAGTGGCTTTTTGCAAAAGGTCTTTGTTTACTGTTTTGTATAATTCGCAGGAAAATCTGAATACCTGCGTATCTTTTTTGGACTGCGCCGCCGGAAATATCTTGGCGGCATTGTCAAGTTTATTCCATTCACTTTTCATAAATGTAACCTCATTTCTTATGTCTGTTTTATTATATCACAGTTCAAAAATAATAAAAAGTGTTTTCGACAAAGGTTATCAAAATTTAACAAAGGAAATTTATTACAAATAATAGAAATATAAAAAGATAACATTTATATACAGGAGGAAGAAAATATGGAGTTAATGTTAATGGGCAGGTACAGATTGCTGATTATAAAAATTTTCGGCGAACTTGACCAGCATAAAGCGTCGTCAGTAAGAGAAAATGCGGACAGGGAACTTGGCAGAACGGGGGCGGTTAATGTCGCGTTTAATTTTGAAAATGTGACTTTTATGGACTCGTCTGGTATCGGTGTTATTATGGGACGATACAAGACGGTTACGGCACTCGGCGGAAAGGTTATCATATACGGTGCGTCTGATGAGGTGAACAGACTGATTGAAATGTCGGGTATAAAGAGTATCGTTACGGTAGCCGACAACCTTGAAAACGGTGTAAAGGAGGCGGGCATTGATGTACAGTAACATTATGGAAATAAAATTTCCGAACAAAAGCGATAACGAAAGATTTGCAAGGACGGTTGCGGCGGCTTTTGTGCTTGAACTCGACCCGACAGTAGATCAAATTTCAGAAATAAAAACGGCTGTTTCGGAGGCGGTTACAAATGCAATAATTCACGGCTATGATGAAAAAGACGGAATTGTAACGATGTCCGGAAGTATAGAGGACGATACGGTGACTTTTTCCGTATCGGATGACGGAGTTGGTATACCAGATATTTCAAGAGCGAGAGAACCGCTTTTCACAGGTAAACCCGAAATGGAACGCAGCGGAATGGGTTTTACGATAATGGAAACGTTTATGGACAGTATCGAAGTCCAAAGTGAAGTAGGAAAAGGCACACGCATTACTATGACAAAAAAGTTAAAGTAGGTGATGTGTTATGCGAGATAATACTGCTTTGATTGAACGCGTGCGAGAGGGGGACAAGCAGGCAGAAAACAGAATGGTGGAAGAAAATATGGGCCTTGTATACAGTATTGCAAGGCGATTTTTAAATCGCGGATATGATGCGGAAGATTTGACGCAAATCGGCGCGATAGGACTTATAAAGGCCGTAAAGAAATTCAATCCCGAATTTAACGTGCAATTTTCTACATACGCAGTACCGATGATAACAGGTGAAATAAAACGTTTTTTGCGTGACGACGGTGCCGTTAAAATAAGCAGAACGTTAAAGGAAAATGCAATGAAAGGCTGGCGGTGTGAAGAACTGTTAAGACGAAAACTGAACAGACAGCCGACAATAAACGAAATTTCAAAAGAAAGCGGAATTGATGCCGAAAGTCTTATCGAGGCGTTTGAGGCGGCAACACCGCCCGAAAGTATTTATGAAAGTGTTTACGATAACGGCGATAAAGAAAATTCGCTTGCTTGATACAATTACCGGTGAAGAAATTGAGGACGGAGTTATAAATAAAGTTATGATTGACGATATTTTGAGCCGTCTTACAGAACGTGAAAAAGAAATAATTCTGCTTAGATATTTCAGAGGCAAAACACAATCTGAGATTGCCAAGATAATCGGAGTGTCGCAGGTGCAGATTTCAAGAATTGAGAAAAAAGCAATAGAACGTATAAGAGGAGAAATGCCATAGAAAAACGCACTCTGTAAAGAGTGCGTTTTTATATTTTAGCGTCTGTCTGCCGGTGTTGTTGCAGTCGGTGTCTCTGTTGAAACAGGTGTGACAGTTGCAGTCGGTGAATCAGTTGCGGTTGGTGTACCTGTAACTGTAGGAATATCTGTCGGTGTCGGTGACGCAACCGGTTTTGTCAAAACGATTTGAGATACAAGTGAAATCGGTTGACTTCCTATGTTCCATACGAATGCTTTCAGCATTTGTGAATCATCGTGTGCACTTACAGAAACAGGTTCTGTGTACGGAACAGCTTTTAAGCCTATAAGAATGTTATTTTCGTCAAATTCGGCTACGTACAAAATAGGTGTATCTGTTGTTTCAAGTTTTTTGTCAACAGATATAGTATAAGTTCCGTCATCTTTAGGTGTGATTTTCGATTCGTATGCTATAACAGGTTTCGGCACTTCCGTAACGTTAGGTGTTTCTGTAGGAACAGGTGATGCTGTAACGTTAGGTGTTTCTGTAGGAACAGGTGATGCTGTAACGTTAGGTGTTTCTGTAGGAACAGGTGATGCTGTAACAGTCGGTGTTTCTGTAACAATCGGTGTTTCAGTTGGTTTAGGTGCAGTTATAATTGTTATAAATGACTCAACTCCATTCATTAAATTTGTAGTATACTCGGCACACAAATTACCGTCTTTGACTGTGAGACCGAACAAATACGTTTTTGAAATGTCGGTAATTTCCGTATATTCATATATTTCTTTTGCTGTATTTGTTTTTGTGTCAAATTCAAAAACTTTATTCGGTGAGTTAAAATACAATTTTCCGCTATAAGCAACAGTAACATTAAAATGTGATGAATATGCAGATTTATTATCACCGTATACGCACCAATAATATTTTGAAGTATCCTTATAAACTGGTGTAAAAGTATTTGTCGATAAAATCTAAAGCGGAAAGTTCATTTTTATCATTGAAACAATAGATTTTTCCATCTAAAAAACTTACAGATCCTGATACGTTATGAATAATTGAATCTTTATAAGTGTCATCTTCTGCTGTTATAACCGGTTCACCATACCAAGTGTTTACGTTCCAAGTGCGGTGAATATCTTGTTCTTCAACATATAATCCGCCGTTTGAACTTGATATCGAAGAGGCTGAAACAGCTTTCAATTCTTCATCGCTCAAAAGAAAATATGTGTGATTTGCAAGTGATGATAAATTCGGTGTAGGGTCATCTGAAGTTAAATCTAAGTTATACCATTTACCGTCTACTTTTACTTTGTTCCACATATGATTGCACGCATCACTCGGAACTGTTGTACATTCCATTTCAAAATATTTATTCATAATATACATAAATAAATATGAATATCCTTGGCAAACGCATTTTTTATCTCTTACTGTTGTGTAAAGATTGCGGTTTTGATAAGACATATCATATTCATAATGAGATGTGATATAATCATGAACAAAAAAGCACTTTTTCAAGCTCTGTTGCGTTTTTCGGAACAGATGATACAATTTCGTTGCATTCATCATCGATCAATTTTTGAGCTACCTTTATTTCGTCTTTTTCCATAGTGAAAGGGTCTTTGATTATTATTTCCGAAATTGTCTGACCGTCTGCTGATTTATAAGAAAATTGACGTAAATTGACATAAAATAATTCGGGATGCTCATATTGTATTGCTTTAGGTAAAAGAATCAATAAGTTCTTGAATGTTACCCAAAGGAATGTTGTATTTTTGAATATCAGATTCCGTTTTTAGGTTATTTAA
>ENA-OQHF01001255-OQHF01001255.1-human-gut-metagenome-genome-assembly--contig:-NODE-1255-length-14269-cov-2.676849_pt1 | contig 14269 bp, 10 predicted proteins | sample MGYA00242559_ERZ504709 | MGnify/ENA primary metagenome ERZ504709 (study PRJEB26092, sample SAMD00036203) | human gut metagenome | host: Homo sapiens | study: EMG produced TPA metagenomics assembly of... | reverse complement strand
AGATTCACATGCACCAAACCGGCACCGGAATGCACTTCAACCTTCTTCAACGTCACCGTACGCTCTTCAGCCGGAGCGGAATCGTTGTCAGTCATCGTGGCCGGAGACTTCACCGCAACCAGTGCAAGCGAACCGAAATCAATACCGGCGCTGGCGCACAGGTCCACCGCCTTATTAAGCGATTCAGCAAAACCGTCCTTCAGGATCACGCGATCTGCCGGAACACCATACGCATTTTCGGCAACCCAACGCACGTTCTCCACCAGAGCCATACCCTTGTGGCTGTGCGGCGTGGCCGGCATGGAACCATTCACCACCGCGTCAACGAACTCGTCAAGCTGCGGGGCGAGCGCATCGCCGCCATCGCGATACAGGTTGCCGATAATCGGCTCGCGGAACTCCAGATCCTTGGCGGTCTGCTGCAACGCCGGAATTTGATCGTCTTCGCCATCCCACAGGTTAATCAGCGGGAACGTAGGAATATCAAGACCTTCCAAACGCTGCACGTGGAACGGGTAACGCCAGGCAAGCGCCGGATCGTCACGCCAGGTGGAAGCGCGGGTCACCACAATCGCGGCGGACGGCCACTGTGCGCCATACTCGCGGCAAGCAATGTCAAGCCACTTCTGAGCGCCCGCGTCAGCACCGTAACCGGCCTCGACGATCACCACATCATGCAGGGCGCACGCCATTTCCACGGAGACCAGCGTCGGAATGCCGATCGACACGTTCGCGAACGGACCGCCGTGCACATACACGGGAGAACCATTCACCGTTTCCGTCTTCGCCGGCTTCACCGCATCGGAAAGAATGCCGGTAATGCGCCACAAATCAACGAATTCACCGAACGTAACGGCCTTGCCGTCCTTCGTGCCGGCAATCATCTTGGCAACGCGCTCGGCGATCTCATCCATGGAACGGGAGAGCACCACGATCTGCATGAGCTCGCAGGTCGGAGTGAGCACCACACGCTCGGCCACATTGCCCTTGCCGCGGTCCACCGCGATCTGACGCAGCGAACGGGACGGCACTTCGGAAACGCGCGGCACTGCGATATCGTCGAGCTTGCCGTCGTCGATGGCCTTCTCAGCGAAGGAAACCAGCAGGTTCTGGGCCGCTTCGATAGCGCCCATTTCGCCGCACAAACCCCAGTCGATCAGCTCAGGGTGGGTCAGGGAAGCCTTGCCGCCGCCCGAAGCGCCGCCCTTGGAACCGGCAGCGGTAATGCCCATGCTCGGCTGACGGAGCACTGCGGCCGCATCAATGCCACGCTCACGCAACGCGTCGATCAGCGCGATCGTGGTGGTGGTCTTGCCCTCGCCGCGAGACGCCTTCAGCGGAGTATCGGCGGTGACGAGCACGACCTTGCCATGCTTGCGTGGAGCATCCGGATCATTCTTCAAATAATCGAGATAGCCGAACGCATCAATCTTCTGCACCAAGCCGTACTGGCTGGTGAAATCCTCAATGCTGGTCACTGGGGTTTCCTTTCTTCAAATTGGAATGCACGTCATTCTAACGATGTTGCATTGCGGAAAATAATTGGCTCCCGCAACGTGGTCACGAGAGCCGAATAGTGAGATTTTAGAAGTCCGACATGTGGAAGCCGTTCTTCATGTTCATGCTGGCGGTGTACAGCACGGAATCAAGAAGCTTGTCGGTTTCCTCCTTGAGCTGCGCGGCCATGGTCTCGTTGGCTGCGGCAAGGATTTCACGGGCTTCGCCGTTGCGCACGGCTTCGATGATTGCATCCGGTTCCATAGGCTGAACATCGCCGATTTCGTCTTCCGCATCGAATTCGTCGGTCACGTCACCCACCAAACGTTCGATCTGCTCGTCGGTAGAGGCAACCATGCGGTGGCCCATCGCGCCGGTCTTCTCCTGATAGCGTTCCACGGCGTTGGCGGTGTCGGCGAAGCTGGAATCGCACAGGGCCGCGATGATGCGGTTCTCCCAATAGAAGTTTTCGGACGTGACGCGCGTGGTGGTGTCTTCCAAATACTTCGGCGTGGAGTTGACGTTCGGGAAGAACGGCACGAGCGTGTTGAACGGATTGGAACCATAGGCGATCCACTGGATCGCGCGGCTCACCTGCGGGCGGTACGGGCGGATCTGCATCACCGCGAGCTGGCTCTGGCGGTTGATGCCGATCGTGCGGTACATGTGGCGGGTGCGCTCATCGCCCAGCTGGCCGTACGGATCGAACGGGGTGCCCTGGTAGTGGGAGCTCAGCACGTACTTGATATCCTCGATGGTCACCTTGCGCTCAGGCTGACGGGCCCACGGGATGTCGTCGGAGGTGGGCTTGTGGTCGGCGTCCGGGCCGTCCCACACCTCGTCGTACGGGTTGAGGAAGCGCTGCATGTACCAGGCGCGCGGGGTGTTGTACACGTGGTCGGAGTCGGAGTGGGAGCCGAAGGCATCGCGCGGGTTGAACGGGGTAGTGTTCTCCACCGCGAGGTCCAAATGGTTGGTTTCGATGAATTCGGCAAGGTCTTCGGAACACATGTGCGCTTCCTGGTCACCCAGGGCGTCCTCAAGGTCGAATTCGTCGATACCGAGCTGGTTCGGCATGGTCACGTAGGCCTCGTCCGGCACTCGCTTGGCAATCCAGTGATGGCCGCCCACAGTTTCCAGCCACCAGATTTCGTTGGAGTCGGAGAAGGCGACGCCGTTCATCTCGTAGGTGCCGAATTCCTCAAGCAGCGCGCCGAGGCGCTGGACGCCCTCGCGTGCGGTCTTGACATACGGCAGCACGATGGTCAGGAAGTCCTCTTCGCCGATGCCGCCGGGCACCTCGGGCTCATCGCCCTTGGCCGGCGTGTATTCCACGAACGGGTCGGCGCCGAGCACGCGCTCGTTGGTGGTCAGGGTTTCGGTGGCGCTCATCGCCACGTTCGCCTCGTTGACGCCGGCCTCGCCCCAAATACCTTCCTTGAGGTCCGCATTCGGCACGGCGGTGTACTGCAGCGGGTCGTCCGGCAGGGTGATGGTTAGGTGGGAGATCACCGACTTGTATTCGCGCGGCTGTTCCTCCGGCTTCACGACGATGAAGCGCTTCGGGTTGAACTCGCCGTTCGCGGAATCCTCGTTGCGGGCGATGATGGTCGAGCCGTCATAGCTCGCGTCTTTACCTACCAGAATCGTGGTGCAGGCCATAGTGTGATGGTGTCCTTTCTTTGTTGTGGTCACGCTCCCACTGGCGGGAGCTGGACGACGAAGTCGGACTGAAGGTGGTTTTGTACTGACCCACCCCCAGTCAGTGATGCTGACAGCCCCCGCCTGCGGGGGCTCATGTGGCTCACGCCTTGCCGGTCAGGAAGATGCCGTCGGTGTCGGGCACTTCACCGCTGTTGCGCAGCGCGTGCAACAGCTCGTTGAGCCAGAAGCCCTGATTCAAGCCGGGCAACGGCTTCTTGGTGGCCCACACCTGCAGGTAGTACTCATGATCCTTGTCCGGCGGCTGCGGACCGTTGTACCGCATGATCACCGCCGGGTCAGTGCTGCGGCCCAAGAACTTGGAGGCCGAGGAGTTGCGCCCCTGCACGGTCTCGGGAATCATGGCCGGCAGCTGACGGGAGAAGTCCGGCGGGATGGCCAACGCATGTGAATCATTGAAGTCGTACATCAGCGCATCAATCGGCAGATTGGCCACGGACCAGTGAATCCACTCGAAGCCGCAGACCGGAATCGAATCCGGGTCCACGAACTCCCAGTGCAGGTAACGGGCCTCGGGGTTCACATCATCGATGTAGAACGGGAAGGCAGACGACCGGCACGCCGCCGTTGAAGTACGTCGGGCGCGGAGGCCTTGGCAAAATCGTCCGGAATGACGGTGAAATCGGCGGAAATCTTCATACGTCCCAGTATCGCTGCATATGTGTGACGTACTGGGGGCTGTGCGTTACGGGGTCTCTCCCCCAGTCTCGCTGCGCTCGACAGCCCCCACTCATCAGAGGGGGGCTAGTTGCGTCGGGTTATGGGATCAGGGCGCAGAAGAGGGACTCGAATACCAGTAGCGGGTTGCCGTTGCCGGCTAGGCGCTTGCGGGCGTGGGCCACTTCGTCCAGACGGGTCACGGCACCGGCCCGGTTCAACCGCACCGACAATTCGGTGATCGACGAGCGGTTCTCCAGGTTGATGAGGCCCACCGAATCCTCCGCATTGTTCTGCAGCACCGCCACATCTCGGTAGATGGAGGCGATGGAGTTCAGCGCACGATCCAATACGTCGCGCGTACGGCGGGTGACCAAACGCTTCACATCGTCTTTCTTGGCAATCTGGTTGAATGCGCCACGCAGTTTCGGCGGGATGCGGTCGCTCGGTGCCAGTCCGTTGATGCGGCGGAATTCCGCTTCCTGACCGGCGGTGATGCGGTTCGCGTCTGCCTCGGCCTGGGCCTTGGCATTGTCGATAAGATTGCCGGCCAACAACACTGCATCCGAGGCACGGGCCAGATTCAGCACACCGACCACAAGTTCATCGCGGTCGGACATAACCCGTTCGTCGGTGGCGTACAACTTGGCGATGCCGATATGGCCTTCGGCGAGTCGGGCCGCACGCTGCGCCACTTTTGGCTCGACATTGGTGGTGGAGGTCAGGAATCCGGCCACCGCCTGGGTGGAGGGCACGGCGAGGTTCACGATGCGTGTGCGCGAGCGGATGGTGGGCAGCACGTCCTGGGCGCTGGGCGCGCACAGTAGCCAGATGCAATGCTCGGCCGGCTCCTCAATCTCTTTCAAGAGCACGTTGGTGGTGCGCTCAAGCATGCGATCCACGTCTTCGATGATGATGATGCGCCACGGCGCGGTGGCGGGCATCTGCTCGGAGGTAGTGATGATCTCACGCACCTGATCGATACCAATAGTCACCTTGTTCGTGGTCAGCACCGTGACATCCGGATGCGTGCCGGCAAGCACCTGCTGGGTGACGCGCGTGGGCTCAGCGCTCATGCCGTGATCCGGGCTTTCCAGCGCCGCCGCAAACGCACGAGCCATGTTGGAACGACCCGATCCGGGAGGTCCACAGATCAGCCACGACTGGGTGATCTGGCTCGGGTCGCCCTGCGCGATACGGCTCAGCATGTCGATTACCGGCTTTTGGCCGACTAGTGAATCCCATACGCTCATGCGAGCTCCTTGATGTCGGATTCGATGGCAGCCCATACCGCTTCAATGCTCTGGCTCGCATCGATAACGCGGAAACGATTCGGCTCGGCGGCGGCCAAGTCCAAGAAGGCCTGGCGGGTGCGGGACTGGAAGTCATCACCGGCCGATTCCATACGGTCTTCCGCGTGTTCGAGGCGATGGTGGGACAGGGCTGGGTCCATATCCAGCAAATACGTGCGGTCGGGCAGCAGGTTGTTGGTGGCCCACATGCTTAAGGATCGAATCTCTTCTGGCGTGAGTTCGCGGCCACCAGCCTGATAGGCCAAGGAAGAGTCTAAATAGCGGTCGGTGATCACCACTTCACCGCGCTCCAATGCCGGGCGGATGGTTTCGGCAACGTGCTGGGCTCGGTCTGCAGCGAATAGCAGCGCCTCGGCGCGCGGTGCGATGTCGACGGCGCCCCACCACACCCGTGCAACAGCAGTTGGCGAATGGCCTTGCCTAACGCAGTGCCTCCCGGCTCACGGGTAACGACCACGGTACGCCCCTGAGCCTCAAGATACGCACGCAGCCGCTCGACTTGCGTGGTCTTGCCCACGCCATCGACACCTTCAAACGAAACAAACAGACCGTTCATGCTATTGACCTTAGCGTTAGGCGCAGAGTTGCGCCCAACAGGCAGTTAAACCAGCTCTACCTCCGTTTCAAGGGGCTGATTTGGTCTTTTCTGAAGGTCTACTTCCGTTTCGAGGGGCTGTTGCCCAAGTAGACAACGTTCCAAAACGGCGGAATGACGTTGGCGCGGAGCCGTTCATACTCGTGGTTCAGCAGATGACCAGCCCCTTGAAGCGGAAGTAGATATTCTCAAAACGAGAAATCAGCCCCTTGAAACGCAAGTAGAGCAATAATTCCGCTCAGCCACGCTTGGGAATTACGGCGGGGCGCTCGTAGCCCTCGTTGGCGGTCAGCCAGTCGACGTCCTTTTTCACAGTGGCGGGGGTGGAACCGAGTTTTTTCGGCGATGCGCTGGTTGGACCAGCCCTTGTTCGCCAACTTCTTGACTTCGGCACGGCGTTCGGCGCGCTTGGCCTCCTGCGCCGAAACCGCAGCCGAGGTACCGCCCTTCTTGCCCTTGCCGGCAACGGCCTTGGCGCCACCAGCACGCCCAGCACCGCGACGGCCACGGGTGGAGGGACCAGCCGCACGCTTTTCGGCGAGCAGTCGGAAGGCGTCATCAGGGGTGATGGATTCAGGCGTGTACTGACGCGGCACCGTGCGGTTGGTCTCGCCATCGGTGATGTACGCGCCGAAACGGCCGTCCTTGATGGTCACGTTCTTGCCGGTGTTCGGGTCCTTGCCCAAATCACGCAGCGGCGGCTTGGCGGCACCACGGCCACGCCCGCGGCCGTACTTGGGCTGCGAGAACAGTTCTTTGGCCTTGTCGATATCGACCGTGAAGATCTCGTCTTCCGAGGCCAGCGAGCGGGTCTCCGACTTGCCGTCGGCACCCGTCTTGGTCAGGTAGGGGCCGTAGCGACCGTTGTTGGCGGCCACCGTGCATTCGGATACCTCGCCGGTTTCGGCGTTGGTTTCCTCGTATGTGCCCACTTCGCGCGGCAGGCTCAGCAGCTTTAGCGCGTCTTCCAGCGACAGCGATTCAGGGCTCATCGTCTTGAACAACGAGGCCATCTTCGGGCGCGACGCGGCGGCGGCCGCGGCCTTCTTCGAACCCTTCTTGGCCGCAGAAGCACCAGCAGTATCGCCAGCAGCGCCAGCCGAAGCCTCAGCCGGCGGCACCAACGCCACATACGGGCCGAAACGCCCATTGCGCACCTCGACGGTACCGCCGGATACCGGATCAACGCCCAGCTCGCGCGGTCCACCGGAGTGGTTGTCGATCAAATCGCGGGCCACGGCCACCGTCAGCTCATCCGGCGCGATGGTGTCCGGCAGAGACGCGCGCTTCGGGTTGCCTTCGGCGTCCAGATGCTCCATGTCTTCCAGATACGGGCCGTAACGGCCGACGCGCACGTGCAGGCCGTCGCCGATGTCGATGGTGTTGATGGCGCGCGCGTCGATCTCGCCGAGCTGCGCGACCTGCTGTTGCAGGCCTTCGTGCGCCTCGTCGGCGTTGCGGGCGGCGCCCTCGCCGGAACCGAAGTAGAAGTGGGTGAGCCAGTCGCGGCCGGATTCCTCGCCGTGGGCGATGCGGTCAAGGCCGTTTTCCATCTCGGCGGTGAACTGGTAGTCGACCAGCTTGGGGAAGTTCGTCTCGAGCAACTTGGTCACGGAGAAGGCGAGCCAGCTGGGGATCAGCGCACGGCCACGCTCGTATACGTAACCGCGATCCATGATTGTGGAGATAATGCTCGCGTAAGTGGACGGGCGACCGATCTCCTTGGCTTCCAGCGTCTTGACCAGCGTGGCCTCGGTGTAGCGGGCCGGCGGCTGGGTTTCATGGGCCGTCCGGTTCGATGTCGCTTGCCTCGACCTGCTGGCCGACGCTCATCGGCGGCAGGGAGGTGTTGGATTCGGAGGCGTCACCCCTGACGGCCTTGGCGTCCGTCTTGCCGGCGGCAGCAGCCTGGTCCGAGCCAGCCCCAGCGCCGGGAGCGGCGGCCTTGGGCTTGCGCCCCTCCCCCGTGGCCTTCATAAAGCCGGGGAATTCGATGACGGTGCCGGACGCCTGGAACACGGCCTCGCCCTCGGTGGGGCCGGCCGGCGCAGACAGGCGCACGGTGGCGGTGGAACCGGTGGCGTCAGCCATCTGGCAGGCAAGCGTGCGCTGCCAGATCAGCGTGTATAGGCGCAGCTGGTCGCCGGGAAGTTTGGAAGCCAGCTCGTCCGGGTCGTGGAAGCGCGAGCCCGCCGGGCGAATACACTCGTGGGCTTCCTGCGCGCCAGCGGTTTTGGTGGCGTACTGCTTGGGCTCGGCGGAGAGGAACTTGTCGCCGAAATGGTAGGAGACGGCGTTGCGGGCGGCGGTGATGCCCTCCTGCGACAGCGTCACCGAATCGGTTCGCATATAGGTGATGTAGCCGTTCTCGTACAGGCTTTGGGCCGCGCGCATCACGGCGCGAGCACCCATGCCGAGGCGATTGCCGGCGGTCTGCTGCAGGGTCGAGGTGGTGAACGGCGGCTGCGGGCGGCGGCGGTACGGCTTGGTTTCCATCGACATCACAGTGAAATCGGCGGTCTTCAGCGCCGAAGCCACGGCGGTGGCACCAGCCTCATCAAGCTGGCGAACGTTCGCCGCGAACCCGTCCGGGGTCAGGTGGCCGTCGGCACCGAAATCCTTGGAGCCGGCGAGTCGCTTGCCGCCGAGCGCGATCATGCGGGCGGAGAATTCGGCACGCTCCCCCAGCGCGTCAGGCGCGGACAGCGTGGCGACGATATCCCAGTACGGTGCGCGCTTGAACGCCATGCGTTCGCGCTCGCGTTCCACGATCAGGCGGGTGGCCACGGACTGCACGCGGCCGGCGGACAGGCCTGGGCCCACCTTGCGCCACAGCACCGGCGACAGCTCATAGCCGTACAGACGGTCGAGGATGCGGCGGGTCTCCTGTGCGTCGACCATATTGCCATCCACATCGCGCGTGTTGTTCAGGGAGGCGTTGATGGCGTTCTTGGTGATCTCGTGGAACACCATGCGCTTGACCGGCACCTCGGGTTTCAAGGTCTGCACCAAGTGCCACGCGATGGCCTCGCCCTCGCGATCCTCATCAGTCGCCAGATAGAGTTCATCGGCGTTCTTCAGGGCCGATTTGAGTTCGCTGACCGTACGCTTCTTGTCGCCGTCGACAATGTAATACGGCTTGAACCCGTCGTTGACGTCCACGCCGAACTTGCCGAACTTGGCCTTGTCTGCCGCGGGCACCTGGCTGGGCTGCGCGAGGTCTCGGATATGGCCGACCGACGCCATGACGGTGTACCCCTTGCCCAGGTAGTCACCGATCTTGTGGGCCTTGGTCGGAGACTCCACAATCACCAGTTTGGTAGCCATACCCACTCCTTATGTATTGCGCGAAACACACGACGTTTCTGGCGTCATAATACTCATGAATCATGTCCAACTGCCAAATTCCGCCGTTGTGCCGGGCAAATTCGGCCGTTCGCACCCCATGTTTTACCGTTTGGGCGGTGCCGGCGGAGCGCCGATCAGACCCAGCCGGCTTAAGGGCGCTGCAGTAATCTGACGCAGGGCCAGCAACAGTCCGAATGCGAGCATGGCCACACCCGCAATGCCCACAACAGCGCTGACATTCGCCCCCTGAACCGCCCAGCTGGCGCTGACATTGAGCCCCGGCACCACCTGCCAGATCACATAACCGCTGTAGGCGAGCAACAGCAGGCCCCCGGTAATCAGCACGCTGCCGACGATTTGCACGCTCACTGAGGAGACGCGGCGACCCGGCTCGTCCATGCCGGACTTGCGCGTAACTGCCAGAGCGAGCAGGGCCAATCCCGCCACCAGCAGGATGGACATCGCCACATCCGAAGGGCGATGCCATTGTCCGTATATCACGGAGACACCGACGGTCACCGCCCAAACCACGCCGATGACGCCCGCCAAAGCTCGAACCGCACGAGGCACGGTAAGCAGCAGAATCACCGCACAGGCTGCGGCCAGCATCGTGTGACCGGAAGGCGCGGAATTAGCGGCAGGAGATTCAGTGTTGATGATGAACGGACGCGGCAACAGACCCTTGATACGGGTGACGGCCAAGCAGACCACGGCGAACACGGCGATTTGCCCGGCCAACCACCAGCGGCGTCGAATCAGCGCCGTAATAATGCCGATTGCGGCAATTGTGCAGCTGACAGCGATAACCAGCCAGGATTGTGCGACGGCGTTCATCACGCCGGTGGCCCAGGACGGTACATCGTTGTGCAGGTTTTTCCAGACCAGTTCGTCGTACGATTGTCCGTTTTCGGTAAACACGCACCCCCACCACACGCCGAAGCCGATAGCGATCAGGAGCAGACCGAATACCACGCACAGTACGCGGCTGGAGATTCGCGGGCGCACGGTAAGCGGGTCAAGCCGGGCCAAGCCACGGTCGATATCAGATGCCCCATCCGCATCGTCCATGTCCAGCGGCCTGAAATCCCGTAAGGAGCCTGATGTGGATGCCGATGCATCTGAACCGGAGACCGGGCCGAGCGCAGCCAATGGGTCAACAACGTTCGACGACGAGTCAGGCTGCGCTGCGCCTGAGCCGACCAGATTGACCGCCGCATGCGGGTCGCGAATTCTAGGGGTCTGTGCGTCATTCATACGTTCGACTGTACGGCCGCGCCCCGGACAGGGGACCACGCTAGTGCCAGCTCACAGCCAAATCCGCACATAAAGAAAACCTCCACACACCCGTCAGAGGCCACTTACCCTTGCTGCATTCCTGCCCTGGGGGAGTTGGGTGACATAGCGCCGCGTGGAGGCTGGGGATAAGTCTATGGAGACGTATGGACCAGCGCAGCGACACGAAACGTGCGCGCCGGGTCGCACGGCAGACCAACCAGCGCATTCAGGCAATATTCATGCAACATCAAGAAGCGTGCCCAATTGTAAGAATTCCGGAAAAAATACCGGCATAAATGCGTGTGGTTACGCTCACGTCAAACGATTGTTCAAGGCCAACAGTTACGGTGGACACCATGGCTTCTTATACTCGTCGTGCACATTCGGGAGGCAATGGCCCCGCTCTGAGGCAACCGCGCACCGCGCAAAGCAGAGCCGGCCACTCCGCACAGGAGGGCCCCTATACGCCCCAGGAGAGCCGTTCCCGCCACGCAAGCCACAAGGCTTCCAATAGCCATCGAGCCCCGAACAGGAAGAAAAAGAACACAGGAAAAGGCAAGCACCGTGTACTGAAAATGGGTGCTGGGCATCTTCTTCTCCCTGATTGGACTGGGCTTGCTGGCCGGTATCGCAGTATTCGCATACCTGTACACCACCACCGAGGTCCCGCAACCCGAAAAGTTCGCGTTGGCCGAGAAAACCACCGTGTATTACGCGGACGGCACCACCGCGATCGGCTCCTACGCGGAACAGAATCGTGAAATCATCTCTTGCGAGGGGCTGCCGGACTACATCGGCAACGCGATTGTGGCGTCCGAAAACCGTACGTTCTACACGGATAAAGGCCTTGATCTGAAGGGCATCGCCCGCGCATTCATTAATAATGTGACCAAGGGCACGCGCCAAGGTGGTTCCACCATCACCCAGCAGTATGCCGAGCGGTATTACATGGGCGAAACCACATCCTATGTGGGCAAGGCGCGCGAGGCCATCATGGCCATCAAAATCGCGCAGACCGAATCCAAGGACGAGGTGCTGTGCAATTACATGAACACCATCTATCTGGGCCGCAACTCCTACGGTATCCAGGCAGCGGCCAAGGCATACTTCAATAAGGACGCCAAGGATCTGACGCTGTCTGAGGCGGCGATGATCGCCGGCATTATTCCGTCACCGTCCACGTGGGATCCGGCCGATAACGCCGATATGGCCAAATCGCGCTTCAAGCGTGTGCTGAACATCATGCAGGAGGATGGTTACATCACTGCCAAGCAGCACACTGATGCCAAGTTCCCGCAGACCGCCGCGGTGGCGCAGCAGAACGAATACGCGGGGCCGAACGGTTATCTGCTGGATATGGTGCGCCGCGAGCTGGTGCAGTCCAAGGCCTTTACCAAAGAGGATTTGGATACTGGCGGATACAAGATCATCACCACCATCGACAAGAGCAAGCAGGATCTTATGCAGTCCATCGGCGACACCCGTCTGGACGACATGCCTGAATCCCTGCAAATCGGCGGCATAGCGCTGGACCCGAAGACCGGTGAAGTATTGTCCGTATACGCCGGTTCAGATTATCTGTCCAAGCAGCTCAACAATGCCGATCAGGCCGTATTCGAACCGGGTTCGACTATGAAGCCGTTCGCTTTGCTGGGGGCCGCGCAATCCGGCGTCAGCTTCGATACGTTGTTCAACGGCAATTCCCACCAGCACTTCACCGGCTTGGATCAAGAGGTGAACAACGCTCTGGAGAACAACTGGGGCAACATCAATCTGTATCAGGCCACCGCCAACTCGGTGAACACGGTGTTCATGAACGTCAATGAGCATCTGACGCCGAAGCGCACGGCCGCAATCGCCCATGAAGCGGGCATTCAGGGCGATATCGATGAAAACTCCATGTACAACGTGCTGGGCATCAACGCCCTGACCGTGTGGGATTTGGCGCAAGGCCATTCGACCATCGCCAACAATGGCGTGAAGAACACCTTGCACATGGTGTCCAAAGTGCTTGATTCCAACAATAAGGACATGTACAACGCGCCCAGCAACGGCACCAAGGTGTTCGATGCCAACGACTGCGCTTTGGTACAGAAGGCCATGCAGGGCACCACCACGTACGGTACGGCGGCCGGCACATCCAGCATGTTGGGCCGGCCCGTCGCCGGCAAGTCCGGTACCGCCAACGACGAAATGGCTTCGTCGTTCGTGGGATACACCCCCAGCATGATGAATGTGTGGGCTATCTGGAATCCGGACGATAAGGGCAATCCGCAAGTGGTGCCAGCCTTCTCCGGATACGGCGTCTCTTCCACTGGATACCCCGCCCACCTGTTCCAGGAGTTCATGGCTCAGGCCTTGCAAGGCACCGAGGCGGAGCAGTTCCCGACCGCTAAAGACAACGGCAAGATCGGCGGCTCCGACGGCACTTGGGGCTTGGGCAAGGGACAGAGCAACGGCCTGTCCAACAACACCAACAAGCAGTCCACCGAAGACGCGCAGAAGCAGGCTGAGCAGGACGCACAGCAGAAGGCGGCCGAAGAGGAAGCCAAGAAGCAACAGCAGGCTCAGGAGTTCGCCCAGCAGTGCCTCGCCAATCCGAGCTATTCCACCGAGTGCCCGAATTATCCCGGCACCACTACCGGCGGAGATGGCAACGCCGGCAACAATACCGGCGGTGACAACGGGAACAATACCGGCAACGATAATGGTAATTCCGGAGGCACCGGCGGGAACACCGGCACCAACGGCGTCACCCAGTAGTAAGTAAAACACAGACAACAAGGCTCCCTCTGATGCAATCAGAGGGAGCCTTGTTTTTGCTCTGCTAGCGCTCAGCGCTTGCGCTGGAAACGGTTGATGGCGGAGATAATCGACTTCAGGGCGCTAGTGGTAATCGACGAATCGATGCCGACGCCCCACACGATCTGCGCGTCATCGGCCTCGCCGACCTGGCATTCCACGTACGAGGCGGCCATGGCGTCGGTGCCGACGGACATGGTGTGCTCCACGTAATCCATAATCGAGGCGTCAACGCCAAAGTTGGAAATGGCGTTGAGGAAAGCGGCGATCGGACCGTTGCCGATGCCGGAGACCTCGCGCTCCACGGGCGCATCGACCCCGACGTTCACGCCGCGGTCGAGCAGACGAGCCTTGAGCACGGTGTCGGAGCCATCCTCACCGGAGCTGACGGCCACCTTGAGCAGCTTCAAGCGGCCCCACGGCACGAGCGAGGCGTCATGAGTATCGCCCACAACCACACCGGCGGCGGTCATGCCGGACTGTTCGACCGGCAGGTACTCGTCCTTGAACAGACGCCAGATGTCCTCGTCCTTGACTTCCTTCTTGGTCGTGTCAGCGTAGTTCTGCACGATCTTGTCGAATTCGATCTGCAGACGCTTGGGCAGGTCAAGATTGTGGTTGGTCTTCAGCAGGTAGGCCATGCCGCCCTTGCCGGACTGCGAGTTGACGCGAATGATGGCTTCGTACGTGCGGCCGATGTCCTTCGGGTCGATCGGCAGGTACGGCACAAGCCACACGAAGCTGTCGAGATCGGCGCCAGCACGCTCGGCGGCCACCTGACGAGCCTCGAGACCCTTCTTGATGGCGTCCTGATGCGAGCCGGAGCAACGCAGTGAACACGAAGTTGCCGGCGTACGGGTGACGCTCGGAAATCTTGATCTGGTTGCAGTACTCAACCGTCTTGCGAATCTCGGGCACGTTGGACAGGTCAAGCTGCGGGTCGATGCCTTGGGTGAGCCAGTTGAGGCCCAGCGTGACCAAGTCGACGTTGCGGTACGCTCGCCGTTGCCAGCAGGCAGCCTTCCACGCGGTCGGCGCCGGCCAGCACGGCCAGCTCGGT
>ENA-OQHF01001254-OQHF01001254.1-human-gut-metagenome-genome-assembly--contig:-NODE-1254-length-14277-cov-3.035406_pt1 | contig 14277 bp, 14 predicted proteins | sample MGYA00242559_ERZ504709 | MGnify/ENA primary metagenome ERZ504709 (study PRJEB26092, sample SAMD00036203) | human gut metagenome | host: Homo sapiens | study: EMG produced TPA metagenomics assembly of... | reverse complement strand
CTGACCAGGACAGTAAATGTTTATGATTTAGAAAAAGAAGAACTGACAGATCTGTACAGTTTTGATGACGATATACAGGTATGTATTTACGATGATCTGACGATCAACATTACAGAGCTGTTAAAGCAATAGAATACACGCTCTGCGAACATTCTATTGTTATGAATAAATCAGGACTTCCTTCAATGGTGGTCCTTATTTTATATCAGTATGACATAAAATATGTCACGAAATGCAACACAAAATTTAAAAAGTGCCGTAAATACGGCACTTTACGAGTGGACCTGACGGGAGTCGAACCCGTGTCCAAAAACCAATCCCCTGTCCTTCTACGAGCGTATCCTATGTTTTAACATTCCCTCTGCCAGACCTGCGTAGGCACAGTTCCGGTTTCAGTAGCTTCATCGTACGCCCGCAGGCTCAAAGCTTTGCCTGCGTCGTTTCTCACATAGTCGAAGCCTGGGTCCTAAAGTGTGAGTGCTCTAGGTCAGACTGCTGCCATTAGGCAGCGTATGCTAAATTATCTTCAGCGTTTAATTTTAATTTTGGAATTTGACGCATCCCGTGCGACTCGCTTCTCCAGCTTCATGATCCCTGTCGAAACCATTACAAGCCCATAAATATATATTTCAGATGCAGCCCTTTCACACACAAGATATCATTTCCTGTGAATCAAAAAGACCACATCATCCATTCTTTTTCCATAAATTTCTTTAGTACAGATTCTTTACTTTGAAATCCCGCTCCGCCTCACGCCGCATATCCTTCTTTGCAATATCCTGACGCTTATCATACTGCTTCTTACCTTTTGCAAGCGCAATATCAACTTTCACAAGACTTCCTTTAAAGTATACCTCAACTGGCACTAAAGTATAACCCTTTTCTGCGATTTTTCCGACCAGCTTGCGGATCTCTGACTTATGCATCAGAAGCTTCTTCGGACGCAGCGGATCGCGGTTGAATATATTTCCCTTTTCATAGGGACTGACGTGCATGCCATAAATAATGACTTCTCCGTTCTCGATACGGATAAACGCTTCCTTGATACTGCATTTTCCCATGCGCATGGATTTTACTTCCGTGCCATGCAGCTCAATGCCAGCTTCATAACGCTCCTCTAAGAAAAAGTCATGGTAGGCTTTTTTGTTGTTCGCAATCAGTTTTTTTTCTGTCTTTGCCATCATGCCCTTCCTTTCTTATCCAATATCCAGCCTGTATAGTATACCCCGAAATGCCGGGGAACGCAAGATGATTTTTTATTCTTCCTCATTCTCCCGCACCACACGAAAGTCGATTGTACGCAGTATCTTGTCAGTTCCTGTCACCATGACATGTACGCGCTGTCCTAGTTTATAGCGGATGTTCGTCACCTCGCCAACCAGCTCATAAGTACTTTCATTATAATGGAAATAATCATCTACAAGTGTTGTCACATGTACGAGTCCCTCCACCGTATTCGGAAGTTCCACATAAAATCCCCATTCGGTCACGCCGGAGATCACACCCTCAAACACCTCACCGATACGCTCTGACATATATTCCACCTTTTTCAGCTTGTCGGTCTCACGCTCAGCCTCATCCGCGCGGCGCTCCATCTCGCTCGAATGTTTCGCAACTTCCGGCAGGATCTTGTCATAATGCTCTATTTTCTTTGCATTCATCCGTCCGCGCAGATTGTCCTTGATAATACGATGGATCTGCAGATCCGGGTATCTGCGGATCGGTGATGTAAAATGACAGTAATAAGGTGTTGCCAGTCCAAAATGACCGGTGCTCATGGTCGTATACTTTGCCTGCTTCATGGAACGCAGTGTCAGCCGGCTGATCAGTGCCTCCTCCGGCGTTCCATCGATCTTTTGCAGCAGCTTCTGCAGTTCTTTCGGATGCACTTCGTCCTGTCCGATATGGATAGAATAACCAAAATTATTGATAAATGTCGATAACTTCTTGATTTTTTCAGTATCCGGGTTGTCATGTGTACGGTATACAAACGGCAGTTCCTGCCAGAAATAATCCTGCGCTACCGTTTCATTGGCAATCAGCATGAAATCTTCGATGATCTTCGTTGCAACATTCCGCTCGTAAGGCTTAATCTCGACCGGTTTTCCCTTGTCATCAAGCACAATCTTCGTCTCCGGAAAATCAAAATCGATCGAGCCGCGCTTCATACGTTTTTTGCGCAGAATCGCAGCCAGTTCCTGCATCAGTTCAAACATCGGAACCAGTTCTTCATACTCTCCGATTTCATTTTCATCATGATCTTCAAGGATTTTTTTCACACTGGTATAACTCATGCGGCGGTCTACTTTGATCACGGACTCTGCAATCGTGTGATCGATCACATTTCCTTTTGTATCGATCGTCATCACACAGCTTAAGGTCAGACGGTTTTCGCCTGCATTTAAAGAACAGATCCCATTTGACAATTTATGCGGCAGCATCGGGATCACGCGGTCGACTAAATAAACAGATGTACCGCGGGATAATGCCTCCACATCCAGTGCGCTGTGCTCCTGCACATAGTTTGAAACATCCGCAATGTGCACGCCAAGCTTATAGTTATCTCCCTCTTTTGTCAGTGTGATCGCATCGTCAAGATCCTTCGCATCCTCCCCGTCGATCGTGACCGTCTGCCAGTCCCTGAAATCCATGCGTCCTGCCATATCTGCGGTGCTGACTTCGTTCGAGACATTTTCCACCTGATGCATGATCTTTTCTGAAAATTCTACCGGCAGGTCGTAAGCCTTTACGATAGACATAATGTCTGTCCCCGGATCATTGATATGACCAATGATCTCAACCACTTTCCCTTCCGGTTTTCTTCCCTCTTTGCCGTAGTCCGTGATCTCGACCACGACCTTATGTCCGCTGACAGCTCCTTTCGAACGCTCCTGCGGAATAAAAATATCTGAACCGAATTTAGGATTGTCCGGCACGGCAAATCCAAACGTCTTACTTTTTTCATAAGTACATACGATTCGTGTGGTACCGCGGGATATAATTTTTGTAATCGTACCTTCCCTGCGTTTTCCACTATTCTCAGAAGTAACCGCCACCTGAACCGTATCCATATGAAACGCACCATGCACCTGTGATTCCGGGATGAAGATATCTTCCTCTTCCCCCTCGATGCTGACAAATCCAAAACCTCTTGCATGCGCCGTAAATGTACCGATTAAGTATTTTCCTTCTGATTTGATATATTTTCCCTTGGAAGTCACCTCGATCCTTCCATCCATCACAAGCGCATCAAGTACTTCCTGCAGTTCACTGCGCTGGGATTTCGGTACTGATAAAACGACTGCCATCTCCTTTGCTTTCATCGGTACATAAAACTCATCGCAGATAAACTGGTAAATTGTCTTTTTCCGTTCTTCTAAAATTGTTTTCTCCATAAACCCCGTCCTTTTTTCTTATGAAAAAAATTGACTGCCGCATCTGCGACAGCCATCCATTCATCTTAAAAAAGTACTCATATTTAATACCGCTGCAATCACGATAAACAAGATAACAAAAATTCTGGTCAGTTTTACTAACATACCTTCCATGGAACGTCCTTTGTTCTTGCCCCAATATGTGTCTGCTGCACCTGCGATTGCTCCAAGTCCTGCGGATTTACTTTCCTGCATTAAGATGATAACTGTCAATGCCACACTGATTATAATAAAAACTACAGTCAAAATTGTTTTTACAACTGCCACGATCGTTCCCTCCTAGGTTACAAACTCACAACTTTAATCATTGTAACATAGACGTTTCCTTTTTTCAACCCATTTTTTCAGCTTTCTGCTTTTCAGTGATTTCTTCCGGCACAAACACCGCATCCTCTGCCAGTTCCTCCTCAATGCGTAAAAGCTGGTTATACTTGCTGGTGCGCTCTGCGCGGCACGGTGCTCCCGTCTTGATCTGTCCGGCATTGACCGCCACTGCAAGGTCTGCGATAAATGCATCCTCCGTCTCCCCGGAGCGATGGGAAATGACCGTATGATATCCGGCTGACTTCGCCATCTCAATCGCATTTAACGACTCCGTCACGGTTCCGATCTGGTTTACTTTGACAAGGACTGCATTTGCAGCACCAAGTTTAATTCCGCACTGGATACGTTTGGGATTGGTCACAAACAGATCATCTCCGACAAGCTGTACTTTATCACCAAGTCTCTTTGTCAGTTTCTGCCATCCTTCCCAGTCATCTTCGAACAATCCGTCCTCGATAGAAACGATCGGGAACTGCTGCACGAGTTCCTCATACATGGCGATCATCTCTTCAGAACTTCTTGCGATCTCCTGTTCTTCCCCATTTCCCTTTGACTCTCCCGGAAATACATAGACACCGCGCGCCTCGTCATACAGTTCACTCGCCGCCGCATCCATCGCATAAACGATATCCTCCCCGACACGGTAACCTGCCTTTTCCACCGCTTTTGAGAGATAAGAAAACGCTTCTCCCGTATTCTTAAAATCCGGTGCAAAACCGCCCTCATCCCCGACTGCTGTACTCATACCGTTTTCGTTTAAGATCTGGCGCAGAAAATGATATACTTCTGCACCCATTTTAAGAGCCTGTGAGAAACCGCGTGCTCCGACCGGCATGATCATAAATTCCTGAAAATCAAGCGTATTTTTTGCGTGGACACCGCCGTTGATCACGTTCATCATCGGAACCGGGAGCGTTTTGGCATTGGTTCCGCCAAGATAGCGGTATAATGGCATATCCAGTGCCTTTGCAGCCGTCTTTGCACAGGCAAGCGATACCCCGAGGATCGCATTTGCCCCAAGGTTTCCCTTATTATCGGTTCCGTCAAGTTCCACCATTGCGCGGTCTAATTTTGCCTGCTCTAACACATTCATCCCAAGCAGCATTTCCCGGATTTTTGTGTTTACATGATCCACGGTCTTCTGCACACCAAGGCCGAAATAATCTTTATCACCATCACGCAGTTCGATTGCCTCAAATCTTCCCGTACTTGCACCGGAAGGAACAGACTCTCTCGCCGTGATCTTTTTGCCGGTTGTCTCTGTCTCGGCAGTCACCTCGACCTCCACCGTCGGATTTCCTCTTGAATCCAATATCTGTCTTGCATGCACATCTGTGATCTTAATTTTTAATGACATAAAAAAATTCCCCTTTCACACAATCTTTTTCCGTAGTATGTGTAATCGGGGAATCATTTATAACTTTTTTACGGTAAAATAAATTTTTGCAGCGTCGTATATAAAAGTTTCGGATCGATCGGTTTTGCAAGGTGTTCATTCATCCCTGCTTCTTTCGTCTGTCTTCTGTCCTCATCTCCTGCGTTTGCTGTCATTGCAATGATTGGAAGTTCTTTGACATCTGCTCTGTCTAAAGCACGGATCTGTCTTGCTGCCTCAATTCCGTCTAAAACCGGCATGCGAATATCCATCAATATTGCATCAAAATAATATTCCGGGGCATCTGTCACAAGTTCCACCGCTTTCTTGCCATTTTCCGCTGTGACAACCTCAAACTGTTTCTTTTCCAAAAGTCCCTTTGCAACGATGACATTAAGCGGATGATCCTCAACAAGCAGAATCCGCTTTCCCTCAAAACTGATATTCTCTGTTCTTTCCTTCCGCGCCTTTTTCCGGCGGTCAAAACCAAGTTTTGCGGTCACGGTAAACACGGTGCCTTTTCCTTCCGCACTCTCTACCGTAATGTCACCATCCATCATCCTTGCATAATTGCGCGCAATGGACAGTCCCAGACCGCTCCCTCCATAAACACGGGTATTTTCTTCATGCTCCTGTGCAAAAATTTCAAATACTTTTGGCAGAAAATCTTTTGCGATACCAATTCCATTATCGGAAACGACTGCGGTCAGCTGTACTCTTCCATCCGTTTCCTGCTCTACAACAGAGACGTTGACATTTCCACCTTTGGGGGTAAATTTCACCGCATTGTTGATCAGATTTACCATGATCTGTTCTAACCTTGTGGAATCCCCAATATACACTTCCGAGATTTTCTTTCTTCTTTCAAAAGAATAGCCGACACCTGCCATGACTGCCTGTGCCTTCGCTAACATATTGACATTATCCCAGAACTTATCTCCCTCAAATGCCCGGATAGCAAGTTTCATGCTGCCACTCTCGATTCGCGACATATCAAGAATATCATTTAGCAGTGCTAAAAGATATTGGGATGCTGAATCCAGTTTTTCCGTATAATCAAGCACCTGCTCCCTGTCATCAAGCGATGAGCGTATCATGGAATTTAAACCGATGATCGCATTCATAGGTGTCCGTATCTCATGGCTCATTCCGGCTAAAAATTTCGTTTTTGCCTCATTGGCTGCCTCTGCCATCTTCAGTGCTTTCTCCAGCTGCTCCTGTTTTTCTTTTTCTTCTTTCACAATGTCCTCAACATCGGAAAGCATTAAAAGCAGTGTACCTGTCTGTTGATTTAAATACATACAGCGGATCTGTTTCTGACGGTACTTTCCATTTTTCGAACGCAGCGGAACCTCTACGATATACACATTCTGTGATTTTAAATGTTCACGGATATTCGACAATTCCATAGCTTCTGACAACCGCTTCTTTTCTTCCGGCGTTTCCACGCGGTCGGCCAGACATTGCAGCTCACCTTCATATTGATCCTGTTCAGCCTGTGAATCAAGCGCATACTGACCGCCAGTATGCAGGTGATCCCCGCCTGCATCAGATACATCTGGATGGGACACACCAGAAAACAGAATGCAAGTCCCACCAGAAGATAATATGCCGTTGTGCTTTCCCGTCCACCAAATATAATATGATTCATGGCAAAAAGGAACCTATTGCAACGTACTCGACCGCGATCAAAACAGACAAACGGATACCTGAATCTCTTTTCGAATAAAAGGAAACAAACAGTAAGATCAGAAACAATGCTGCATATAAAATACACATATGTTCATGGTAATAGTCTGCCTGTTTTCTCCATAATATGTAAAATGCCAGCATAAATGACAGGCACACCATGGAACTGTTTAAGACACAGAGCACGACTCTGTTCCTCATGATCCACTTGCTGCCTGCATTCTGCCAGCACATCCGCTTTCAAAAATTTTTTCAGTTTTTCTTTCCAGTCTTCCCAAAACTTCATCATTCTGTCCCGATTCCTTTGGTCTTTAAGAAATCTACCCAGATGTTGTATTTCGACCCGTACAGATGCAGATTGTCAAACGTAAGCTCCTGTTTTAATCCACCCTGATCATCGCACACCACTTCATTGACATCAATATAAAACACACGAACACCATCCGCAAGCTGCTGTATGCGCTGATTTCTTCGCATCAATGCCCGGATTATTAAAAATCGGATCTGAATCAGATTTTTTCTGGGTCACATGCATGATCGCCTGCACATAAATGACCGCATCCGGCTGCAGTGTTTTGAATTTCTCCACTGCATTCTGATACTCATTCATAAACCCGTCCAGTGTTCACGTCCCATCTCATTGATACCGATCTGAAAATACACCTTTTATACTGCTTTGCCTTCAAGGCTTCCTCTAATGTCACCATTTTTCCCGTTGACCTCACAGAATGCATCTTTCCACAGATCATAAATATTCATACCAACAGTTGCGAAAAAATCGGAATGATCCAGTCCACCATAATCATGCAGACCTACCGTTCTCGAATCTCCAATAAAAACTGCATCATCAAAATAACTGTCATCCACCTGTATAAATTTCTTTGGTTTTGCAGCCGCCGTTTCTGTATCCTGCATTACTGTTTCCGTCTGCTCTGCCACGTTTTCCTCATCCGTCGTTTCCGTACTTGCAATGACACTTTCCTGGTTCTGTGGTTTTGTTCCATCCGGCAACAGATCCGGCAACTCTTTACTCCAAGGATAATTTTATCATGAATTCCGTCTAACACCAATACAAATACGGAGTTTTTTTACATCGATGGAATAATTTTTATAGATCCCGTCTTTTTTAAATATCCGATCAGGGAAAGTACCCCCAGCCAATGATCAAAAGACAGCAACCTGCATTTCATTATTTTTTCACGCTTATTCACCAGTCCTAAAATTAAAGTACAAAACGGGTTATTCGTAGAAACTGCCATATAATAAAGACTTAATCCTAACACCACGATCACCGCCAGACTCCCCAGCCATTTTTTTTCAAATACCTTATATAAAGCTGTCGGGTATGGAGTTGAAAAAACAATCCCCATCAGAAACAGTGGACCGTAATCTTTCAGATACTGCAAAAAATCCATCTGTCTGACCGTTTCTCCCACACCGAAAAATGGAAACATTCTTGCATAATAGACACCAAGCTGTCCTACATCCGCAATCGCAAATGCCATCCAGGTAAGCGGTACTACAAGCACCAGATATACATGGGAAAGTATTTTGCTTTTTTTCAGAAACTGCAGTAAAAATGCTTTTTCCAAAGCAAGCAGTAAGAGCAGTGATGCTCCCCAGATCAGAAAATGTCCCTCTGCCCCATGCCAGACGGCAGTCAGACTCCATACCACAAATAAATTAAATATCGTACGCGCTTTTCCCTTCCTGTTGCCGCCAAGCGGAATATAGACATATTCCCGGAACCAGCGTCCAAGCGTAATATGCCATCTTCTCCAGAATTCGGATACCGATCTTGAAATATAGGGATGTTTAAAGTTTTTCGGAAATTCAAATCCAAGCATCCGTCCCAGTCCCAATGCCATCAGAGAATAACCGGAAAAATCAAAATAAAGTTCGATCGAATATGCAAACGCTCCCATCCATGCCAACGGTGTTGAAATACTTTCAAAGCCGATTGCCTGGATGTTATTCCACAAAAGTCCAATACGGTCTGCAACGATCACCTTTGCACCAAGTCCCAGTATCAGTATTTTTAATCCGGATTCAAACTGTTCGAAAGTAACGGTTCTGCTGCATAAAGCCATACGGACCTCCGAATAGTTGATGATCGGTCCGGCAATCAGCTGTGGAAACATCGTCACATACGTTCCAAGTCGGATAAACGATTTTTCCACCGGCACCCTTCCCCGGTAAACATCGATGATATAGGCTGCAATCTGGAACGTATAAAAACTAATACCGAGCGGCAGCTTATCCATGAAACCGCTATACTTAAAAAGGAATAAAACACCAAAGTCGTAACACAGCGCCACGATCAGCAAAATCAGCTGTTTTTTCCCTCTTCCCTCATAAGTATCCCGGTACATCAGCCTGCCAAAAACATAGTTGATCACCACAGAAGCAAGTAAAAGCACTACATATTCTGCCTCACCTGCCGTATAAAATAAAATACTGCCCGCAAATAACACCGCATTTTTCCATTTCTGCGGTGTCACATAATATATCAGTAAAAAAAACGGCAAAAACCGGAATAAAATTCAAAACTGCTAAATACCATCTTATCAGCTCTTTCTAATCCACATTATTTTTCAACACCGATTATTATAGCCAAAAAAATTCCTTATAACCACCTGTTAAGCAAAGTTAGTAAATTTGTAAATTTTTTGTGATTTTTGTTACATCTTGGAAATATTTTTCAATCTCCCCGACAAAGTACAAAGACCCAAATGCGATCGTTTTGTGTGCCACATCCAGCCGTCCCGGCATCAGTTCGTCAAAAGAGTGTAAAAGTCCGGCATCGCAGATTCCCTTTGCCCGGATCTTCTCCGACAGCTCCTGTGCCGCCAGTGCCCTCTCTGACTCTACCGTCACCGTCTTAAAATCCAGTGCAAGCGGCAGTAATTCCTCGATCATTTCCTCATAGTTTTTATCTGCCATAACTCCCATGACAAAATGAAACTTCTCTCCCGGGAACAAAGTACGAAGACTTTCCGCTAATGCCGCCACTCCGTTACCATTATGTGCACCATCCACCATAAAAAACGGTTCCCGGCTTAGGATCTCCATCCGTCCTTCCCATCTTGTCTTTTTGATTCCTTCTCTGATATAGTATTCTGCCTTTTCATCTGAAATTCCTCTGTCTTTCAGAAAAATTTCTGCGGCAAGGATCGCAGCAGCCGCATTTTCATACTGGTGGACACCAAGCATTGCCATCTCAAGATTTTTATATTTCTGATAGGAAAAATACTGTCTGCCATTTTCATAGCGGCATTCGGTCACGTCATGCATATCCGCAATCTTTATCTCAGTAACTGCTTCTTTTTCCGCTGTTTCCAGCAAAACATCCATTGCATCTTTTTTCTGGCTCTCTAATACCAGTTTTGTACCCTTTTTGATAATTCCCGCCTTCTCCGCCGCAATTTTATCTAATGTATCACCTAAAACCGCCATATGGTCATACCCGATTTTCGTGACCACCGTAACCTCCGGCACGCCGATTGCATTGGTTGAATCTAATCTTCCCCCAAGCCCGGTCTCTATCACGACAGCCTGACACTGTCTGTCCCTGTAATAGAGCAGTGCCATTGCCAGACAATAATCAAACATCGTCGGTACTGTCCCAAAGTCCTCCTCAAGCAACATGTTTCCAAGTTTTGTCACTTCTTCACAGGATATCATCTGTCCGTCCACACAGATCCGCTCCCTGAAATCAACCAGGTGCGGTGAGGTAAACATTCCGGTACGAATCCCTGCTTCCTTTAAAATTGAGCACAAAAAAGCAGAGACGGAACCTTTTCCGTTCGTCCCCGCTATATGGATCACACTCATATTCTGCTGTGGTCTGCCTAACTTTTCCAGCATCAGCGCTGATACCTCTGCCCCCGGACGATTTCCAAACCGTCTCTGATGTTCGATCTGATCTAATACTTCCTCATATGTCAGTTCTTTCATATACTGTCCTTTCCCTGACGGATGCTGCAGTCCTCATACGCCGGCAGATCGGTAACTGACACTTATTCCGCCGTATTAAACTGCGATAATAACACCGCCGTCATTTGCATACATTGTGCTGACGCCCGCTGTATCCGTAACAATGATTTTTTTGAACTTTGCCATCTTTTCAATTTTTTCCTTTACTGCTTTTGCTCTCTCCGGACAATTACAGTGTGAAATTGCAAGCACCCTGTTCTCACAGTTTTTTGTCTTTGCAATCACATCCTGAATCATCTTATCCAGCGCTTTGTTCATGCCACGCGCCTGACCAAGCTGACAGATCGATCCTTCCTCTGTAGAACCCATTACCGGCTTGATATTTAATGTATTTGCAATAAATGCCTTAAGATTTGTCAGACGTCCGTTTTTTCGCAGAGTCTCTAATGTTTCAAGTACAAAAAATGTATTCATGGAACTGATATATTTCTCTGTTGCCGCAACAACTTCCTCAAAACTCATACCGGCCTCTTCACACTCCTGCACTTTCATACCGATCAGTGTCTCACCGACGGAAGCGGAACGGAATTGAATACATAAATCTTCTTCTCGCCCGGATGTTCCTCCTCAAATAAATTTTTTCCAAGTTCGGCACTGTTATAAGATCCGGAAAGCTTGCCGGATAAAGTTACCACATATACATGATCGGCATCCCCTTCATAGGACTTCATATATTCATCCGGAGACGGGCATGCAGACTTTGGTCCGGTAACACTTTCCTTTACCCTGCGAAGAAAATCCTTCTGGTCAAATGTCTCGTCATCGCGGATATAGCATCCATCTACCTCTAACTCTAACTGATACATTCTGATAATGTCCATCCCTTTTTTAAATCTTCCGGCAGTTCTCCACAACTGTCAATCACGATCTTGTACATATCTTATAACCTCCATAGTCCGACAATTTGTTATTCAAAAACTTTTTATATGTTATTTTTTTCCATTACATGTAGTATCAATTACTACATAACATTAGCACAAAAACTTTGTTTTGTATAGAGGTTTCTATTATATTTTATATATTTTTTATCTGATATCTTTTCTACGAAAATTTCAGGATCAGTACATTCTGATCTCTGTCCTCAATATACGATAATCCTGTAATTCCCTCACAATAATCGCGGATATGCTGTTCATCGATCAGATATGCTTTTGCCTGATCATATAAAGATGTATCCGAAAAACGAATCTCCTCCGTGACAGCTCCATTACGATAAGCAGCGCCATAAATCTGTCCGATCACTTCCGGCTCCCACTCGGTGATATATTTTCCTTCTCTTACATAATAATTATCTGCCGTTGCCGTACATTCCGGCAAAAGCAGTGTACCGTCCGCCTGATGCGTTTTGCTGATCTCAGCCGTAGTCACCCCGAAATAATTATAATTGATAAAAGTCCCCATACCGCTCGCACCATTGTTATAGGAAGAATTTCCCCATGTCGTATCCATAAAATAATATGCACCGTCAAGCTGGACAAGATTCCATGCGTGTGTGTCTCCCTCCGCAGTTCCTGTCACCACAACAGCCGGAATCCCCAGAAGTGTCAGCAGATACTGCGTGGCGTTGGCATATCCCTGACAGACTGTTTTCTTATTTAAAAAGACACTGATGATATTCTGATTTTGTTCCGTCCCCATTTGATATTCAACGTTTCCCGCCAGATATTCAAACACATATTTTGCCTTTTCATAATCTCCCCAGGATGGATCCACATTTTTTAATATGGAATCCACCACTGCGTCGATCCGCCTCTGATAGGAATCACGCTCTGTGCGCTCCATCGTATAACTTGGGGAAAAATCGATGCTGACAATCTTTTTTCCCATGGTATACTGTGTGTAGTTATAACCGGATACCCAGAAAATGCCCCCATGATCTGCTATCACAGAACGATATGCCTTCTCTAAAACTTTTTCATCACAGGTACTTACTTTTACCTTTGAATCATGTGCCAGAATGATCCGGTACACTTCGTCATAGACAGTCTTCTGCTCCGCCGTCAGCGTTTCATAAGCATATCCATGCGGCACTTCGGTATCCGCTGTTTCATTTTCCGTGCTTATCTCTGTACTCTTTGCCGTCTGTTCCTCTGCCGTACCGGAATATGTTTCTGCTTTCGCATTTTTCTGTTCTACACTGATCTGGTCTGTGATTTTTTCCGGAAACACACCTGTATCCTTAAGCACTCCGGAATATTGAACCACTCCGCCCGCTATCACTGCAAGAATTATAAACTTAAGCAGTGTATGCCTTTTTCTTCTTTTCAAAATTCCTCCTTAAAGTGAAAAATATGCCGTTACAAGCTCTGTCAGTGCCTCCTGATCTGCTGCCCCCATCAATTCTCTTGCTGAATGCATTGCCAGAAGCGGAATACCAATATCCACTGTTTTTACCGGCAGCAGCGCAGATGCGATAGAGCCAAGTGTTCCGCCGCCTGCCATATCGGAACGATTTACAAATTTCTGATACGGGATCTTCTTCAGATCACAGATCTGCTGGATGATTGCAATCGCCTCACAGTCTGTTGCGTAGGACTGGGAACATGCCTCCTTGATACAGAAGCCGCTTCCGAGCACCGGTTTATTTGTGATGTCCATTTTTCCTGCCTGATTCGGATGCAGTCCATGTGCAACGTCTACCGATAACAGCATACTCTGATACAGCAGCTCCTGCGCACTCTCCTTCGCACCGCATTCCGCTAAAATGCGAAGCAGCATGTCGTGAAGTAAAATAGAACCTGCTCCCTGTTTGCTGCGGCTTCCGATCTCCTCATGGTCAAATAAGGCGATTAGATTGATACCGTCTTTTCTTTCCGCATCTAAAATACCGGACACTAAAGCTGCACAGGATGTCAGGTTATCCAGTCTCGGAGAGGATATAAAGTCATCTGCTACCCCAACATACTCCGGCTGCTCCTTGCAGTACACCGACAGTTCAAAGTCTAAAATATCCTCTTTTGCAACAGACAGTTCCTTTGCAAGAAAACTTAAGAAATAATCGGCATTCTTCTCTTCTTCTGCAAGCAGCCCTGCAACCGGGATCATATCGATCTGCTTATTTAACTCCACGCCCTTATTCACTTCGCGGTTCATATGGATCGCAAGATTCGGGATTGTCAGCAGATTCTTTTCGGATGCAAAATATTTCATTTCCGGTACAAACGGATCATTGCCCCTCACTGCCACACGTCCTGCCACACCAAGCGGTCTGTCTAACCAGGTATTTAAGATCGCACCTCCATATACCTCGATGTTGACCTGTGCATAGCGGTTTGTCACGACATCACAGGACGGCTTAATGCGCAGACACGGAAAATCCGTATGTGCCGCTGCAATGCGCACTGCAGGTTTTTCCTCTTTTTTTCATCTCATCTTCCGGAATCGTAAATGCGAACAATGTGGTATCGTGGTGATCCACATAATAACGTCCACCCGCTTTTAGATTCCATTCTTTTTCAT
>ENA-OQHF01001253-OQHF01001253.1-human-gut-metagenome-genome-assembly--contig:-NODE-1253-length-14277-cov-3.251661_pt1 | contig 14277 bp, 13 predicted proteins | sample MGYA00242559_ERZ504709 | MGnify/ENA primary metagenome ERZ504709 (study PRJEB26092, sample SAMD00036203) | human gut metagenome | host: Homo sapiens | study: EMG produced TPA metagenomics assembly of... | reverse complement strand
GGAGACGTAGGCCGCGCCTCCCACGGAAATCTGGATGATGCCGTCGGACTCGGCGTCTGCGAAGCCCTTCAACGCAGCATTCAGTGTCTGTGAGCTGGTTACGTTGATGGCTGGATAGGCGTAACCGCCTCGGCGGGCGGCCTCGAGCATTTCGGCATAGCGTTCCGGTGTTGCGATCGTCATGGCTTCATTATCGCGCGAGGCATGCCCGCTAGGCCCCGTTCTTCAACCTGTGCGCTGTGCGATTGGTCACAGCATCGCCTCGTACGAGTAGAAATTCGTCACCCATTCCGGGTCGTCGCACCCCCAGCCTCGCCCTGCGTGAGACGAAACTTCGCAGGGTAGAGGGTGTACGGTAGTCTGTTTCCGGCGGAATCGTGCGAATGCGGAGGTGCATCATGCCTGGAATTGTTCTTATCGGTGCTCAGTGGGGCGACGAGGGTAAAGGCAAGGCTACCGATCTGATCGGCACCAAGGTCGATTACGTCGCGCGCTTCAACGGCGGCAACAACGCGGGCCATAGCGTGGTGGTCGGCGATGAGTCGTACGCCCTGCACCTGCTGCCCTCCGGCATCATCAACCCGAACCTCACCCCGGTGATCGGCAACGGCGTGGTCGTGGACCCGGAAGTGCTCTTCGAGGAGATTGACGGCCTGGAATCCCGCGGCATCGATTGCTCCCACCTCAAGGTGAGCGAGGCCGCGCACATCATCGCGCCCTACCACCGCACACTCGACAAGGTGACCGAACGCTTCCTCGGCAAGCACAAGATCGGCACCACCGGCCGTGGCATCGGCCCAGCCTACGCGGACAAGATCAACCGTGTCGGCATCCGCGTGCATGACCTGTTCAACGCCGACCATCTGCACGACAAGGTGGAGGCCAGCCTGCATCAGAAGAACCAGATGCTCGTCAAGCTGTACAACCGTCGCCCGATCGACGTGGACGAGACCACCGACGAGCTGCTCAAGCTCGGCGAACGCCTGAAGCCGTACGTGGCCAACACCTCCCTGGTGCTCAACAAGGCGCTCGACGAGGGTAAGACCGTGCTGTTCGAAGGCGGCCAGGCCACCATGCTCGACGTGGACCACGGCACCTACCCGTTCGTGACTTCCTCCAACCCGACCGCCGGCGGCGCCTGCACCGGCACCGGCGTTGGCCCGACCAAGATCACCCGCGTGATCGGCGTCTCCAAGGCGTATGTGACCCGCGTGGGCGAAGGCCCGTTCCCGACCGAACTGTTCGGCGAGGACGGCGAATGGCTGCGCGCCCAAGGCCACGAGTACGGCGTGACCACCGGTCGCCCGCGTCGCTGCGGTTGGTTCGACGCGGTCGTCAACCGTTACGCGGCCCAGGTCAACGGTCTGACCGACATCGTGCTCACCAAGCTCGACGTGCTCACCGGCCTCAAGGAAATCCCGCTGTGCGTGGCGTACGACGTCAACGGCGAGCGTCGCGACGATATGCCGACCGACCAGGCCGAGTTCGCCGCCGCGAAGCCGATTTACGAGTCCATGCCGGGTTGGGACGAGGACATTTCCCAGGTCCATGACTTCAACGATCTGCCGAAGACCTGCCAGGATTACGTCAAGCGTCTTGAGGAACTGTCCGGCTGCCGCATTTCCGTGATCGGCACCGGCCCGCAGCGCGACCACATCATCCAGATCAACTCGCTGATCGACTGAAGCTGATTCGGCTGATTCGTCGATATGAACGTCGGTAACGAACGTCAATGACAAGTGCCGGTGGGCCTGTGCCTGCCGGCACTTTGCGTATGGTGCGTGCGATGGCGTGCGCGTATGACGCACACCGCATACACACCGACGGGGTGCGCGGCGGAGGAACGGAAAAGGGGAGTGCGATGACTGCAATGCCGCCTAACGACAGGTTCGACAGGTTTGACAGGTTCAGCAAACTGGTCCCGCGATTCGACCACCTGAAATGGAAGATGGCCGCTGCCGGCATTCTCGTCGGCCTGATTTCCGGCTTCCTCGTCGTCCTCTACCGTCTCGGCATCGAATACGGCACCGACACCGCGCGCTGGATCTACGCGCGCATCCGCGAAACCCCGTGGCTGGTCGCACCGTGGGCGGTCGCCGCAATCGCAGCCGCGCTCGCCATCGCATGGATGGTCAAAAAAGAGCCGATGGCCGGCGGCAGCGGCATTCCGCAAACCAACGGCGTGGTGATCTGCGGCCTGAAAATGCGATGGCAGACGATTCTGCCGGTTCGCTTCATCGGAGGCCTGCTCGGATCGCTCTTCGGCCTCTCGCTCGGCCGCGAAGGACCGTCCATCCAAATCGGCGCATCGGGCGCGCAGTTCCTATCGCACCGGCTGCGCGGCAAGAAACGTGAGGACGTGCAGGAGCATTATCTGGTCACCGCCGGTGCCGCGGCCGGCCTGTCCGCCGCGTTCAGCGCACCGCTGTCCGGCATGATGTTCGCTTTGGAAGGGGTGCATCGCAGTTTTTCGCCCGCGATTCTGATGGGCGCCACCGCCGCGTCCCTGACCGCCGATTTCGTATCGAAATACTGTTTCGGCCTGCGTCCGGTGCTTGACTTCGGCACCATCGGCCAACTGCCGCTCGGCGAATACGGGTGGCTGATTCCGCTGGGATTGGTGGCCGGTTTGGTTGGTTCGCTGATGAACCGTTCGCTGCTCGGCTTCCAAACGCTGTACGGCAAGCTTCCCGCATGGAGCCGCCCTTTGATCGCGATCGCACTCGCGCTGCCAATCGGCATTTGGCTGCCTGACGTGCTCGGCGGCGGCTCGAACCTGATCGCCATGGCCGAGCATGCGCGCGTCGGCTTGGGCATGCTGTGCGTGCTGTTCGTGGCGAAAGTGCTGTTCACCTCCACCAGCTTCGGTTCAGGCGCTCCCGGCGGCATTTTCATGCCGATTCTCGCGGTGGGTTCGCTCGCCGGCGGTATCTGCGGCGAGACGTTGCGCCAGTTCGGCAACCTGCCGTCCGATTCCGTGGCGATTTTCGCGGTATGCGTGATGACGGGCACGCTGGCCGCGTCCGTGAAAACACCGATCACGTCGATTCTGCTGGCCGTGGAAATGTCCGGCACGTTGACGCACATGCTGCCGGTCGCCGCCGTCGCGTTCATCGCGCTGCTCGTCTCCGACCTGCTGCGTACGAAACCGATCTACGGCGAGCTGCTGGAACGGTACATGCGCGCGCAAGGAGGCGCGACGGCAATCGCCAATCGCATCGACAACGGCATCATGGAACTGCCTGTGGAAATGGGCGCGACCGCGGACGGCAAGCTGATGCGTGACGTGCGCTGGCCGTACGGCTGTCTGGTGATCGGCCTGCGTCGCGGCGAACGGCAGATCGTGCCGCATGGCGATACGCGGCTGCGCGCCGGCGACTATCTGGTCGTGTTGTTCAGCGGCGAGGACGAAAGCGACGCACGGCATGCGATGCGGCGGTTGTGCGACGTATCCGTCTGACGCGGCCGTACCGTCTTCCATAACCATTCGTAGACGTCTAGGGCCACCCGAAGTTATCCACAGTTATCCACAGTTATCCACCGAATCGGACATGTTCGATGTTTGGTTGCAACGCACGTGTAGACTCGTACAAGGTTAGGAAGACGGCACCTGCGGCCAGCTCGTTGCCGTATGGCTGGGGCGGAACGACGCTGTCCGCGGAAAGCCAAGTACAAGGGGAACGTGATGGAATCGCAAGAACAACGGGCGGCAGACTCGCCAAACGCGGGTGATGAGCCGAATCCCGCCACACAGTCGATCGACGTCGCCGAAGTGGCGCGCGCGGATGTGCGCCCGTCCGGTGCCGCCGCATCCAAGCATCCGCCGCAGATTCCGCTCGCGCCGATGAAACGCATGCAGGCGCGATTCAACCCTCTTGCCGATGGTCTGATGTATCTCGTGGTGTTCGTCGGCGGCTTCGTCGGCGTCGGGTTCCGTCATGCCACGGACCTGCTGCTGCCGTCGGTGAACGGTTCGCCGTTCGTGGTGGGCACGTTCGTGTCGAATATGCTCGCCTGCTTCCTGTTTGCGATGCTGACCGAATACATGGCGACCGCGTCGTGGCTGCGCCGCAGGGTGCGGCAGGTCGTCAGCCGTGGCGTCGGGCTTGGTTTGCTTGGCGGACTGTCGACGATGTCCGGCGTGATGTTGGAAACCATGGAAGGCATGCGCGAGCAGCGTTTCGGCAGCGCGCTCGGCTATCTTGCGGGAAGTTTCGCTGGCGGTCTGATCGCGGCCGCGGTTGGCGTGGCGCTGATGCAGGCGTTGCTGGCGCGCGGCACACGCAAGCGGGTCCGTAACGCGATCGCCGATGCCTCCACGGCTTCCGTATCCTCAATGTCCGATTCGGACGCGTACGGCATCGTGCAGGACGTCCAGATGACCGACACTGCAGTATCGGCTACGCAGAGTGCTACGCAGACGGTCCCCATGGCCGATTCGGGCGAATCGGACGTGCCGGACGCGCAAAACGTACAGAACAATGTGCCGGGCGTGCAGGGCGTGCGCCACGTGAAGGTGGCGGATGCGGCACATTCGGCCGCGCAGGCCGCGTTGGAGGCCGCGCAGGCGGCACAGCAGGCGGCCCAGGTCGCCCAGCAGGTCGCGCAGACCGGGCAGGTGCCGAAAATCGAATCGCAGCCGCAGCCATCGCAACCCGTCGCACCTCTGCCCAGCTTCGAACCCAAGCCGGTCACCGCGGAAATCCCGCTCGTCGCCGACCCGACCACAGGAGAGGTGCGCTGATGACCTGGATGATCTGCCTGTTCGGCGGCATCGGCGCCATGGCCCGTTATGTGCTTGACGTGTCGATCCAACGCAGCTGGAACCGTGACGGCAACCACAGCTTCCCCCTGGCCACGCTCGTCATCAACGGCGTCGCCTCCCTGTGCGCCGGCATCGCCATGATGTCGTACTATGCGCAGTCGGTTGATATGGGCACGGTAATGACGTTCGTTGTGGGGTTCCTCGGCGGATTCTCAACATTCTCGTCGGCGATCAACGAGGTGCTGTCGCTGATTCGCAAACGCCGTTTCGCCATGGCCCTGGGCTATGGCGCTGCCACGGTCGCGGTGCCGCTCGCCTGCGTGGCGCTCGGATTCGGCATCGCCATGCTGGGCGGCCACGCATAGCTGTCACCGGCTCAGCCTCGCGTAATTTTCACGTTACACGGGCGGTCATCGGGTAACGTTCAGGAAATCTGAGCGCAACCGCGCGAGCTGTTTCCTCTCCTACGTTGTGAAAACAACAAGAGAGGAAAAACCTATGACAGCCGTAACGTATCTCACACGGCATCGTCGACCGGGAATCGTCATACTCTGTTCGATTGTCGCCGTTCTCTCGATGCTTTTCGTACTCCCTCCCGCCATCGCGTCCGCAGCCGATTCCGGCGCGCAGGCCGTCGATGAATGCAATCCGACCGCCAGCAACGGCTGCGTCAACGGCATCCTGCAGGACGCCGACAAGAAGCCGATCGCCGACGTCACCATCACGCTGTCCGGCAAGGCAACGGCGGAAACCAAAACCGCGGCGGACGGCAAATGGGCCTTCTCCGTTGCCGATGACGGCGATTACACCGTCACCATCGACGCGTCCGTTGCGCAAGAGCACGGCCTGAAGGCAAGCAGCGCGACGGTGACGATCAGGAAAGCCAGCTTCGACAAGCAGCGCGGCGTTGTCCGATTCGACCAGGCGGGCGATTCCGCCGGCAGCGGCACGTCCGGCACATCCGGATCGACGGCGGCCACGCAACGCAAGGGGCGGTGCGACGCAAGCGAGATGATCGCAAGTGTCGCACCGCCCCTTTTGCGGGCGGAACGCGTGTGGAGTACATGCGGAGCGTGCGTGGAAGATGCGTGGAACGCGTCGTGAAACATACGTCGTTCACGGGTGAAAAAGTGGATTTTTCGGGGGAATTGAAGAGGGGGAGGGCGTCTTTCGTCAATTGATAGTTCATATTGTGCGGACGATTGCAAAGAAACGTTACAGATGCATGTAAAATAACACATAATATCGCGATTTGTAAGGAAACATCCCGACGATGCGGGGGAGAGGTGTTGGGCAATGGTCGGCATGCGTGACGTGGCGAAAGAGGCCGGGGTCTCGCTGAGCACGGTTTCGCTAGTGGTCAACAAGACGGGCTACGTGTCCGACGACATGCGCGCGCGCGTCAAAGCCGCCATGAAAGAGCTCAATTACGTGCCCAACGAGCTGGCACGCAACCTGTACAAGAACCGCACGAACCTGGTCGGCGTGATCGTGCCGACCATCCGCCACCCCTTCTTTGCCACCCTTACCGCGCATCTGCAACGCGAGCTGGCCGCGCAAGGACTGCGCACCATGCTGTGCTCCACCGCCGACGCGGAAAACGGCGAGGTCGAATACGTGGACATGCTGCGCCGTCACATGATGGACGGCATCATCGTCTGCTCGCACACCACCCATCCGAACGATTACTGGACGTCCATCCACCGCCCCATCGTCGCCTTCGACCGTGTGCTGGGCGGCGGCATCGCGTCGATCGGCTCCGACCATGAGCAGGGCGGCCGGCTCATGGCGCACATGCTGGTCAACACCGGCGCGCACCACGTGGTGATGATCGGCGGCCCGCGCGACCAGTTCTTCGATTTGGCGGCGCGCAATGGAGACAGCCCGGACGATTTCGACCTGCACAAGACAACGTTCCCGGCCGTCCGCTACTACCTTACGTTGGAGCAGGAGCTGAAAGCGGCCGGCGTGCGGTACGAGTACGTCGAAGCCGGCAATGTGGAGGATTTCCAAGGGTATAAGAACGCGGTGAATGCTGTGCTCAACAGTATGCCGGTGGACGGCGTCGATGCCGTGGTCAGCTCCGATATCGGTGCCGCGCTTTGCGTGCGCGAAGCGATGCGGAGGCATATTTCGATTCCGCGCGACCTGCAGATCATCGCCTACGACGGCACGTATCTGACCGACCTGGCCGGTATGAAAATGACCGCGGTGGCGCAGAATTTCGACAAAATCGCGCAGGTCGCGGGTCGGCAATATCGTTCGTGCGATCGCCAAGGAAGGGGATGCCAAGGCAGATACGACAAGCGCCACGGGACGCAAGCCGTACGAGCCGGACGTGCTGATTTCCGTGACGCGCAAACTGGGCGATACCACGCGCTAAGCGGGCCGTATCGCCCATCATTGGACGGGCCGTTTTACCTGCTAAGCGGGTCGTTTCGCCTTATTCGTAATCGCCGGTCGGACCGATCTTCAACGCGTCCTCGTGCGTGCGGCCCGAATGGATCGCATCGTTGATCGCCTGGATCTCCGCCGCATCCACGGCAAGTGCGCGCCCGTCGATCGCGCTGATCGGAATCGACCATCCGCCGTGCGTCATGTACAGGCTGTCCGCTTCGCGCAGCTCGGCGATCGGCAGCTTCCTGTACTCCGCCTTCTTGCCCTCTTCGAGCGCCCAGGCGAACATTTCGCGCTGTGATGTGCCGTTCAGAATACCGATGCGCGGGTCGGGCGTGACGAACGTATCGCCATAGCGTGCCACAATCGACGAATTCGGGCATTCCATCGTGTAGCCGTCCTCCGTGAACAGAATCGCGTCGCCGACGCCACGGCGGGCGCATTCGCGGTGCACGGCGCAGTTGAACGCGTAGCTCAGCGTCTTCGCGCCGTTGAGCAGCCACGGGGCGCGTGCGGTGATGTCCGACGGGTAGCCGCGCGTCATCGAAGCCATGGTGATCGGCTCCAGCGAATGCAGCGTGCCCTTCGCGTCAAGGAAGATGTAGACGGTCGGCGTGCGGTCGGCCGCCTTGCCCACGCCGGTGTCCGGATCGAGACCACGGGAGACGATGATGCGCAGCATCGGACCGGGTTCCGGATCGTCATACTGGTCGATGACCAGCTGGACCGCGCGGGTGAGCGCGGGAATGTTCGGCTCGGGCATGTCCACCAGGCGGGCGGAATTGGCGAGACGCTTCAGATGGTTCTCCAACGAAACCGGGAAACCCTTCCATACCGTGGTCGCTTCGAAAATGCCGTCGCCACGCAGTGCGCACAAATCGAACGCGTTGATGATGGGGCTTTCCGGATCGACGAAACGAACCAGATCCGCGTCGGGCGCCACGCCTGCGCCTCCGAATAGCGTCTTGCCGTTACCGACTGCCAGAACGATCGAACTCATGGGAACCTCTCTTCCGCGCTCCGCGTCTTTTGATTGCCGCTTTATTGCTGTTGCGCTGTTGTGTTGCGTCAGCGTTCGCGTGCGTCTTCGGCGTCCAACCTAACCATGGTTTGTTTCCACTTGGCACCGCCAATTTGCAATGCGGAAACATACGCGTCATGAATCGCGCGGCTTCCGTAACGTTCGGCGACCAAGGTGAGGGAAAGCGACTCTGAACGTCCGTTTCTGCGGAATCTGATTTCGGGGTTCGTCGGCAGTTCGTTCGGAAAAGGCCGGACGGCGGCCGACGGGAAAGGTGAGCGCAATGGTGGATGGGATGTCCGATATGGGAACAACCGAACTTGGCGCGGCGAGCACGCCCGAACAGGCGCGCGCCGCGTTCCGTGACGGCCTGGTCCGCCCGACCTGCGGCATCGCGCAAGGCTACGCGCAGGCGAATCTGATGATTCTGCCCAAGGAGCAGGCATTCGATTTTCTGCTGTTCGCGCAGCGCAATCCCAAACCCTGCCCGCTGCTGGAAGTGATGGAGCCGGGCGTGCCGGTGCGGCACATCACGGCAGGCCGCAACGTGCCGATGTACGACACGTCGATCGAGTGCCGTTCGGCCGGCGCGTTCCATTCGACGATGGTCGTGTCGATGCGCGGCATGAGATGCGTGCTGCGGCGACTGCGGCAGAAGGGACGTCGCGGCTGAAGAACGCTGCGACGGTAGAACGACGGAAAGGCGACGGAAGGAATGGAAACGATGGCTGTGCAGGAAACAGACGGAAAGCAGACGGCTATGCGAATCGATATGAACAGCGATATGGGCGAAAGCTTCGGTCGTTGGACGCTCGGCGACGACGAGGCGCTGCTCGACGTGGTTTCCAGCGCGAACGTGGCGTGCGGCTTCCATGCGGGCGACCCGTCCGTCATGCTGAGAACGTTGTCATACACGGCGTCGCGGGGGGTAATGGTCGGGGCGCATGTGGCGTACCGCGACCTGGCCGGATTCGGGCGCCGCTATGTGGACGAGTCCCCCGACGAACTCAAGGCGGACGTGCTGGACGTGATCGTCGAATACGGCGGCCTCGACGGCGTGCATATGACGAACGTGGCGACCGTCGACGGCCTCGAACCCGACCGTTACTTTAAGCAGGTCGGCCAGCTTACGGACTGCGCCCGCAGCTGAAGTCCTGCGCCCGCAGCTGGAATCCTGTGCCCAAGGCTGAGGGCCCTGCGCTCGCGGCTGCCCCCGCATGTCCGTCGCTTTCGAATCGGGCGCCGGAGACATGCGCCGCGATTCGGCCGAAAGCCGGTTCGACACGCCCGAACACCGGTTGCGGTTTTGGTGTCGAGCCCCATTTTGCGGTAATATCGAACCGGTTCGACACAACCGTGGGAATGGCCGTAAGGACTCCCGCAAAGAATCTCGCAACGACTTTTTGGAACCGAAGGAGGCTCCATGAAAAACAAGGTGCAGCTCATCACTTACGCCGACCGCCTTGGCGACGGCACCATCAAGTCGATGACCGACATTCTGCGCACCCGCTTCGACGGCGTGTACGACGGCGTTCACATCCTGCCGTTCTTCACCCCGTTCGACGGCGCCGACGCAGGCTTCGACCCGATCGACCACACCAAGGTCGACGAACGTCTCGGCAGCTGGGACGACGTCGCCGAACTCTCCAAGACCCACGACATCATGGTCGACGCCATCGTCAACCACATGAGCTGGGAATCCAAGCAGTTCCAGGACGTGCTGGCCAAGGGCGAGGAGTCCGAATACTATCCGATGTTCCTCACCATGAGCTCCGTGTTCCCGAACGGCGCCACCGAAGAGGACCTGGCCGGCATCTACCGTCCGCGTCCGGGCCTGCCGTTCACCCACTACAAGTTCGCCGGCAAGACGCGCCTCGTGTGGGTCAGCTTCACCCCGCAGCAGGTGGACATCGACACCGATTCCGACAAGGGTTGGGAATACCTCATGTCGATTTTCGACCAGATGGCCGCCTCTCACGTCAGCTACATCCGTCTCGACGCCGTCGGCTACGGCGCCAAGGAAGCCGGCACCAGCTGCTTCATGACCCCGAAGACCTTCAAGCTCATCTCGCGTCTGCGTGAGGAAGGCGTCAAGCGCGGCCTGGAAATCCTCATCGAAGTGCACTCCTACTACAAGAAGCAGGTGGAGATCGCCTCCAAGGTCGACCGCGTGTACGACTTCGCGCTGCCGCCGCTGCTGCTGCACGCGCTGAGCACCGGCCACGTCGAACCCGTCGCCCACTGGACCGACATCCGCCCGAACAACGCCGTCACCGTGCTCGACACGCACGACGGCATCGGCGTGATCGACATCGGCTCCGACCAGCTCGACCGCTCGCTCAAGGGTCTCGTGCCGGATGAGGACGTCGACAACCTCGTCAACACCATCCACGCCAACACCCACGGCGAATCCCAGGCAGCCACCGGCGCCGCCGCATCCAACCTCGACCTCTACCAGGTCAACAGCACCTACTATTCGGCGCTCGGGTGCAACGACCAGCACTACATCGCCGCCCGCGCGGTGCAGTTCTTCCTGCCGGGCGTGCCGCAGGTCTACTATGTCGGCGCGCTCGCCGGCAAGAACGACATGGAGCTGCTGCGCAAGACCAACAATGGCCGCGATATCAATCGCCATTACTATTCCACGGCTGAGATCGACGAGAATCTGCAGCGTCCGGTGGTGAAGGCACTGAACGCGCTTGCCAAGTTCCGCAACGAGCTTGATGCGTTCGATGGCACCTTCTCGTACAGCGCCGACGGCGATACGTCCATCAGCTTCACGTGGGAGGGCACGACCACTCAGGCCACGCTCACGTTTGAGCCGGGCCGTGGTCTTGGTGTGGAGAACACCGCGTCCGTCGCCACGCTCGAATGGCGTGATGCCGCCGGTGAGCACCGCACGGACGATCTGATCGCCAATCCGCCGGTCGTGGCCTGATTCAGCCTCGCCTGATCCGGTCGCTGCCTGACCGCGCATAAATCCATAAATCTGTAATCGTCCTTCCTGTCACCTCTCCTTCAGGAAGGACGATTCGCATTTTCGTTTTTTCGAGCAATCGTCTTATCGGGAAAACAATTTTCCCGGGAATCAGCTGAAATCCCAGCAAAAACGGGTAAGGTGAGCTTATGTCAAAGATGTCAAAGCTTTTCGATCAAGACAACATGTTTTTCGCCATTATGGGCGTGCTGTTCGATCTGATTATTCTCAACGTGCTCACGCTGTTGTGCTGCCTGCCGGTCGTCACGGCCGGCGCATCGTTCACTGCGATGCACAGTGTGCTCTGGCGCATGGTCCGCCATGAGGAAACGTATGTGGCGCGCCAGTTTTTCGACTCGTTCAAGCGCAATCTCAAGCAGTCGCTGCTGCCGTGGCTTGCGTTCCTGCTGGCGGCGATTGTGCTGGTGGTCGACGGCATGCTCGCCCGGTCCATGGGGTCGATGCGCGGGCCGCTGATGGCGTGCGTCGCGTTCATGGGATTGGTGATTATTGCAATTGCGCAGTACTTCTTCCCGCTGCTTTCTCGCTATGAGAATCCGACTTCCGAAACGTTGAAGAATGCGACGAAACTTGCGCTCGGCTTTTTCCCGCGCACCTTGTGCATGCTGGTGATTTTGGCCGCGTTCGCCGTGCTGTATGCGCAGTTTTTCATATATATGATTCCGCTGCTGATTTTGATGGGCGTCACGTTGCCGCAATACTGTTGCGCGTGGATCTACAACTGGATTTTTCCGCCGTATCGACGGTGAGATCGACGCCAAGGGGCGCAAGGTAGCGCAGTCCTGAAATTGTTTGCTCGTAAAGGCCGTTCCGCAGATTGCAAGTTCCGCGGAACGGCCTTTACGCGTTTTCGTCGCCTTGAGTGTCCGATTCTGGAGAATCGGACAACTGGAACGTACTTTTGGGCGCGTGAATGTCCGTTTCTCCCGAATCGGACAACTACAGGTCAAAGTGGGGTGCTTGAATGACCGATTCTGGAGAATCGGACAACCGTGGGTCTGTTTTGGTGTTCCGGTTATCCGTTTCTGGTGAATCGGACAACCGGAACATGTTTTGAGGCGCTTGGATGTCCGATTCTCCAGAATCGGACACGCTGGGGGCAGGATTAGCAGGGGAGGATGGTGGCGCTGCGGGCTGGGACGTGCAGTTGGGTGCCGTCGAAGCGTGCGGGGTTGCCGATGCTCAGCAGTACTGTTTTCTCCGCTGGTTCTTGCGATATTTCCTGCGCTAAGCCGCCAGACAGCAGTTTCACATAGTCGCTCGGCAGTGTGCAGCTTGCGTCGGTGTTTGACGGATTGATGGCGACGACGATGCGCTCGCCACCTGCTTCGCGATTAATCTTGCTGCATGTTTCACAAGGTGTTTCACAGCTGGTTTCGTGTGCTGTTCCGCTGCGTTCGCCGTCAGTTGCGTCGCGTTCGGCTTCGCCGGCCTCGGAGCTTCTCGCGTACACCAGCGGATACGCGTGATCTTCCGCGTAGAGGAACTCGATGCCTCCGTCGGCCTGCAGTGCGGGATGTGCCAGGCGTAGCGTGTTCAGTGCGCGTACGGTTTCCAGTAGCGAGTCGCTGCGTCCGGTCTGCGAAGCCACGTTCGGGCGCTCGCTGTCGGCATCGATCGGCAGATACAGATCATCGGGCCGGGCTGCGGAGAATCCTGCGTTGGTTGCGCAGCTCCATTGCATTGGTGTGCGCGATCCGGTGCGCTCGTATCCGCCTTCCTTGGATTTGAGCCCGTGCATGTAGCGCATGCCGATTTCGTCGCCGTAGTAGATGAACGGGCAGCCGGGCATGGTCAGCAGAAATGTGAACGCGAGCTTCATTTCATCGGTGGTCAAGGTGTCGCGCATGCGGATCATGTCGTGATTGCCCGACGGAATGCAGATGTATCCAGGCGTTCCGGCGGTGCTGGCAAGCATGGCCGTATATGTGTCCGCAAACGCCTTGATGTCGCCGCTCGCATTGCCGACATTGTCGTTATTGCAATTTGGATTGTCTCCGTCGACGACTGAATTGCCGTTGCTGTCGCACCCGCTGCTGCCCGCGCCGTCGCATTCGCTGCGTTCGCCGTCGTGTTCCGTTTCGGCAGTTTCGGCGCTGCCCGTAGCTTCGGAAGATCCGGCCGAAAAATACGGATTCTCGCGGAACAGGTCAAGATAATGCGACGGCCCGAAATGCAGCAGGAAGTCCATGTCGAATCCGGCGTGCAGCGCCTCTTCGGGGTCACCCCATTCCGATACGAGCACCGCTTCCGGGTAGGTTTCGTCCAGATGCGCTCGCACTTGCTGCCACAAGAGTTTCGTCCAATAGTGGTCGGGGTCTTCCTTGACGAGGCTGCCTGCCATGTCCACGCGGAAGCCGTCCGCTCCCAACCCGAGCCAGAAGTCCATGATGTCTTGGATGAGCAGCCGGCCCTGCACCGCTTCGGGGGAGTCGGCGGCGAACTGCCAGTCTTCGGTGACGGTGCCGAATCCGTAGTTGAGGCATGCCTGCGTGGAGAAGCAGTTCACGGCCGCCGCGTCGGGACGTTCCGCAATGCCTCCGAGGAATCCGCGGATTGATTCGTATGGCGAGTTCAGATTCGGCGATTGCGTCATCGGTCGCCAGATGTAGCGGTCGGTCCATGCGTTGCGTTCGTCCTGCCGGATTCAAGAAACCATGGATTGTCGACCGCGGAATGCCCGGGTACGAGGTCGAGCAGTACGTGCATGCCTAGTTCGTGCGCGCGCTCGAAGAGCCGCTGCAGGTCCGCGTTGCTGCCGTAGCGTTCCGCGGCTGTGTAGTAGTCGCGTACGTCGTAGCCGGCATCGTAGAACGACGAGTCGAAGCATGGGTTGATCCAGATCGCATTGCACCCCAGATCGTGCACGTATTGCAGTTTGTCGATGATGCCTTGGAAGTCACCGATGCCGTCGCCGTTCGAGTCGTTGAATGATTGCGGATAGATTTCATAAAAGATTGCGTTGTTGAGCCAGCTTGCCATAAATCCTCCTGTTTTCGCATCTTTGCTGTTGGTCTACCGATGTATCGCAACGTTGGAAACGTCGGTCACTGCTTTCCGTCATTATAGCCCGTGAAGACACTTTTTAGGGGTGTA
>ENA-OQHF01001252-OQHF01001252.1-human-gut-metagenome-genome-assembly--contig:-NODE-1252-length-14278-cov-2.847573_pt1 | contig 14278 bp, 18 predicted proteins | sample MGYA00242559_ERZ504709 | MGnify/ENA primary metagenome ERZ504709 (study PRJEB26092, sample SAMD00036203) | human gut metagenome | host: Homo sapiens | study: EMG produced TPA metagenomics assembly of... | reverse complement strand
CTCCTTTTGCATGCGGCTGTAGAGCACAGTTGATGCACCGCAGAAGCTGCAGAAGCCTGCTGCGGTATCGTCTGTGCTCAGGATTTCTCCTCCGCACTGAGGGCATGTGAAAATGGTTGCTTCGAAGGTGAAAAGTAATAAATGATGAAAAGTGGTGCACTTTTATAGACCTTGCGTCAAACATGGCTTATAATGGGATAGGCGGAATGACCGCCGATGTTAACAGGTTTCAATGAAACACACCTCCAAATCAAAAAGTCTGTTCCAGCTGAGCCGGAACGATATACCTTATTGATCAAGAGGTGCGAAGCGCCGCATTTTTAGGGGCAAATGTCAAGAACTTTTTGAAAAAAGGGTGGAGAAAAAATAAAAATGGAATCTCAGAAGCCGCAGAAATACAGGCTTAGAGATTCCGAGAGACTATTAGAATGAAAAGGAGAAAAGGCATCATGAAAAAAAAGATTATCTAAAAAAGCTTTGATTTCTGTATGTACACTGATTGCTGTTTTGCTTGTTTTGATTATTTGGACTATCTGGGGTAATACAGCTTTGATGGTGAGTACGGTGACTGTTTCAAGTAATCGCATCCCCACTGCATTTAATGGTTTTCTAATAGCTCAAGTATCCGACTTGCACAATGCGGTATTCGGAGAAAATAATGCAGAACTGTTACAAATACTGTCAGAATGTAAGCCAAACATCATAGTAGTAACGGGTGATTTAGTTGATGCTGAACACACGGACATTGATGTTGCCCTTGATTTTGCAAAAGAAGCTGCTCAAATTGCAGGCACATATTATGTAACAGGTAATCACGAAGGCAGTCTGTCACAGTATGACGAGCTAAAAACAGGACTGGAATCAATGGGGGTAGTTGTGCTTGAAGATGCATCAATGCAGTTAGAATATAATGGAGAGAAAGTTACGCTTATCGGACTTTCCGACCCAAGCTTTACGCTTAAAGGGAATATGCTTGGAGAAGTTCCTGCTATGGTTGATACGAAATTACGGGGACTAATCGGAGATAAAGACGATTACACTATTTTGCTTTCACACCGCCCAGAATTGTTTGAAACCTATGTAAATTGTGGTGTCGATTTAGGTTTTAAGCGGTCACGCACATGGTGGTCAGTTTCGTTTACCATTTATTGGTGGTTTGGTTGCTCCAAATCAAGGCTTGTTTCCAAAATATGATGCAGGCTTATACACGAAAGGTGACACAAATATGATTGTTTGCAGAGGACTTGGCAATAGTATTATCCCTATTCGATTTAATAACCGTCCAGAAATCGTGTTATTGGAGCTTATCGCAGAATGATAGTAAGTAAATGTATTTAATAGTGGAAAGGTAGGTTGTAACTTGAAGCAGACAGAAGGTGCCATGAAAATTGGTTTAGCAATCACAAACCTTCCTACAAGATGATGATGGGAATCCCGTCAGAAGGAATGCTGATTTCAGCAGTGTACGAGTATGACGGACACGAAGGACTGAATCTGCTTATGTTAGATGACGCAATTCCTGCTGGTGCGAAGCTGTATTAAGAGAATAAAATTTATCTAAATTTGATTGGTCAAGGTCATTTGACCAAGTTTTGACCAAAAAAACTTATAGTCAAATAAAGGTCAATACACGTTAGTACAGACTGCTTAGTCTGAAAAATTAAAGATTGTATTACTTAGAGGACATTTTCTAAAGAAATTTAGAGGATGTCCTCTTTTTGCGTTATAGGAACAACTGAAATAGCGAAAGGAGATTAATATGGAGCACACAAAGGCATGCCCTGTTTGTGCGGAGAGAGAAGTCCTTGCCGGATATAATGATTTGGCGACAACGGACAGACCGCTTCTTAGCGAATGGGATTATGAACAGAATAAACTAAAGCCGACAGAAGTATCACGAACTTCAGCAAAGAGAGCGTGGTGGAAATGCAGGCACGGTCATTCGTGGAGTATGAAGATAAATGAAAAGAGCGATATTGTCGGAAGCCCTTATGAGTTCGACCGCGGAAAAAAATAAAGGATTTCGGTCCATTGTTTATTGATGCATCTGGGTATACAGATGATTCGGTAATGACAATTGGATTTGGGTTAGATTTGGATAAGATAGATTTGGGTTATAATTTGTTATATATAAAGCATTTTAATTAATATGCCGATAAAATGTGTGCAAGGATGGCATTGTTTTTCAAAGGATTGAATTTGAGATGCAGTGCCTTTTTATTTTATTATACCGCTCGGACCTTTCTGGAGAGCGGTGCGGTTGTGACTGACAGAGCAACTGCGGAAAGGAGTAAAAATGAACATAGGAGCAGTAGGATACAGTACCGATTTTTATCGTGCTGGCTATCGTAAGAACAGTTCAAACGATTCAGCTTCAAAGTTTACAACAATGGGTTCTGCAACACAAGAGTCTACATCGTCTAACAATGGAAAAACAATTGGTGTTACAACAGCAGGGAATACAGGATTGCTAGCAAAATATGCTGATTCTTCTACACCAGCTGAACCAATAATTAAAGTGGGTGATTATGAGGTTCGTGTTAATGATGTAGATCCAAATAATGCGACAGAGTTAGAAATGTTTGCTCTGATGTCTTATATGGAAGATGTGGGTATGATTGAAAAACATGGTATAGCTTCCTATTCAAAGATGAAGGCATATGCATCGCAGTCAGAATATGATGGAGTTTGCTCTGGCATTTATGATGAACGGGCTTTCTGGGATAAAAAAACAGGACTGGTTTGCAATTATTGACAATGCAAAACAGACATTTTCAGGTATGACAGAGACATATTCGCAATCAGTGGAATGTGGAAAGCTTTTATCATATTTAGAAAAGTGGAACACAAAGGTAAGCAGCAGAGATTTATTTAGTGAAGCAGTTCAGAAATTTCGTGATGACAATCAGCTGTCAGCACAGGAACTCAAAGAAGAAAAAGACTGGCGTGAAATGACAGATGAAGAATGGGATAAAATGCTTGAAGGTGTAGATGAATATATCGACGCATTTAAGGAACGCCTAAGACAGCTGAAAGAAATACAAGATGAAGCCGCTCAGAAAGCAGCTTTAGAGGCTGATTCAGGTATGAGAGCAACTGCGGCTTCAGCGGCAGCACTTAGTGCAGCTGCAAATGGTTTCGGTGGTACATCTGAAGCTGATGCAGAAAGCCAGACAGAAGATGGTGTGAAACACGAAAAGAATTGGACAAAGAATCTAAAAACCGATGATCAGACAGTACTTCGCACAGCAAAAGAGGCTCAGGAGATGGAGAATAAGGCTTTGAGTAGATTTGAGGAAGTACAGCTGACCGGCACTACAACAGTAGGTGTTTCACAAAACAGATACAGGGTACAGAGTGTGCTTCTGTGGAGGAGGATGAAAATAAAGAAAAGGTTTGGACGATTACTGCCTTTGGAGAAGATGGAATTGTCAGTACCAGATGTCAAAATGGTAAGATCATAGATAGTTGGGAAATAAAATATACAAATCCTAATGATGCAAAGAAAGTACAGGATTTTATCGGTAGATTTGAAAAAGATGCAAATTTGATTTTTAGCGGATCTAAAGATTTCTGGGAAGAATTTTTGAGCAGTGACATGGATGCAGATAGCATATTTGCAGCGCATGCAGAAGTATTTGATAAAGCAGCTCCAGATGCGCCACTAATTGTAAAGAATGCATGGATGAATGCAGCAAAAGAAACAGGATATCTTGAAGGCGGTAAGATGAATCATATTTCTCAACTTTTGGTGCGTCAGGTGATAAATCGAGAAAATGGAGTAGGGGATTATCAAAATGTATCTGGCAATTCTGTGACATCTGCACTGCAGGCAGCAAAGGAGATCTTGCAGGATTTGGAGAATCCCTTAACGCCAATAAGTGAGCGTGGAGAGAATGCCAGAGAATATATTGAACAGGAAAAAGCTTTTTATAAGAAGTTCATTGATAATTTAGAGGAAATTACAAATATTCTTGTTGGTGACGAAAACAATATGTATATTGATAAAGAGAAGGCGTTGAAATACGCATCGAAAGCTGGATCCTGTGGATGATATAGCTTCTAGTCAAGCAACCAATAAAACTTGCAGGACGTACACAAATTTAATAGAGCAAATAATTCTATTGATATTGCGTTAGGTGCGAGTATAAAAGTTCCGGGTGGATTTACATTGACTGTTCGAGAAAAAGGTGTCGAAGTATCCGGAGTAACAATTGGGATAATCAGAAAGAAGTCAGGAAGCTTCTGACATGGCTGGGGCTTTAGCAACACTTCTTAGAAATGCAAGTGGTCAAATGAATCATGTGGGAACAGATTCATCAGGAATTGCTCGATGGAATGAAAATGTTGAAAAAGTGTTAAGTTATTTCGGCATTGATGCATCTAAAGATTTTACTGTTAATGGCATTAAATATACAAAAGAAGGTAGTAGGATTGTTAAATCAGTCGCATAGAATCATTAGGGCAAAGTGTAGCTATTTTTCTGCAATCAAATCAAAAGATGGGAAGGAATTGTTTGTTGATACATCATCTTTGTCCTACGATATGATTATGAATATGTTCAAGAATCTGTCCAAAAGTGATGACTATTTCGACAATTGATATTGGCAGGAGAATATACAGTAATATCACAGGCGGTAAGGCTATTATAGTTTTGCCGCTATTTTTTTACCGAAATCAGAAAGGAGCAGATAAAATTGAATATAGTAAACCGTCACTGGTGGCAATGGCTCATGAACGAACCATAGCCACCTTTTTTGTTGCCAAAAATCAATTAAGAATGGAGGTTTACCATGAGAAAATATAAATTGATTTCCGCACTGGCAGAGGAAACAGCAAAAGACGTCGTGCGGAATGAAGAAATGCACTGCTGGGTAAACAAAGGTGCAAAGGGCATTGAGCTGATTGACAAGTTACCGGACATTTTCGGACAGGGTGTGGAGATTGATAACAGCGAAGCGGTTCAGACTGCGAGAAGGGCAAAGGAGCTGCTTGACAAACTGGCAGAATACAAGCCGCTTGCAAAGGTGGAGGAGCTTACCGAACAGAATTACAACATGATCGATAATGTCTTAAATAACGGAGCCGAGAAAAAGGAACAGGAGCAGACCAAAGGCAGAATTTCCATAAAGGAGAAGCTGGCGGAGAAAAGGGCGGTCATAGAGCAGAGAGATAAGACGGTGCGTACTTCACCGGAAAAGGAAACCGAGAAAAAATCACAGAGGGAGATGTAAGAAGATGAGTAAATTCACAGTAGAAGAAATCACTTTCATGTGTGTGTTTGAGACACAGGACAGGACGGATATGATTGGGCAGATCAGACAGGTAATGCCGCACATAAAGGACAGCGACATGGAGGAGCTTGGAGAGCAGGCGTTAGGTAAGCTCTAGAGCATCACGGATGAGGAATTTGCAGAAATTTCTCTGGAAGCGGCAGAATGAATGTGAGTCGGTACTAGCAAAATTCGACTCTACATGTTATAATCCTGTTTTTGACAGTTTCAAAAAATAAAATCGCTGCAACGCCAGAAAATATAGGCGTTGTAGCGATTTTGACTGTTGTTTTAAACTATAGTATTTTATTCCCTTCCTTTACTTTTTTTCTGGATGGTTTTCATCTGGCTTTTGGTGATAAATTTGAAATCTGTATCAAAACCACAGATCTTATGTAAGGAATCTGTCAGTCTATCGCGTGTATAAAGTGGGATAAATCCCTGATCCTGTATATTTGCGAAATTCATGGACTTCAACTTATCCAGGATCATCTCGCAGGTAAAATCCTGTCCCAGATCTTTTTCAAGATACCGGTATATCACCAGGGAAAGAAAACAGATGAGAAAATGTGCTCTTATGCGTGCGTCAGCATGGACAAATACAGGTCTTGCTTCAAAATCCGTTTTCATGATGCGGAAACATTCTTCAATTTCCCAACGCCCTTCACTGACTTTTAGGATGTCTTTTACATCATCATCCAACAGATCAGTAGTAACTGCATACATTCCATCATAAAGTGCTTCATCTTCGATTTTGTCTGTGTCCAGATAATGGCGGATGTCTGCGGCTTCACCGTCTTCCGTTACGGCTGTCTTTCCTATGAAACGTGCCGGATCGTTTGGATTTCTCCGTTCTTTTTTTATGTTTCCTGACTGCAGCATTTTTTTGGCACGTTCAACCTGAAGATCACGTATTGTTTTTTGATATCTTGCAAATTTAGGCGAATAGGTTACGATCAGACGCTGGTGCAGCGTGTGGGGTGTATAAGGCTCATCCTTATAATACAATCCGTTATCGTCTTCCGGGATTTCTGAAAGTTCAACAGGCATATCATCTGATACGCGTTTGAAGCCGGTCTTGTCCAGAGCCCATTTTTTATCATCTTTATTCAGCTTTTTAATGGACTGGGTGACAATAAAAGCACGTTCACCGGCATGGTTTATCTTTTTGATGGCTTCGGAACCAAGTCCGGCATCACTGCAGTAAATAAATTTTGTACAGCCAAAGTCCTGGAGGACTTTTCCTTCCAGCGGTTTCAGGGAAGTCTGTTCATTTGCGTTTCCGGGGAAAAGTGAAAAAGCAAGAGGTATCCCATCACCGTCCATAAACATCCCCATCTGGATGATCGGGTTAGGACGGTGTTCTTTGCCTTTGCCGTATTTTCTGTCCCCATCTTCCTGCTCAATCTCAAAGAAATAGTTTGTACAGTCATAATACAGGATAGCATCGTTTCGCTTTCCGAGAAGATGACTGTTTTTATAAACTTCCGACTGGATAAAATCACATTCATTTCCAAGAACGTCGAGTGCCCGGTAGATGTCATGCAGCTGGTAGGATGGTTTTTCCAGAAATTCAGAAGCTGTTTTATAGGAAGACCGTTTACTGGCAGGTTCTAAGATCCTGACATAGATGAGATCAGATAGGATCGCGTTGATATCATACTTAAATTTATATTTATCGCGGAGTTTCCGGCAGATATTATCAAGCTTGAGGCGGTAATAAAAAGTCTGTGGGAAAAGATAACCGCCACGGTAGAGAACCTGCTGGCCATAATCTAACTTATGATCAGAATGGAAGGTTATCTGGACAGCTTTTGTCTGCTGATCTTTTTTATATTTTTCGGTTTCAAGCTTAACTTCATTTTTTGCCCATGCAAGAACGTCGTCCCTGGTTGGTCCATGTTCGACAATGAGCTGGTTCAAAGTGCCGAGTTTACGGACAATGACAGAGGATGTTTTGCCATTGGCTTTGGTATAAGATTTTGCAATATAAAAGGATTCTGCATTTTTGGATTTTGTTATATGTAGATTCATAAGCACCACTCCAATGCTTATTATAACACACAATAACATAAAATAACAGCATATAAAACATAAAAATTGACATAAAAAATGCAGGTTTTATAAGACCTGCAAGTACTTTTCTTGATATTCAACTGTCAAACTCCCGAGCTGGCTCTTTCCACATCATAAAAGACCATTCCACATAACCTGCTGTGGAGAAAACAAGGAAAAAAGTTATGCGGACGGAATAAAAATGATATTTTTGTCGGAAAAGAATATTTTTTATCAAATAGTTTTTACATTTGCCGGAAAAAGCGTTATAATACGACACGATAAAAAAATGTGAGGTGATGAAAGTGCTTTTTGAAAAAGCAAAAGCGAAAAATGCAAGAGTCCAGATGTCGGAGGCTTTTATCACGAGTGTATTTTTGGCACTTTCCGGCGGATTTCAGGATGCATATACTTATTTTACAAGGGATGAAGTATTTTCGAATGCACAGACAGGAAACGTGGTACTGATGAGCCAGCATTTTATGCTGGGTGAATGGCAGAGAGGACTGCATTATCTGATACCGCTGCTCGCATTTGCCGGAGGCGTTTTCTTTGCAGACTGTGTACAGGGAAAGTTTAAATATGCCAACCGTCTTCATTGGAGGCAGGGGATATTATTGTTGGAGATCCTGATTTTATTTGGTGTCGGATTTATTCCGCAGGATTATAATATGCTTGCGACAACATTAGTGTCGTTCTCCTGTGCGATGCAGGTGCAGTCATTCCGCAAAGTTGGCGGATATTCTTATGCGAGTACGATGTGTATCGGAAACTTAAGAAGCGGCACGGCAGCGTTGTCAGCATACATGAGGGACAGACGCCCGGAGCAGATCCGGCAGGCGATGTATTATTTTGGGATTATCCTGTTTTTTGCAGTGGGAGCAGGAATCGGTGGAAATCTGTCTATGCGGCTTGGATTTAAGGCAATCTGGTTTTCAAGTGCTGTTCTGGCAGTCAGCTTTTTGTTAATGTTTATAGAAGAAAAGGAAAAATCATTATGTTAAACCAGTTTTCAAGAACGGAGTTATTATTGGGAAAAGAGGCGATGGAGAAACTCGGACATTCCAGAGTGGCTGTCTTTGGTGTCGGCGGCGTCGGAGGCTATGTCTGCGAAGCACTTGTGCGGAGTGGTGTGGGAGCGTTTGATCTGATCGATGATGACAAGGTATGCCTGACAAACTTAAACCGCCAGATCATTGCGACAAGAAAGACGGTAGGAAAGTATAAGGCAGAGGTGATGCGTGACCGCATCCTGGAAATCAATCCGGAAGCAGATGTACGGATCCATAAGTGCTTTTTCCTGCCGGAGAATGCGGATGATTTTCCGTTTGGCGAATATGATTATATTGTGGATGCGGTGGATACCGTAACTGCAAAAATCGAGCTTGTCATGAAGGCGAAGGAAAAGGATATCCCGATCATCAGCAGCATGGGGGCGGGAAATAAGCTTGACGGAAGCCAGTTTAAGGTGGCAGATATTTATAAGACAAAAGTCTGCCCGCTTGCAAAAGTAATGCGCCGCGAACTGAAAAAGCGCGGAGTGAAGAAGTTAAAAGTAGTTTATTCCGAAGAGACTCCAACAAGACCAATCGAGGATATGGCCATCAGCTGCAGGACAAACTGTATCTGTCCGCCGGGAGCAGAGCACAAGTGTACAGAGCGGCGTGACATACCGGGGAAGTGTGGCATTTGTTCCTTCCGTGGCAGGGCTGATCATTGCCGGGGGAAGTGGTAAAAGATCTGATACGGAAAATAAGGTGTATCACACCAGCTGGATAAATATATAGACAAATAGAACCTATATAAGTTATAATGTTGTGCAGTGCTGTAAAACAATAAAATGAAAAACGAGGGAAAGATATGTTTATAATTCAGTTTATCAGAGGTTTCTGTATGGCATTAGCAGACAGTGTTCCGGGTGTATCCTGGAGGCACAATTGCATTTTTTACTTGGATTTTATGATAAGTTTATCGATTCAATTGATGATCTGCTGACCGGAACAAAAGAGGAGAGGAAGGACGCATTTGTTTTCCTGATCAAACTTGGAATAGGATGGATCAGTGGATTTGTGATCGCAGTACTGATCCTGACAAGTGTATTTGAATCACATATTTATTATATAAGCTCCCTGTTTATCGGATTTATTATTTTTGCGATCCCGATCGTGATAAAAGAGGAGAAAAAATGTCTTGGAACCAATAAAAAGGCGATACCGTTTGTACTGCTTGGAATTGCGGTTGTATGTGCCATCACATATTTTAATCCGGTTTCCGGTGGAAATGACGGAGTGAATCTGGATCATCTGACACCGGGGCTTGCGGTGTTTGTGTTTTTTGCAGGAGTGATCGCTATTTCAGCCATGGTGCTTCCTGGAATTTCCGGGTCCACCCTGCTTTTGATCTTTGGATTATATCTTCCAGTCATCACTGCGATCAAGGATATGCTGCATTTGGATTTCTCGAGCTTCTGGACGGTATTGATTTTTGGGTGCGGTGTTTTAGTCGGCATTTTCAGTGTAGTAAAGCTGATCCGCAGGGCATTGGAAAAGTACAGGGCACAGACGATTTATCTGATCATCGGACTGATGCTCGGCTCCATCTTCGCTGTTGTTATGGGACCGACTACTCTGGATACTCCGCAGCCGGCTATGGGAATCCATGATTTTAGTATTCTTTTCTTTTTGATTGGCGGTGCAGTTATTTTAGGACTGCAGAAGATGAAGGATATTAAACAATAATCGGAACAGAAGACGATGGTTTGAAAAAGGCGCACAGTATAGTGCGGATAAGCATTGGATAAAAACAGCATAATAGGGACAGAAGGAAAACCGGCGCAAGTATTTGTGCCGGTTTCTGTATTGTCTTAGGAACTAAAAGGAATTTTAATGGGAGAACAGGAAATGGGAAAGTTATTGGTATACCTGAAAAGATTATAAAAAAAGAAAGCGTGTTAGGACCGCTTTTTAAAATTGCTCGAAGCATCTTTTGAGCTGATCGTGCCTCTTGTTATGGCGGCGATCATCGATCATGGGGTAGCAGACGGAGATAAAACCATATATTATGAAAAATGTGTCTGGTACTTGTGCTGCTTGCAGTGATCGGATTGACGTGTTCTATCACGGCACAGTATTTTGCAGCAAAGGCGGCTGGTTGGTTTTTTCCACAGGACTGCGCAACGCACTTTTTGAGCATATTCAGAAACTATCATTTTCGGAGATGGATACTGTGGGAACATCCACACTGATCACGAGAATGACAAGTGATATCAACCAGACGCAGAATGGTGTAAACCTTGTATTACGTTTGTTTCTGCGCTCGCCGTTTATCGTGTTCGGTGCAATGATCATGGCATTCACGATCGATGTGAAACCTGCTCTTGTCTTTGTTGTAACGATTCCGCTGTTATCGGTTGTGGTATTCGGAATTATGCTTGTGAGTATTCCATTGTATAAAAAAGTACAGTCTGCACTGGACAAGGTGCTTGGAATCACGAGAGAGAATCTGACCGGAAGCAGAGTAATCCGTGCATTTAATAAAGAGAATGATGAGATCACAAACTTTAATGAGAGCAATGATGCACTGACGAAGATCCAGCTTTATGTAGGAAAAATTTCAGCGCTCATGAATCCGCTTACTTATGTGATCATAAATGGTGCGGTTGTTGTTTTAGTATGGACAGGAGCAATCCGTGTTAACAGTGGATATATCACACAGGGTGAAGTGTAGCGCTGGTAAAATTATATGTCCCAGATTTTAGTAGAACTTATAAAACTTGCTAACCTTATTATTAATATTAATAAATCTATTGCGTGTGGAAACCGCATTCAGGCGATTTTTGAATTACAGCCATCCATCACAGATCATGCGGTGACGCCTGTGGCAGAGAAAAAAGCAGAGCACAGTGGTGAAGTGCCGGAAGTGGTATTCTCCCATGTGGGGTTAACTTATGCCGGAGCTGGTGAGGAATCCCTGACAGACATTGATTTTACCGTGAAAAAGGGAGAGACGATCGGTATCATCGGTGGTACTGGTTCCGGAAAATCGTCGGTAGTCAATTTGATACCGCGTTTTTATGATGCGACAAAGGGAAGCGTGCAGATTGAGGGAAAAGATGTGCGTGAGTATTCGCTGGAAGAACTTCGTGGAAAAATCGGTATGGTACTCCAGAAAGCGGTTTTATTCAAGGGAACGATCCGCGAAAATATGTTATGGGGTAATGAGAATGCAACAGATGAGGACATCATGCAGGCGTTAGAGGTTGCCCAGGCAAAAGAGTTTGTAGATAAAAAAGAAGGCGGACTTGATTTTGAGATCGAGCAGGGCGGTAAGAATCTTTCCGGAGGACAGCGGCAGCGAATGACGATTGCCCGCGCGGTTGTGAAAAAACCGGATATCCTGATCTTAGATGACAGTGCTTCTGCATTGGATTTTGCGACAGATGCAAAACTTCGTATGGCAATCCGCGATATGGAGAACAAAGCAACCGTATTTATCGTATCGCAGAGAGCAGCATCCATTATGTATGCAGACAAGATTATTGTGTTAGATGATGGTCAGATTGTTGGAATGGGAACCCATGAGGAACTCTTAAAACAGTGCGAAGTATATCAGGAAATTTATTATTCCCAGTTTAAAAAGACCGAAGATGAGAAGGAGGGAAGATAAATGAAAAAGAGGATCAATAACCATCAGAGATCAACGATCAAAAAAGTGATGAATTATATCAGAAGATACTGGGGGTATCTTGGAATGTCCATTGTCCTTGCGGCAGTGACAGTTGCATTGACCTTATATCTGCCGGTATTGACCGGACGTGCAGTCGATCTGATCATTGAAAAAGGAGTGGTGGATTTCACAGGAATCCTTGCAATCCTGAAAAAGATGGCAGTCATTATCCTTCTGACTGCAGTTGCACAGTGGATCATGAACGCATGCAACAATAAGATCACTTATAACATTATCCGGGATATCCGGAAGGAAGCATTTGAAAAAATTGAAAAGCTTCCATTAAAATATATTGACGGACATTCCTACGGTGAGATCGTCAGCCGTGTCATTGCGGATGTAGACCAGTTTGCGGATGGTCTGTTTATGGGATTTACCCAGTTTTTCACCGGTATTGTAACGATTTTAGGTACATTGATCTTCATGCTCACGATCAGTGTGAAAATTACGGTGGCAGTTGTTGTAATTACACCGGTTTCGCTGCTTGTGGCAAGTTTTATCGCAAAGAAAACATTCTCTATGTTTAAATTACAGTCCGAGACGAGGGGAGAACAGACCGCATTTATCGAGGAAATGATCGGCAACCAGAAGGTTGTTCAGGCATTCTCCCATGAGGATGAAGCGCTGGAAAAGTTTGATGAGATCAACGGCAGGTTACAGAATGTTCTTTGAGAGCCATTTTCTTTTCCAGTATCACAAATCCTGCAACCGGTTTGTCAACAGTCTGGTGTATGCAGTCGTTGGCGTGGTAGGAGCATTTACCGCAATTGCAGGAGGTATTTCAGTCGGGCAGCTTTCTGCGTTACTCAGTTACGCAAACCAGTATACAAAACCATTCAATGAGATTTCCGGTGTTGTGACAGAGTTACAGAATGCGCTGGCATGTGCAGCGAGGGTGTTTGAATTGATGGAGGAGCCTTCGGAAGTTCCGGATGCGCCGGATGCAGTGAACTTGGAGGAGGCAGACGGTCATGTGGCGTTAGAGCATGTATCTTTCTCTTATGTGCCGGAACAGAAACTGATCGAGGATTTTAATCTTTCTGTAAAACCGGGACAGAGGGTAGCAATCGTCGGTCCGACCGGATGCGGAAAAACGACACTGATCAATCTTTTGATGCGTTTTTATGATACAAACAGCGGAACGATCCGTGTGAGCGGAGTGCCAGTCAATGATATGACAAGAAAGAGTCTTCGAAATAATTATGGTATGGTATTGCAGGAAACATGGCTGCGCAGTGGAACAATTCGTGATAATATCGTGATGGGAAAACCGGATGCAACTGATGAGGAAGTGATCGCAGCGGCAAAAGCTTCCCATGCACACAGTTTCATCAAGCGTCTGCCGCATGGTTATGACACCGTAATGTCAGAGGACGGCGGTAATCTTTCCCAGGGACAGAAACAGTTGTTATGTATTACCCGTGTTATGCTCTGCCTGCCGCCAATGCTGATTCTGGATGAGGCAACTTCATCCATTGATACGCGGACCGAGATCAAGATCCAGAAAGCGTTTGCAAAAATGATGAAAGGACGTACCAGTTTTATTGTGGCTCATCGTCTGTCGACCATTCAGGAAGCGGATATTATCCTTGTGATGAAAGATGGCCATATTATTGAGCAGGGACGTCATGAAGAATTGCTCGCCCAAAAGGGATTTTATGCAAATCTTTATGAGAGCCAGTTTGTAAATACATCCTCGCAGGCATAAGGATTTTGGAAAAATAAAAGTTATACTAATCCACATAATAAATGGTGCGTGAGCCGTCAATGCTCTCCATTGTGGAGGTTGTGATGAAATCTTTGACTGCCTCTTTATCTCTTGCGAGAAGACAGTCAAAGATTTTTTTTGCACTGTAATATAATTTCTTTGGTGCCATATTTTTGTCCGTAGCGGATCCAGAGACTGCATACAAGATCGCGGAACGAGATAAAAAAGAGAGGGAGCAGAGTGTTGCCACTGATGTAGGCAATCTCGTGGCTGAACTCAAAAATGAGAGAAGCCGTCTTTTCCGGGTCAGTACAGTTTTCCATCTGGTAGACATATTCCTGAAGCCCTAACAGTTCTTTATCTGATGCACGGTCAATCGCAAACTGGGAGGCTTCCACCATAAACATGATTCTTGCTTCCAGCACGGATTTACTTCACGGTTTTTAAAACGCCGCCATTGTAATTCATGTATGGCAACGAGTGTGTCTAAAGAACCGTCTCTGTGATAGTCTGCTAC
>ENA-OQHF01001251-OQHF01001251.1-human-gut-metagenome-genome-assembly--contig:-NODE-1251-length-14280-cov-3.562920_pt1 | contig 14280 bp, 12 predicted proteins | sample MGYA00242559_ERZ504709 | MGnify/ENA primary metagenome ERZ504709 (study PRJEB26092, sample SAMD00036203) | human gut metagenome | host: Homo sapiens | study: EMG produced TPA metagenomics assembly of... | reverse complement strand
AACAGGCTCATGAGATTGTACAGGAAGCTATGCGTCAGAAAGGAAATAGTACAGACCTTAATCTGGCAGAACTTCCTAAACCCAAAGATATTAAAGATTTTCTTGACCAGTATGTTATCGGTCAGGATGATGCTAAACGTTACCTCTCTGTTGCTGTTTACAATCATTATAAACGTTTGTTGCAACCTTCGTCGAAAGATGATGTGGAAATCGAAAAATCTAACATCATTATGGTGGGAAGTACAGGTACGGGAAAAACATTATTGGCTCGTACTATTGCAAAGTTATTGCATGTTCTTTTACCATAGTTGATGCTACAGTGCTGACTGAAGCCGGCTATGTAGGTGAAGATATAGAAAGTATTTTGACACGTCTGTTGCAGGTTGCCGATTATAATGTTGAGGAAGCTGAGCGCGGTATAGTATTTATCGATGAGATAGATAAAATAGCCCGTAAAAGGAGATAATCCATCTATTACTCGTGATGTAAGTTGGAGAAGGAGTGCAGCAAGGTTTGTTGAAACTTCTTGAGGGCTCTATCGTAAATGTTCCTCCTCAGGGAGGCCGTAAGCATCCAGAACAGAAACTGATTCCTGCAATACAAAAAATATTTTATTTATTTGTGGAGGTGCTTTCGATGGCATTCAGCGTAAAATAGCCCAACGTTTGAATACGAATGTTGTAGGATATGGAGCTGCAAAAGAGAAGGTGAAAATAGACCGTGCAAATCTTATGCAATATATTGCTCCGCAGGATTTGAAGTCTTTTGGACTGATTCCTGAAATCATTGGACGTTTGCCTATTCTGACTTACTTGAATCCGCTGGACCGTACAGCATTGCGTAATATTCTGACAGAACCGAAGAATTCTATTATTAAACAATATATCAAATTGTTTGAGATGGACGGCGTGAAGCTAGAGTTTCAGCCAGAGGTCTTTGATTATATTGTAGATAAAGCTGTCGAATATAAATTGGGAGCTCGCGGTTTAAGATCGATAGTAGAAACAATTGTTATGGATGCAATGTTTGAAGTTCCATCGCATAAGGTAGAAACATTTGTCATAACATTGGATTATGCGAAAGAACAAATGAATAAAGCTAATTTGTCTCGTTTGCAAATGACCTGAAAATTTTGGTAAGTGATGAGAAAACAAAGTTCTTCATTAAAATAATTTCTTTTTTATTTGTATAATATCAAAAGTTGTTTATAACTTTGTTACATACGTAAAGCGGGATTTACATCTTGAAGAATTAGAAAATCACTAAAATAAAAGGACAATGGCGGAAAAGATTAATTTAGCGGAACAGTTGAAGAAGTATTTTGGTTTCGATACATTTAAAGGAAATCAAGAAGCTATAATTAGCAACTTACTAGCCGGGAAGGATACTTTTGTTTTAATGCCTACCGGTGGTGGTAAGTCGTTGTGTTATCAGTTACCTTCTTTGTTAATGGAAGGGACGGCTATAGTTATATCTCCGCTCATTGCTCTTATGAAAAATCAGGTTGATGCTATGCGAAACTTCAGCGAAGAAGATGGAGTGGCGCATTTCATTAACTCATCGCTTACAAAATCGGCGATAGATCAGGTAAAGTCTGATATTCTGGCTGGGAAAACAAAATTATTATATGTTGCTCCCGAATCGCTGACAAAAGAAGAAAATGTAGATTTTCTGAAACATGTGAAGATCTCTTTTTATGCTATTGACGAAGCACATTGTATCTCTGAATGGGGACATGACTTCCGTCCGGAATATCGTCGCATCCGTCCTATTATCAATGAAATCGGTAAAGCACCGGTTATTGCTTTGACGGCGACGGCTACTCCTAAAGTGAAGATGGATATTCAGAAGAACTTGGGAATGGTAGGTGCGACGGAGTTTAAATCTTCATTTAATCGTCCTAACCTGTATTACGAAGTACGTCCTAAGACAAATAATGTGGATAAGGATATTATTCGCTTTATTAAACAGAACCCGGAAAAATCAGGCATTATTTATTGTCTGAGTCGTAAGAAGGTGGAAGAGTTGGCAGAAATCCTTCAGGCTAATGGTATTAAGGCTCGTCCGTATCATGCAGGTATGGATTCGGCTACTCGTAATGCCAATCAAGATGCTTTTCTGAAAGAGGATATTGAAGTGATTGTCGCAACAATCGCTTTTGGTATGGGAATCGATAAGCCAGATGTACGTTTCGTTATCCATTATGATATTCCGAAAAGCTTAGAGGGATATTATCAGGAAACAGGACGTGCAGGACGTGACGGTGGAGAAGGTATGTGTATCACTTTCTATTCGAATAAGGACTTGCAAAAGTTGGAAAAATTTATGCAAGGTAAACCTATTTCAGAACAAGAAATTGGAAAGCAATTGTTGTTGGAAACAGCAGCATATGCTGAGTCGTCATTATGTCGTAGAAAGATTTTATTGCATTATTTCGGAGAAGAATATACTGAAGATAATTGTGGTAATTGTGATAACTGTTTAAATCCGAAAAAACAAGTGGAGGCTCAGGATTCGTTGTGTGCAGTGATTGAAACAATCATTGCAGTAAAAGAAAACTTTAAACAAGATTATATAGTTGACATCCTTTTAGGAAAGGAAACGTCGGAAGTATTGGCGCATAAACATGAAGATCTGGAAGTCTTCGGCTCTGGTATGGGTGAGGATGAACGTCTTTGGAATGCTGTCATTCGTCAGGCTTTAATAGCTGGTTATTTGAGTAAAGACGTTGAAAATTATGGTTTACTGAAAGTTACTCCAGAAGGCCATAAGTTTTTGAAAAAGCCGAAATCATTTAAGATCGTAGAAGATGCTGATTTTGATGATGAAGATGTAGAAGAAGTTCCGATGAGAAGTGGTGCTTCATGTGCTGTTGATCCGGTTCTATTCTCTATGTTGAAAGACTTGCGTAAGAAAATGTCGAAAAAGCTCGACGTTCCTCCTTATGTAATTTTCCAGGATCCTTCATTGGAGGCTATGGCTACTATATATCCGGTAACATTAGAAGAATTGCAGAACATTCCGGGTGTAGGTGCGGGAAAAGCTAAACGTTATGGACAGGAATTCTGCGAGTTGATTAAAAAGCATTGCGAAGAAAATGAGATAGATCGTCCGGAAGACTTGCGTGTTCGTACTGTTGCTAATAAATCAAAACTGAAAGTTTCGATTATTCAGAGTATTGACCGTAAGGTTGCTTTAGATGATATAGCAGTAGCAAAAGGTATTGAGTTTAATGAATTGCTTGATGAAATAGAAGCTATTGTCTATTCAGGAACAAAATTGAATATCGACTACTTCTTGAATGATGTCATGGATGAAGATCATATGCTTGATATTTATGATTACTTCAAAGAGTCGACACAGATAAGATAGATGACGCGATGGATGAATTTAGGAGCATGATTATACCGAAGAAGAAATTCGTTCTGGTTCGTATCAAATTTATCTCGGAAATGGCAAATTAATAGTAGCTCATTTTAATTTTAACCGTGGCTAGTAAGCAATCAGCAAGTTTACTGCCACGGTTCGTTATTTTTATTTCGTCTTTTTCAGAAAGCATTCTGTAAGTCGGCGACGAACAGGCTCGTCGTATAGTTTCAGAGAGGCATATGCCAAGGCAATTGCTCCTACTAAAACAAGTATCATATAAGGAATTCCTTCCGTGATTGTTGCATTGTTATTACATACCCAGGCAGTATAAATATATATCAGAGGGTAGTGAGTGATATAAATGGGGTATGAAATATCTCCTAAAAATTTGCAAATACGGCTGGAGTATTTGCCTGTTACTTTACCACCAGCTCCCATGGAAACAATTATAGGGAATATGAAGATGATACAGAATGATTCATAGAGTCCGTTCATCCAATAATGCTCTTCACCTCCTAGACGGGGAATTGATAATATGACGATAATAATCAGAGCACAATACCAAAAGGCTCTTTTCTTAATTCGTATCAACCATCCAAGTCGGGATAAGAGTAATCCTCCAAAAAAAGGATACATTAATCGTACAAAGCCTACATATTGTTGTTCCCAGTTTAGTGCCCATCCACCTACCATATCACCCATTGGGGCTGTCAGACTGCGATATACTGTAAAGCAAGCTGCAATAACGACTAAAACAGTAAGAGCTATTTTGTTGAAACGACGTATGAAGAGGGCATAGAGAATATTGGCTATATATTCATAATACAACGACCATGCTGGACCATTCAATGGATGCATTTCTGTCCATCCTCGTACATCCCATTTCAAAGGAAGTGGAAGTAATGTACATCCCAGTAACATAATTAACAATAATGCCCCTACTGATGTATGTTCTATCTGTGGAAAGCAAGATGATTGCTGGAAATAGAAAAGTGAAGCTCCAACGATGCTTCCCATGATGACCATAGGGTGCAAGCGGATGATGCGTCGCTTGAAGAATGTTCCTAATGTCATTTTATCCCATCGGTCATCATAGGCATAGCCTATTACAAATCCCGAAAGCATAAAGAAAAAATCAACAGCAAGGTATCCATGATTGATAATTTGTATCAAGTGATTCCCTAGTGAGTGAGTTTCAAATAAATGAAAGATAATGACCATAATGGCGGCTACTCCTCGAAGCCCGTCAAGAATTTCGTAATGAGGCTTCGATGCAAGATAAGTGGTTTGCGTGTTCATAGTTATTTTTTACTGCGTTATACAAAGATTTTTATTCAACAGCGGACAAAGATAGGCAACTTCTAGCAAATAATATAGACAATAAGTTGCTAAAATAATCTTTTTATTCTGTCATCTGCTTAGACGAAAAAGAACAGTATGGCGTTGCGGATTATTGTTTTTGTCGGATTGTGTCTGTTGATAGGTTCTTGGACTTTGGTATAAATTGTAAGGCGTTTTATGTAATTCTGTTTCTTATTTTTAAGCGTTGTTCCAGAGTTATCAGGGTATGGTTGTAAATAAAAAAAGATGTTAATCCTACTTTCTGATTTGAATAAAATTTGTATATTTGCACGCAATAAAATCTAAAGCATAAAGCCCTATGTCATTTATTGCAGATAAAGTTGTAATGGACGGATTGACTTACGATGACGTATTGTTAATCCCGGCCTATTCTGAGGTATTACCTAAAGCTGTCGAACTCACGACAAAGTTTTCACGTAACATTGAATTAAAAATTCCGTTTGTAACTGCTGCTATGGATACAGTTACCGAAGCACAAATGGCTATTGCCATTGCTCGTGAAGGAGGTATCGGTGTTATTCATAAGAATATGTCTATAGAAGAGCAGGCTCGTCAGGTAGCTATTGTGAAGCGTGCCGAAAATGGTATGATTTACGATCCTGTAACTATCAAGAGAGGCTCTACTGTAAAAGACGCTCTTGACTTGATGGCAGAATACAAAATCGGTGGTATTCCTGTTGTAGATGATGAAAACTATCTGGTAGGTATTGTTACAAACCGTGACCTTCGTTTTGAAAAAGATATGACAAAGCGTATCGATGAAGTAATGACGAAGGAAAACATTGTTACTACTGAGCCTGGAACGGATATGGAAACTGCTTCCAGAATTCTGCAAGAAAATAAAATTGAAAAGCTGCCTGTAGTTGGTAAAGACGGTAAGTTGGTTGGCTTGATTACTTATAAAGACATTACAAAGGCAAAGGACAAACCAATGGCTTGCAAAGACTCTAAAGGACGTTTACGTGTTGCAGCCGGTGTTGGTGTTACTGCTGATACTTTACAACGTATGGAAGCATTGGTAAATGCTGGTGCAGATGCCATTGTTATCGATACTGCACATGGACATTCGTTGTCTGTTATCGAAAAATTAAAAAAAGCAAAGAAAGCTTTCCCGAATATTGATATTGTTGTAGGAAACATTGCTACTGGCGAAGCAGCCAAGATGTTGGTTGAGGCTGGAGCAGATGCTGTGAAGGTTGGTATCGGTCCGGGTTCTATCTGTACTACACGTGTAGTAGCTGGGGTAGGAGTTCCGCAGTTGACTGCTGTATATGATGTTGCAAAAGCATTGGAAGGTACTGGAGTTCCTTTGATCGCTGATGGTGGCTTGCGTTATTCTGGTGATGTTGTTAAGGCATTGGCTGCCGGAGGTTACAGTGTAATGATTGGTTCACTCGTTGCAGGAACAGAAGAATCACCGGGTGATACAATTATTTTCAACGGACGTAAGTTTAAATCATACCGTGGTATGGGATCATTGGAAGCAATGGAAAATGGTTCAAAGGACCGTTATTTCCAGGCTGGAACTAATGACGTGAAGAAATTAGTGCCAGAAGGTATTGCTGCCCGTGTACCTTATAAAGGAACCTTGTATGAAGTTATATACCAGTTGGTAGGCGGATTGCGTGCAGGTATGGGATATTGTGGTGCTCATAATATTACAGAATTGCATAATGCTAAGTTTACCCGTATTACAAATGCTGGTGTACTGGAGAGCCATCCGCACGATGTTGCTATTACCAGTGAGGCTCCTAACTATAGCCGTCCTCAGTAAGGCTGGATGATTCTATCATTATAGAATATTTATCACCACAGACTTCATTTATTGTCAGGTTAACGTTTATTGTGTTTGCCGGCTGATGAAGTCTGTGGTGAATTTTGTATTATTGCATTCGTTTTTGTATTCAACTGTTACTTAAAATGATAAAACTCATAAGACAACTTCTTTGGCTTTCGTGGCTTTTCATACCTTGTTTTTCGTTTGCGGCCGAGCGGTCTGATATCTTATTGCGTATCGGTGGACGAACCGTAGCCAAACAGGAGTTTGAATTTTATTGTAAACATAGTCTTGCCGGAAAATGCCAGACAGAATCGGTGAATGAAGCTTTCGATGATTTTCTTTTCCGAAAGCTGAAAGCTGCTGATATGCGTCAGTCTGGTTGCGATACGTTACCTGCTTTCAGGCAGTACTGTAAGGTGATGAGAGGTGAACTACTGAAGAATGTACTGTTAGATAAAGAACAGGAAGAACGTATTTGCCGTGATTTATACCGACAGAGTGTGGAGAGACTCTCAAAAAGCGGTTGGGTCAAAATAGAACAGATAACTATTTTGTTGTCACAACATGCGCCTAAGGCTGATGAGCGTGCGGCTCGTAACCGTATGGATTCGATTTATGCGAAGTTGAAGAGCGGGGCAGATTTTACTTCTTTTTCATGTCAGCCGGAGGGAGGAACATGGATTCCAGTAGTGGAACTTCTTCAGGAGTTTGCCGACCGTTTGGCTTCTCTTTCAAAAAATGAATTTTCTGAACCTTTTTTTTCACCGTTAGGTGTCCATATTATCAGGCTTACCGATACAAAGCCTTGTATCAGTTATGAAGAGGCACGTCCTTATCTGTTGGCTTATATGGAACGCTTAGGAGCGGATCATCCTGCCTTGAAGCACGATTTATTTACACAGTGGAGAGAAGGAGCGTTGCATAACGATGCTATACGTTTGTGTATGACAGATGCAGAAGATAAGCTGCTGGCTTCTTTTTGGGATAAATTGCATAGCTCGTCTTTGCCTCGGGAGGCTACGCCACAGGAATTGGAACAGTTCTTTCTTCAAAATAAAAAATATTATACATGGGAGTTTCCACATTTCAGAGGGGCTGTGATTCAGTGTGCCAATAAAAAAACAGCTTCTCGCATAAAGAAATACTTGAAGAAACAGCCATTCGCTCAGTGGGAAGAAAGTTTCCGTAATCTAGTAAAAGCAGATTCTACGATGAATGCGACAATGGAAGCCGGACTCTTCCAAATTGGAAAAAATGCCTATGTCGACAAGCTGGCTTTTAAGTGTGGAAGTTTGCCGAAAGAGAAAAAATATCCTTATATCTGTGTCTTTGGAAAAAAACTAAAGAAAGGTCCCGAAGAGTATTCGGATGTTCGTGAAGAAGTGGAGATTGACTATCGAAGAGAGCAGGAAAGAGGTCTGCTTACTTCGTTAATGCAACATTTTGGGGTAGAAATAGAGCAAGACGTTTTAAAAACAGTTAATTGTTGCGGAAGTAATTAATTAATACTGTATCTTCGTTCACTGATTCAGAGTAATAAGGCTAATAATGGGTAAATTCAGTATCTTCGTTGTAGGACTGATGACTTTAGCAGGATGCAGTCAGGCGGTAGACCATAAAGGAAAGACTCCTTTGGTGGAAGTCGGTCATGAGTTCTTGTACAAGGAAGATTTGCAGGCGGCCATGCCTGTCGGTATGCGAGGACAGGATAGTGCTCGGTTTGCTGAAGAATATATTCATAATTGGATAAAGGATGTACTTTTGTATAAGAAAGCAGAAGGCAACATTCCTGATAACGTGAAAGTAGATGAACTGGTTGCTTCTTACAGAAAAGCACTGATAATGCATACTTATCAGGAAGAGCTGGTTAATCAAAAGCTGGGAAATGAAATTTCGGATGCTGAAATAGAGCAGTATTATAACCAGAATACAGGAATGTTTTCTGCCAATCAGCCTTACGTGCAGGGACTGTTTATGAAAGTGCCAATCAGTGCACAGCATTTGAATAATGTACGTGCTTGGTATAAGAAAAACACTCAGGACGCTATCGACAAACTGGAAAAATTCAGTATAGGAAATGCTGTGAGTTATGATTATTTTTATGATCGCTGGATTCCTGTTTCCGAAATTGCAGCCAAAATACCGTTGAAAGCCATTGATACGGATGCCAATTATTTGAATCGTAATCGCAATGTAGAAGTGCGCGATACGGCTTATTGTTATTTCCTTCATGTAGAAAACTTTCTGCCTGCCGGACAACAGTTGCCATTAGAATATGCAAAGAGTGAAATAAAAGAAATACTAATTAATCTGAAGCGTGTGGAGTTTATCAATCGTATGAAGGATGATTTATATAAGGAAGCTTCAGACGATAAAGACATAATTTATTATTAGAATCCGAACAATGAATAAGTTTAAGTTTATTAAGTTTTATGCATGCATGCTTTTGTTGCTTGCCGGTGTTTCGGTTTATGCACAGAACAATGTGATAGACGAGGTAGTCTGGGTAGTAGGCGATGAGGCCATTTTAAAGTCGGATGTGGAAAACGAACGATTGAATGCTCAATATGAAAACCGTCATTTCGATGGTGACCCATATTGCGTGATACCCGAAGAGCTTGCCATACAGAAACTATATTTGCATCAGGCAGAAATAGATAGTGTGATGGTTTCCGATCAAGAAGTGATTCAAGAGGTAGAGCAGCGTATAGCATGGCTGGCCGACCAGATTGGATCGAAAGAAAAAATGGAGGAATATTATAACAAATCGTATACTCAGATCCGCGAGATGTTGCGCGAAAATGTAAAAAGTCAGAAGACGGTAGTACAGATGCAGCAGAAAATTGTCGGTGATATTAAGCTGACTCCTGCTGAAGTGCGCAACTATTTCAGCAAGTTGCCCCAAGATAGTATTCCGTTTATTCCTACTCAGGTAGAGGTACAGATTATTACTCAGGAACCTAAAATTTCAGAAGAAGAAATAGAACGTGTAAAATCACAGTTGCGTGAATATGCCGACCGTGTGAACAAGGGAGAAACCTCATTTTCTACATTGGCACGTTTTTATTCAGAAGACCCTGGAACAGCACGTCGTGGAGGAGAAGGTGGATTTACCGGACGTGGTGAATTGGTGCCGGAGTTTGCGAATGTGGTCTTTAACTTGACTGATACAAAGAAAGTATCGAAGGTGTTCGAAACAGAATTTGGTTATCACATTGCTCAGTTGATAGAAAAGCGAGGTGACCGTGTAAACTATCGCCATATTTTGTTGCGTCCGAAGGTAGACCAGAAAGATATTGATGCTGCGCTGGCACGTCTGGATTCTATTGCAGATGATATCCGTAAAAATAAATTTACTTTTGATGATGCTGCAACATGGATTTCTCAAGATAAAGATACACGTAATAACCATGGATTGCTGGCCAATCCGCAGAGCAGCACTTCACGTTTCGAAATGCAGCAGTTGGCCGGCTTGATTTCACAGGATGTGGCAAAGGTGGTAGAGAATATGCAGATTGGTGAAATCTCGAAACCTTTTACTATGATCAATTCTAAAGGAAAACAAGTCTGTGCAATCGTAAAACTGAAAAATCGTATTGACGGACATAAGGCTACTATAACTGAAGACTATCAGCGCCTGAAGGCTATGGTAACTGCCAAACGGAGTGAAGAAAAGCTTCAGAAATGGATCGTTGAAAAACAGAAGAATACTTATGTACGTATTAATCCTGACTGGAGAAACTGTGATTTCAAATATTCGGGATGGATTAAGAACTGATACTTACATTCATATATGCAGAAACAGAAAAGTAAAAGAAATATATTTGGCGGGCATAGGATGCTTTTAGCAGGTATCCTATGCCTGTTCGGCTTTTGTTTGCTGGCACAAAAACCTGTACAGAGTCGTGTGAAGAAGACTTCGGAAGATACGACTAAAGTACGAAAGAGAGAGGCCACTCCTCAAAAACAGCCGGCGAAAAGTAAAGTTTATCTGATACATTCCGATTTGTTGCGTAAGGATTCCCGAAATCCGGATGCTCAGGTTGTGGTGGGAAATGTTGTTTTCCGTCACGACAGTGTGTATATGTATTGCGACAGTGCTTATTATTACGATAAGATCAGTTCGTTTGAGGCATTCAGCAATGTGAAGATGAATCAGGGAGATACGCTTTTCTTGTATGGCGACCGCTTGTATTACGATGGTAATACACAGATAGCTGAAGTACGTATGAATGTGCGTATGGAGAATCGTAATACGACCTTGCTGACAGATAGCTTGAATTATGACCGTGTGTATAATCTGGGATATTTCTTCGACGGAGGAACCTTGATGGATGAGCAAAATGTGCTGACTTCGGAGTGGGGAGAGTATAATCCCGGTACTAAGCAGTCTGTCTTCAATTATAATGTGAAACTGGTAAACCCTCAGTTTACACTGACTTCTGATACACTGGAATATAATACGGCAAGTAAGGTGGCAAATATTGTCGGTCCTTCGGATATTCTGAGTGACAATAACCATATCTACTCAGAACGTGGTACTTACAATACGATGACGGGAAAAGCATATCTGCTGGATCGTTCAGTTCTTACAAACGAGGGAAAACAACTGACGGGTGACTCTTTGTTTTATGACCGTAACGAAGGATTGGGTGAAGCATTCCGTAATATGGTACTGACCGATACCATTAACAAGAATATGATGACGGGAGAATACGGCTTTTATAATGAAAAAAAGAGGATATGCGTTTGCTACCGATAAGGCCGTTGCCATCGACTATTCTCAGGGAGATAGTTTGTTCTTGCATGGAGATACACTGCTGATGGAAACTTTCCATCTGGATACTGACTCAATGTTCCGCGAAATGCGTGCTTTCCATAAAGTTCGTTTTTACCGTACCGATGTACAAGGAGTGGCCGATTCATTGGTCTTCTCGTCAAAAAGACAGTTGTCTGACAATGTATCGTGATCCGATTTTATGGAATGAAAGTCAGCAGCTGGTAGGAGAGAAAATATGTATTATATGAATGACAGTACTATCGACTGGGCACATATCATCAATCAGGCTTTATCTGTAGAACAGTTGGATACGACGAAATACAATCAGGTAACAGGAAAGGAAAATGAAGGCATATTTCCGTGACCGCCAGATGTACAAAACAGAAGTGATCGGATCGGTACGTGTGGTTTATTATCCGAATGGACTCGGACAGTACGCTGATTGGTATGAATGTATCCGAAACAAGTAAGCTGGATATCTATCTGGAGAATCAGAAACTGGAGAAAATGGTGATGAGTCCAAAATCGAACGGTACACTTTATCCTATCACTCAGATTCCTTCGGGAACTGATAAGTTGCAGAATTTTGTATGGTTCGACTATATACGTCCGCTGAACAAGGAAGATATATTCAACTGGAGAAGCAAGAAAGTGGAAGACCAGTTGAAGAAGAACGTACGTGGACCGGTAGAATTGCCAAACCAGCATTTATTTGAAACCAAAAAGGAGTAGCGCTATGGGAATGTTTACGATGAGAAAACCACGTGCATATCACCATGAGTATATTTACGTGGACGAACGAAAAGAAAAATTACAGAAGATAGAGGAAAACGCAAAGCGTGACCTGGGTATGCTTCCCCCTAAGGAATTTTCTCCCGAAGATATACGGGGTAAGTTTATCGAAGGTACAACTTATCTGAAACGCCGTAAAGAAAGCGGACGTAAGCCTTTGAGTTATGCTACCATATTTGTGGCAATAGCTGTACTTGCATATATTTTGCACTATTTGGTGACTGGAGAATTTACTTTTTAAACTTTTCATGTTATGAGCGATGTAATCCGTTTGTTGCCCGATTCCGTAGCCAACCAGATTGCGGCGGGCGAAGTGATACAGCGCCCGGCTTCTGTGGTAAAGGAGTTGGTTGAAAATGCCATCGACGCCGGAGCACATCACATAGACGTTTTGATAACTGATGCAGGCAAGACTTGTATTCAGGTGATAGACGATGGAAAGGGTATGTCGGAAACAGATGCACGTCTGGCTTTTGAGCGTCATGCTACGTCAAAAATACGTCAGGCAGCCGATTTGTTTGCTCTTCATACCATGGGATTTCGTGGAGAGGCGCTTGCTTCTATCGCAGCAGTAGCTCAGGTTGAACTTCGTACCTGTCAGGAAGGAGAGCAACTGGGTACTCGTATTTGCATTTCTGGTTCCAAAGTAGAGAGCCAGGAAGCGGTGGCATGTCCGCACGGAAGTAATTTTTCAGTTAAAAACCTTTTCTTCAATATTCCAGCCCGCCGTAAGTTCCTGAAATCCAATCAGACAGAACTGAGCAATATCATTACGGAATTTGAACGTATTGCTTTAGTCAATCCTGAAGTATCGTTTACACTTCATCATAATGATACGGAGATGTTAAACCTTCCGGCTATTCAGTTACGCCAGCGTATTATGGGAGTATTCGGGAAGAAGCTGAATCAGGATTTGCTGTCGCTTGATATCGAAACCAGCATGGTGAAGATACATGGATTTATCGGAAAGCCAGAAACGGCACGTAAGAAAGGAGCCCGTCAGTTCTTTTTTGTCAACGGCCGATACATGCGTCATCCTTATTTCCATAAGGCGGTAGTCGATGCTTATGAAAACCTTATTCCTGTAGGGGAACAAGTTTCTTATTTCATTTATTTTGATGTCGATCCGGCAAATATTGATGTAAATATTCATCCTACAAAAACTGAAATAAAATTTGAGAACGAGCAGCCTATCTGGCAGATCCTGTCGGCGGCAGTAAAGGAAACCCTAGGTCGGTTTAATGCAGTTCCTTCTATTGATTTTGATACGGAAGGTATGCCTGATATTCCGGCTTTCGATGCTGCTCCGGTTTCGGGAGTTCGTCCTCCTTCTACATCGTACGATCCGTCGTATAATCCGTTTAATGTTTCATCGGTTCCTCCTTCACAATATTCACCTTCTTCTTATCAGAAGCAGCATGTAGAATGGGAGCCTCTGTTTCAAGGACTGGAGAAAAAGGGTTCATCTTCGTGGGATATGCCTGCTTCTCCTATACCTGATGAAACTTGGAGTGAACCTGAACAACAGCCGGAACCAATGCTGTATGATGAACATGCTGAGGGAGCGATAGCCGAAAAGTCGGCGCAACACTATCAGTATAAGGGAAGCTATATTCTGACATCTGTCAAATCCGGGCTGATGATCATTGATCAGCAGCGTGCGCATATCCGTATCTTGTACGATCAGTACATGAATCAGATCGCAAATCGGAGAAACGTATCACAGCGTATGTTGTTTCCAGATATGGTACATTTTTCTCCGGCAGAAATACCTGTATTGGAGGAGATTATGGATGACCTGACAGCATTGGGCTTTGAACTTAGCAATCTTGGAGGAGGTTCGTATGCTATTAATGGAATTCCGGCTGGTATTGAAGGACTGAATCCGGAAACATTGGTAACAAATATGGTACAAACGGCAATCGAGAAAGGTTGTAAAGTAAAGGAAGAAGTACAAAGTATGTTGGCTCTGTCACTGGCAAAAGCTGCGGCTATCGTGCCGGGACAGGTATTGACAAATGAAGAAATGAATAATCTGGTAGATGAGCTTTTTGCTGTTTCTACACCTAACTATACACCTGATGGCAAAGTGGTACTTTCTGTATTGAAAGAAGATGATCTGGAGAAACTTTTCAAATAACCTGATGTTTTTGAAAAACTTCAGGATGTTTTAGATAAAACTTGCGCATGTTTTTTA
>ENA-OQHF01001250-OQHF01001250.1-human-gut-metagenome-genome-assembly--contig:-NODE-1250-length-14298-cov-4.261943_pt1 | contig 14298 bp, 15 predicted proteins | sample MGYA00242559_ERZ504709 | MGnify/ENA primary metagenome ERZ504709 (study PRJEB26092, sample SAMD00036203) | human gut metagenome | host: Homo sapiens | study: EMG produced TPA metagenomics assembly of... | reverse complement strand
ATTTATTGTTTCGGGAGTTGTAAATGGCAATAAAACAACATCCATACCCATTACTATAATTCCAATTCCTATTATGAAGACATTATTGTTAGAAATAATGCCATAAAACATAACTACGAAACCCAAAATAATGCCTAATATAAAATACTTGATTTTATGGCTGTCTTTATCCATCATCTTTTCATAACAATTTTCACATTTACTGTTACAAAATTCAAAATTGTCCTTTAGTTTTTTACCACAATATTTGCATTTTTTCATACTGTTTCCTCCGTAATCCTCAAAAATTCATTCAACAGCTCACGATTTTCTCAATTCTCCAAACTTTTATTTATCTTCTAACTCAAATCCGAGTTCTTTTTCGTTTCTGACATCTTCATCCGTTTTCTTTCCAGTGATAGCACTGTAGGCTTCTTTAATACCATTTTTCACTGCCCATTTGATAACGAAATACAGCGCAATCAAAATAACAATTGCGGTTCCTCCGCTTATGCCTAATTCATTCCACATAATCATTAACTCCTCCAAATTCCGATTGAGATTTCATCTGTTTTAAGAGATTTAATTGGTGTGCTACCCGTCAAGTAGACAAATTAAATAACGAAAATTTTTTTCTTCCCCGGTACAGTTTATGTACCGGGTTGTTTATGCAACGTTTTCTAGTTTTTGTTCATGGAATTCCAGTGGTGTAAGCACCCCAAGATTTCGTTGAACTCTTTTGTTTGTGTAATAATCTATGTATTTCTCTATGGCAATCCTTTCATTATCATCCTTTTGTAATCGTCAAAGTTGCAGTAATGCTCCATTCAAAAAAGCAGACAATATCAATTGCTGCCTGCCCCTGTAATCATAAAGAAAATTTATTTGTTTCCTTTTGCAGCATTAAATAAAGTTTTTCGCAATCCTTCTCTCCATTCCTCATTAGCTATACACATACCCATGTAACAGTGTTCACTAAACATACAGACTTCACATATCATTTGATCTACAGCCTGCATAAGCATATCATCATCACTAGGCAACTCATAAGATTCAATCTTTTTAATATCATACGGTTCTCTTATTCCAAATGATATCTGCTTACCATTTTTTGTTTTCAGATAACGATATATCTCACCCCCAAAGGATAGCAATCTCCCACTTGATATTCTTCAAAAGGCTCAATATCCATCCAGACATGGTCCTCCTTACCTTCGTAGCAATCACCATCCATAAGTCCGCCAGATACATAGATGCAATTGAATATGACCTTGCCTTTCTTTTTATTAAATCTGCTAATCTGACCTTTGAAGTCACACCAAGCATTGCTGTAATAGCAATACTCAAAGCAATGCCTTATGATGTTTCTGGAATTAAAAAGTACCTGTAGGTATTCCTCATACGATAAGTTTTCTCCACCCGCTACATCTTTCATCGCATCATCTGTGGTATCAATAGCACCAAACTCTGACTGGACAAGATATCCGCTATGACTGTATTTCTCCACAAATTCTTTCCATCGTTCTTTTTCTGATGGTTGATGAATTGATTCAGGCTTTTTGCCTTCCACCTCTTCCCACATTGCATTAATGCCTTCTTCGTAATGATTCATAATCATCTACCTCCTTTAAAAAGTGCTACCCTTGGTAGCCTGACATTTTAATATTGGTAACCGAATCTGCATACATACTAATCATATCAGAAAGAGCCGGTTTTTTCTACAAAAATAACGCACTAGCCAAGCCAAGCCAAAGCGTCATCCCTCTTTCATATTAAATTACCTTGAACATCTTCTGTGACATCGGTTTTTCGTCCTTCTTTTCAACCTCCACCTGTGCCTTTCTAAACTCTTCCATCCGTTTCAATTCTTCCTCGGCATCATCGAATCCGATATGCGTGTACACATTCATTGTGACCGATATATCTGAATGCCCCATGAGGTACTGTAATGTCTTGGGATTCATTCCCGATTTTGCCATATTTGAACAATACGTGTGTCGGCATACATGTGGAGTAATGGTTGTCTGCCTTAGACAGCTTATTGAAGTGCGCTAATCTATGGCTTTCCTCTACTTTCTTTCACACTTTCTCTCCTTCCGACAAGGTGGTCACACAGCTGACTGGAATTATTCCAGACCCTCAAACCAAACCCTCAAAAACTGACATGTCCACGATATTTACCAGCAAATCCAAATCCGTATTGACCTGCTTCTCCAGTTTCCAAGTATAGACAAAATGTGGTTTTCCATCAATATGGTACTTATACTGATATTTTCCATCTGCCCTTACGCGCTCTCCCGGTCTGAGGACTCTTCTTTTGGAATCTCAAAATATCCTTTTCTGCTAAACTTGGTCTTGCCATAAAATCACATTCCTTTCTACCAAAAGTGGCTGTTTTCAAGGGTTTTCGGGGTCATCCTATGTTCGCTCTTATGCCCTGTTTCAAGCGGACTCTAACATTACTATTAGTTTTAATAATTAGAATTATTTTATCAATTTATAAATTTTTTCCAAGTTCATATGCCTTCTTCATTATATCCACATGATCCTCAGCTGTATTTGCTGCATCAATTCCACTTCCACCGACCATGCCTTTTAAGGAAGCTTTACCATAATTAACCAACTCCGTTTTCTTCAAAAAATTTCTGGATTTTATCAAATGGGATTACATCCAGATTATCGTAAAGATCTGTATGAACAGCCCCTGGAATTGTTAGCAGCTCTTTATTGGATGTGTACTCGCTGTCCTTAATCATATTTTCATAAGCATCTTTTCCAAAATAATAGCTGTGTGCTTTTTCTCCGTGAACAATGAGGACTGCACTTCTGATTTCATTACTGTACTTTAATATTGGCTGATTCATAAATGACATACATCCAATACTGTTCCAGCCATCATTGGAATTCAGGCTTCTTTTATGATAACATCTGCCTTTATAATACTCACTGTAATCTTTTACAAAGAAAGGGGCATCCTCTGGAACCGGAAGAGAAACACAACCACCAGCTCTGGAATATTCGCCTTTACAGTATTCTTGTGTTCTGAGAGTATTCAGCGACTGCTTCTTCGCATAACGTGCTTCTTCACTGTCCTCAGAATCAAAGTACCCATTCGCATTTACCCTTGTCATATCATACATGGTAGATGCAACCGTTGCTTTTATTCTTGTATCGAGTGCAGCTGCGTTAAGAGCCATCCCACCCCAGCCACAGATTCCAATGATTCCTATTCTATCTTGATCTACCTCTTCCCGAACAGAAAGGAAATCAACAGCAGCCATGAAATCTTCTGTATTAATATCCGGAGAAGCCATGTATCTTGGATTGCCTCCACTTTCTCCCGTAAAAGAAGGATCAAATGCAATAGTAAGGTATCCTTTTTCAGCCATCGTCTGCGCATACAGTCCGGAACACTGTTCTTTGACTGCACCAAATGGTCCACTTACAGCAATCGCTGGATATTTCCCAAATGCATTTTTCGGCTTATACAAATCTGCAGCAAGTGTGATTCCATAACGATTTACAAATGTCACTTTCTCATGATCTACTTTTTCACTTTTTGGAAAAGTTTTATCCCATTCAGATACTAGTTTTAATTCTTCTGCTTTCAACATAAATATAACCTCCATATGCAAATTGTCTTATAATTCAAGAATGCCTCGGCATTCTTGCTGCGAGGTGCGCGTCATGCAATTGCATGACATACTTCTACTGCGCACCTCTGCAATCCTGCCGGAGGCTATATCAGCTGGGGGATTGACTCCCAGCTGATATACTTTTTTCAACCTTCCTATTTTAGTTTTCTATATTCTTCATCACTTACCGGTTCAAGCCATTCATTGGAACTATTTTCGCCCGGAACTTCTATTGCCAGATGTGAAAACCATTCATCCGGTGCTGCGCCATGCCAGTGTTTCACTTCTGCCGGAATATTGATGCAGTCGCCTGGCTTCATTTCTACAGCTTCTTTACCTTCTACCTGATAATATCCTCTTCCGGCAACGCATACCAGAATCTGTCCGCCTCCACTTTTTGCATGATGGATATGCCAGTTATTTCTGCATCCTGGTTCGAATGTCACATTGAAAATTCCAACCTGAGAAGTAGAAATCGGTGCAAGAAAACTTCTGCCCGAAAAATACTGTGCAAAGCCATCGTTTGGTGCACCAATTGGAAATACCATCTCTTTTGCATGCGCCCGCATCGCTTCCTCTTCGTATGGCAAATCTCCTTCGCCTGTTTCCCACACTTCCTTTGCAAGATTGAAAACAGCCCATGCTTTTGGCCAACCTGCATAGAATGCGGCATGTGTGATCACTGCAGCAATCTCTTTTTGTGTCACACCATGATTTTTTGCATTTTGAAGATGATATCTTAAAGAAGAATCCGTAATTCCGGAAGCCATCAGAGCAACCACTGTAATAATGCTTCTTGTTTTTACGTCGATGTCCTGATTATTCCAGTTTTCGCCGAAAAGTACATCATCGTTAAAATGTGCAAATTCCGGTGCGAATTCACCAAGTGTATTTCTCCCTGCTGTCTGTACTATTTTTCCCATATTCTGTATACCTCCATAACGCTGTTATTTATAAAGAGTTTACCCATTCAGTGATTTCCTGTTTCGTTCCACAATTTAACAGTCTGCCTTCTGTAATAACTGCGTCTAATGCAGATGACTGCAATTCTTTCACAGTGTTCCCAAATCCACTTCCTCCGGATGTTGCAAAAAGCACAATCTTTTTACCACTGAAATCGTAAGCTTCTAAAAATGTATTAATGATTGTCGGAGCCACATACCACCAGATTGGGAATCCCAGAAGGATCTCGTCATAAGAACTCATATCCATCTCTTTTTTCATAATCGCCGGTCTATATTTTTTATCACTCATTTCCACACTGCTTCTGGATTTTTTATTCATCCAGTCAAGATCAAGCTTTGTATATGGAACTTTCGGCTCAATCTCAAACAAATCCGCTTTTGCTTCCTCTGCGATCATCTGTGCTACTTTTTTTGTTGTTCCGCTTGCACTGAAAAATGCCACTAATTTTTTACTCATAATAAAAAGCCCCTTTCTATACGTATTTTTCACAAAAAAATAGATGTATAAGATTTACATTCATCTTACACATCTATTTTAAGCTCTATCGCTTCATTATGTCTAATGCTTATATTGAATTTTGTTTTATGCCTGAAAGGCATTAATCTCATCGATCATTTTACGGACTGCCAAAGAATATGGGATATTCCGTCGCCAGGCAATCACCGCACTGGTCGTGATTTCAGGAGAAATTCTTCGCTGTACAAGAATATCCTCTCGCCAATACTTTGTTGCAGCACCCTCAATTGAAATTGGATACCCCAGTCCATTTGCCGCCATAATTCCGGCATTCGTTCCGAGATTACTCGTAAAAGCAATCTGTAATTTTGAAAAGTCTTTCCCAAACCAGTTGGCAAGTTCACTTTGAACGTTCATTCTTTCCGGCAGGATCAAGGGCTTTCCAATAAGATCTTCTTTTTTTATAAACTCTTTTTCTGCCAGCGGATCATCCGGCCGCATTCCGACACACCAGTGATCGCAATCTGTAATCCGGATATAATCCAGCCCTTCGGTGTCCACCGGCTCCATGAATAATGCAATATCTACAAGTCCTTTGTTCATCATCTCATACACTGTATCTGCTGTTGCAGTATGCAATACAATCTGAACCAGCGGATATTTTTCTTTATATGTTTTACATATCTTCGCCAATGTCTCCACTGCTGCAAATTCACCGCATCCAATGGTTATCGTGCCCTCTACAACCTCTTCTTTTCCTTTCAGTTCCTCAAGCGTCCTTTCCTCAAGATTAAGAATCTCCAAGGCACGCCTTTTTAATAAAATTCCTTCATCAGTGAGCGATATTTTCTTCCCGTTTCGAATAAATAATGTTATTCCCAGATCCTCTTCAAATGCCGCCATTTGTCTGGATAGCGTTGGCTGGGTAATATGCAATTGTTCTGCTGCTTTTGTAAAGCTCTGTTCTTTTGCTACTGTTAAAAAATAGCGTAATAATCTTAATTCCATATCTTTATATTCCTACAAATTTTTCTTGTAACCATTCTATCATATTGCATCCCAGACATCATCTATATCTTTACCTTTAATAATAAATCGCACACAAATCAATTATATCAAGAAGTAAATTATACTGCTTCTTTGCTGTATCGTTCATTTCATGATTCATCGGTACGTTCTGTGAACACAACGTTGCTTCCGAAAGTTTTGATGGTGCTGAATGATATAACATCAAGTCTTCTACATGAATTTTCATTCTATTTCTGATATATCAAATTCAACCGCTTTCATTAAAATCTTACTCTGTGGCATCTTTTATTTCTATTATATTTAACATTCTACCGCCACCTTGATCACGCCGTTCCTCTTATTTTCAAAAAGTTCATAGGCTTCTTCGATTCTGCTAAGTGGATAGGTGTGTGTGATCAGTGGTTCCGTGTTGATCTTACCTTCCGCGATCAGTCTCAGCGTTTCTTCACAATCACAACCGTCTACTCCTCCTGTTTTAAAAGTCAGATTCTTTCCATCATATCCGGCAGAGGTAACGTCTGGGCTTTATCGTAAAGTGCCACCACCGTCTACGATTGCATTTGGTCTTGCGCATTCCCATGCAAGACGGAAAGTAGATTCTGCTCCTGCAACTTCAAGAACAACATCCGCTCCACCATGCTCGCTGTTTGCCTGAACAAAATCAAAACATTCTTCCGGCGAAACTGTAAGAACTTCCGGATAATGTTCCCTGATAAAATGCATACGCTTTTCGTCTTTTTCACACATGATGATCCGCTTCGGATTTTTCAGCATAACAGACAATAAGGTACAGATACCTGTAGGACCGGCTCCAATGATCAGCATCGTGTCATCCTCAGTGATCTCGGAAATACGTGCTGCCCAGTAACCGGTGGCAAGTACATCTCCTACAAATAACGCCTGTCTGTCCGTAACTTTATCCGGAATCTTATTCAGCCCCTGATCTGCAAATGGTACACGGACATATTCTGCCTGACCGCCATCGATACGGCATCCAAGAGCCCAGCCGCCATTTTCATCAGTACAGTTATTCACATAACCTTTCTTGCAGAAAAAACATTCTCCACAAAAAGTTTCTACATTTACCGTCACCCGGTCTCCTGGCTTCACATTCTTCACAGCAGTTCCGACTTCTTCCACAATTCCAACCATCTCATGACCGACTGTAATCCCCGGCACTGCCCGTGGAACGCTTCCATGCTTAATGTGCAGGTCACTGGAACAAATACTGGCAAGTGTCACCTTTACAATGGCATCTCTTTCATGCATCAGCACAGGCTTTGGCTTTTTCCATTAATTCAAATTTTTCCTTTTTGAAACATAAGTATAAGTCTGCATTCTTTTCCCCATCACTTTCTATAATAATTTATCCAGAATTTCCGCTGCTGATCTATTACCGAATACACCATTGCCAAATAACAACCAAGATAAGAAGGTGCACTGGATAAAACGCATAACAGAAATACTTGAACCACTTGCTATGATACCCCCTGCTCTCCATGATATAACCAGATTGGAATCAGTGCCAGCAGTGCAAAGCTCTGCTGTGCAATCTCAAAATGATGTCCCAGAATCGTTACCGGATAATACAGATTCCCCAGCATAACTACATTCAAATAATACAGCCCGACAAGCTGTGCCGCAAAAGAAATCCAGGTTTTCTTGCGAAAAAAATAAAAAAGCAATACCGTCAGTATTCCTGCAGCATTGTAATCTACCATGGTTATGGTTCCAAGCAGAAAAATCCATCAAAAGCACGAGGCAAACCACAAAAAACGATATCCTTTTCTTTTGTTTCTTCTTTGCTTTTTCAATGATCTGTATCGATAACACCCCTAATAAAAAGGTCCATAGTACATTTTGATGAAACGGGTAAAATACAGAACTTCCCATAATCAGGTTAAATGGTATTTCTGAAATTATGGCAAATAGAAAAAGACGTCAGCATGTATTTTTTCACATTCGAAGTATAATAGCATCCTTCTGCAGATCATAAATGCGAAATCGGAAAAGCAAGTCTTCCTACGCATGTCATCCATTCCTGTGCTGGAAATAGTGTCGCCCACAAATGATCACATAACATAAACAGCATTGCCAGAATATGTAGTGTAAACGAATCAATTCCTCTTTTTTTCTCCATAGGTTCTTCTCCATCTATCCAGGCATAGATATCTGCCTTTTATTCTTTTCTTTTCATTATATTATGGAGCATTATCCAACGTCAATCAACTCTTGCGTCCTAATCTATCACTAATTCAGCCAGAACTCAAATACTCAACGCATTCTACTCATAAGGGGTGTTCATTTCTTATAATTTATATTATGCTTAGATTAAACAGAAGGGAGTGAATTATATGGATTTAATCAAAATCGGAAAATATATTGCAGAAAAAAGAAAAGCTCTTGGACTGACGCAGAAGCAATTGGCAGAAAAACTGAATATGAGTGACAAATCAGTTTCTAAATGGGAACGAGGAGTTTCCCATAGTTAAAGATACCACACCAAACATAACAACACCACGCTTATACGGGACTTAGCACACCCCAAAAGAACATACAGAAATCCCCCATAAGCAACAAGGTTTGCTTTATGGGGGATTTCTCGTTTTAATTGTCGTTTTTGATATTATTCAACAGTCTCAATAGAATCCACAATGCTCATTCTTGCAATAGAACGCAGAGGAATTGCCGTTGCAAGCAGGCAGGCCACAATAGAAATAATCGCAGCTTCCACAATCGCCATAACCGGAACAGCGACAAGCTGTAAAGCATCGGTCTGTGCTGCTCCGACAAAGATACAGCAGACATAGCCAAACACTGCTCCAATCACTGACGCAATGATACCGTAATAAGCGCCCTCCCACAGAAATGTTTTATAAAGGCTTGCGGCACTCATTCCAATAGCCCGCTGCATCCCGATTTCACCGACACGAGTATGAATATTGCTGTAAACGGTATTGATGATGTTCAGGATGCCAATGATACCGATAAAGATGATAAGCACCCAGCACAGCATTTTGATCTGTTCAAAGCTTTCTATCATCTCATTGCTGCTTTGGAGATAGGAAAGCCAATGTGTTCCTGGATAATTGCTGCACCAGCTATCCAACCAGCTTTCAAAGGTATCTGTATCGGCGTTATCCTGTAATGTAGGATAGACTTCTGAATAACTGTCATTTCCGAGCAGTGAACAGTATATTTCGTCATTCACGATGAGTTGAACACCATTCGTAAAGCCATCATTATTGATTGTGATTGCTGTATCGATCAATCCTAATACAGGAAGTGTTCTGTCTCCCAGTTGAATGGTATCACCTACGGTAAGATCAGTCTGCTGAACAGTTGTATCTCCATAAGAAAAGGCAATGGGATTTTTTACAAGGCAGCCTGTTCCATCTTTCAAAGCCTGTTTATCCTGAGCAGACAAGTTAGGAGCATAGATTTGTAATTGTGCTTCATCCACATTTACAAGCTGCAAGGTTTCATGGCTCTGTACGGAAAGATCAGTTTCAAAGGGCAGTATATCACCGGCACCTGGCATAAATACAGAAAGCCGTGTAGTGGAAACACTTTCTACTGCGTCATTTTCCGCTAATGTTTTTACGGCTTCTGATGGGATGCCAACGGTTTCATTTGTAACTGCATAGTCGCTGAAATACATGTCCTGAACGGAACTGCTGGCATCAAGCAGCCCTGTAAAGCTCTGCAAGGCAACAAATACGGTAATACTCATAACCAAAGACAGAATGGTAACTGCTGTTCTTCCACGCCCTCGTTTTAGGTTGAGCCTTGCATAATAGGCTTCAAAATTACGGATGTTGCGGTTCCTTTTTATCCTGCGTTTGATTTTCACAGTCTGCCCCGACATAGCAACAGTAGGAGATACATGGGATGCGTACCGGGCAGCAGGAAAGGCAGCCAGCAGAGCAAACAGAAGTATGACTGCGATACTGGCAAAGAGCATCGGTAGTTTTACCGTACTGGCGGTGTTGATTGCAGAGTTCAATTCGGAAGTGCTGTTTGCCATGAACAGATCGGGATTGAGAAGCCCCGTAGCCGCAATCAATACACCTTTTGCCGACAATATACCGAGCAGCAATCCGATAGGAATACCGGCTCCACAGAGAATCAAAAGCTGCAAAGAAACCAAACGATAGATTTGCCCTCGTTCTCCACCAATCGCACGAAGTGTTCCGTATTCTTTGATGCGTTTTGTGATAGAGATTTTCAGAATGTTGTAGATTACCAGCCCAGCCGCCAGCAAGACCAGAACACCCACCAAAATACACGCCGCAGTCATAAATGAAAATCCCGTACCGGTATCGCTGTCTGCCGCTTCATCATAGGAAATACCAATAGCGTCAAGCAAAACCCAGTTATATTGGATATACCGTTCATCCACGTTCAAATCTTCTGCGAGAGCATAAATGATGCTTTGAAAATTCTGCTTGTCATAAGTCTTAAAATCTGTGGAATAAAGCAGATACTCTTCTGGCAACAGTTCTTCTGCGGTTCCCTCACCGACAATCCCCTCAACCGTACCAGATGCGTAGCCGATATAGCTGCTTTCCAGAATGCCCGTCAATACAAAATCAGCAGAATATTCTAACTCTGACAGCGATCCATCCATAACGGAAACACTCAAATCCAGAGAAACGGTATCGCCAATTACAGCGTCCAATCCAAGATATTGAAGCGCATCCTCCGACAGGGCAATCTCAATCGCTTCCTCTGGTAATCGTCCCTCTTTTACGTTTCCGATTGCCGGGTACATAGATAATGCGTTATCGTGATATTCCCGAAGATATAAAGATAAACTACTGTTGCCTAATGGTGTGCTGCCGATAAAGATCGTATCGCCTACATCATATAGGCGATCATCTTCATGCAGCTTTTGCGCTTGTTCCTTGCCAAGCTGATGAAAGGTTGCATAACGGTTTCCGTTCAGACCCGCCGCCTGCTGAATACGCATGGATTGCAATATACCAATAGACTGACCGATCACTGTCGTCATAATCGTGGACATGATAACTGCAACCAAGATCAGGATTGCCGTGATTTTCTGTGCTTTCAGTTCTTTCCATGCAAGAGCTAAATAAGATTTCATCTTGCTGTCACCTCCGAAAGAACACCGTCCACAATTACAAATTGCCGGTCTGCCATTCTTGCAATGCGGCTGTCGTGAGTGATGATAACAAGCGTTTTCCCCATCTTTTTCCATATGCTTTGCAGCATTTCCATAACCTCGCCGCCGCTCTTGCTGTCCAGATTTCCAGTCGGTTCGTCAGCAAAAATAATATCCGGCTTTGCGATCAGGGCGCGGGCAATCGCTACACGCTGTTGCTGACCGCCGGAAAGTTCATGGGGCAAATGGGTCAGCCGTTCACGAATACCTAACAAATCCGTAAGCTGATTTAGATATACTTCGTCCGGCTGCTTTTTGTCCAGAAGCAGGGGCATGATGATGTTTTCTTTTGCGGTCAGCACAGGGAGAAGATTGAATTGCTGAAAGATAAATCCGATGCGCCGACGGCGAAATGAGGACAGTTCTTTGTCATTAAAACGATAAATGTCTTTTCCATCGTATGTCAGACTGCCGGAAGTCGGCTTGTCCAGTCCAGACAGCAGGTGGAGCAAGGTACTTTTGCCGCTGCCAGATGGTCCCATAATAGAAATAAAATCGCTGGATGCAATTTCAAGGTTGACTTTATCCAACGCAACGACACGGCTCTCGCCGCTGCCGTAGATTTTCGATAGTTCCTTTGCTTCAATGTTCATAAAAAACACTCTCCTTGTTTATAATATAAGGAGAGTGTAAAACAGAAATCTCAAAAAACGCTCAAGGTTTCTGATTTATTTGGAAAGAAGCAGTAGCCGTTGCGCCATAACTTTTGCTGTTTTCCAGTGTAAGTGTTCCTCCATGCTTCAGACATAGTATCTGGCTGCTGTATAGCCCCATACCAAAGTGTGCGGAGTCTTCTTTCATTTTTCCAAACGGTTTCGGGCCGCTTTGTATTAACTCCACAGGATAGCCTGGCCCATCGTCTGTAACTGATAGATGCAAGAAGTTTCCTTTCCGTTCCAAATGAATTTCAATTTTACTCTTTGCAAACCGAGCCGCATTTCCAATTAGATTTTCAGCAACGGTTAAAACCAATCCATGATCTAATTGTATTGTCCCCTTATCAGGTGCGGAAACAGACGGTTCTAATGCTCCTGCAAGAATTTTTGCTGTTTCCTCTAATTCAGAATGTAGCAGTGAATAGGAATACTCGTTTATCCGCACCGGCATTTGTTCTAATCGTTGGATGCTACTCATAGCTTCTGCATACTGTTCAATCCGTAATGTATAGCTTTCCAATCTGTCAATGGCTTGTTCATCTGCTGTTCCCTGCCGCAGTAATTTTATAGTTCCCTTTAAGACCGTGATCGGATTGCGCAAGTCATGGGAAAAGGCGGCATTTAGCCTTTTCCGTTCTTCTGCCTGCCGCCACAGTTCCTGATTTGATTTCAGAAGTTCTTCACGCATAGTATCAAAGGCGGTGCAGAGCTGCCCCAATTCATCATCAGAATGGACAGGCATAGAAAAGTCAAGGTCATGGTTCCGAATCCGTGAAATCCCATTCCGTAGCGTGGAGATCGGCTGTTTCAATTTGATATGATAATATAATATGCCGGATAGAGCCAGCCCGCCCATAGGGAGAACAATGCAGGACACAATTTGAATGATTCCAAGCATGGACAATATATTTTGCTGGGTCTCTGGTTGGGGGTTTTCCATTTTTAACGATTGAACCGTCTGCTAAAATTTCTATTCCACCGGAGGGAAAGTTGCTGCTGATTGAATTGCATATCATAAAGACTAAGCCTAACATCAGGAGAGCCACCAAAACACAGGAAGCAGATAGGACGAGAAAAGTTTTCTTTAATTCCATATTTTTCAGACGTTCCACCGATAACCACACCCCCAAACTGTATCAATATAACTGTGAAGCGTACAAGCAGCCAGCTTCGCCCGGATTTTCCTGATATGTTCCATGACAGTATCACTGTTACCCTCGCCGTCAAGTCCCCACACTGTTTCATAAATACGCTCCCGGTCAAATACCTGTCCGGCATTCAGCGAAAGCAGCTCCACAATATCAAATTCCCTTTTTGATAAAGCAACAGGTTCACCCGCCACTGTGACGGTTCGGGCTGAATAATCAATCGTCAGTTCACCAAAGAAGCGAATTGTCGCTTTATTCCTGTGTCGCTGCTCCCTCCTCAGATGTGCGGCAACTCTCGCCCCTAATTCGTCCAAATCAAAAGGCTTAATGATATAATCGTCGGCACCTGCCTGAAAGCCGATGATTTTATCGGCAGATTCGACCCTTGCCGTCAAAAAAAGAATGGGGCAAGTAATAAGCTCCCGAATTTCTGACAAAGGGTCAATCCGTCTATGTCCGGCATATTGATGTCGAGCAGGATTAAATCGGGCTGTCTTGCTAATTTTTGAAGTGCTTCATTTCCGCAATAAGCGGTCAACACCTCATATTGAGAAGAAAAATAACTCGCCATCATATCTACAATTCCCGGTTCATCATCAACAATAAGAAGCCTTTGTTTCATGCTATCATCTCCATTTGCAATTCATAATATTTATCGTAACAGCCAAATCTCAAAAAACGCTCAAACTTTTGCCGTCAGGAAAGTATAAAATCAATAGACTGATAAATTTATTATAATATTACTCTGCTGATACAGCCAGTCCGTAAATTCTTTCGGGCTGGCTGTCTTTTCTTTTACAGCCTTTTTTCTCTTCAATGCTTCTTTCTTGAACGCTTCAAAAGCAGTCAGCATTTCTTCCAGCTGGTCAGCCGGGAATCCCGCTGTCCTCTTCGCTTTGTTGATCTTATTGCGCCAGTTCTGGCATTCATTTTTATAAAGCAGGTCATAGTTATTTTCTCTTGCCCTCTCGTCAAATTCCCGCTTGTTTTGAAGCGCCTGTGCTTTTCGGCAATTGTCGCTGCACATGCTCATACCGCTGGCTCTTTGCCAGAAAATATTTTTCCACAAACCTTGCACCTGCCGGAAAGCAAAGCCCCCCAGTCATTCAGCCTGTTCCAGATAATAGGTAATCAACGGGTAGAGGGACGCATAGGCAGACACACATTCTTCTGTGCGCCGGTTGTCCGGGAACCAGAGGTCAAGCCGGGTATCTTCTGACGGTGCGCCTTTGAAATAAAGGCTG
>ENA-OQHF01001248-OQHF01001248.1-human-gut-metagenome-genome-assembly--contig:-NODE-1248-length-14328-cov-6.138934_pt1 | contig 14328 bp, 12 predicted proteins | sample MGYA00242559_ERZ504709 | MGnify/ENA primary metagenome ERZ504709 (study PRJEB26092, sample SAMD00036203) | human gut metagenome | host: Homo sapiens | study: EMG produced TPA metagenomics assembly of... | reverse complement strand
ATGGTTTGATCTCTACGATCAAGGCCACCAGCGACCGTGTTCAGATAGAGTGGAAAATCTGACATTTCCGCTCTATCGCCCCTCATTTCTATTTTATCTTGTTTGTACCCCTTGTACACCGATGTTTGCTGTAATTTTTATCAATATCAGCTACAATCTGCTTAATCATCTTAACGCCGGCGTTATTTTCACAAAAGAAAAACAGATTTCTATTATCAAGATAAATCAAGGTTTTTTGAGTCTTCGGTATCGTTACTCCTGACGTCATAATAGTCAAATGCGAGCAAATCGAAATCATCAAAGCTTTCAAAGCTTTCAACCTCGCATTCGCTGATATAATCAAAGGTTTTAGCGTCCATAAGAGGAGCAACCTCATTCATTTGAGAAAAAGAATAAATATTAACCATAAAACATTCCCCTTTCAAAAGGTTCAAATAGATAATACCACTAAAAAAGCCCTAAATCAATAAAATTATACCATAAAGAGAACCGAAAATAATAATTAATATTTGATTTGCATTTAATATAATCATTTAGACATACTGAAAAAAGCACATCGGCAAAAAATGCTGATGTGCTTTATATTTATTTAACCTTAACTTTTTTAACTGTTGACCACTTACCGTAATATTTTTTGCCGTTTGAATGAGTTTTATATGCTCTTACACGCAGATAATATGTTTTTCTGCTTTTTGATGTAGAAATTGTAACATTTGTTTTCTTAGTAGTCTTTGTTAAATAGTTTTTCTTAAAGTTTTTACTTGTTGACCATTGGTATTGATAGCCTGTACCGGTGGTCTTTTTCCATTTAAATGTAATTTTCCTTTTCTTAGTGCTTTTTGCAAGCTTTGTCTGCACCTTGCGAGGATTTGTTACAACCTTATACGGTTCGCTTCTTGCGCCTTCATTACCGCCAACTACGGCAGTAATCTTAAATCTGAAATAAGAACCTTCTGGAAGCCCCCTAACCTTAAATGTATTCACATTACCGGCAGTCGTGCCTACCTTAACGTACTTACCTTTCTTTGAATCATACTTATAAATATTATAATATTCAGCATAGGCTTGCGATGCCCAAGAGAAAGTCAGGGTTGTATTAGTTTTTGCTTTAAGCTTAACACCTGTTACCTTTTTCGCTGTGGGTTGAGTAACATTAGGAGTAACCGGTGCGGTAGGAACAGCAGGCTGTGCCCCTTGATACCAAACATTCATATCAACTCTGCCTGAAATACCGTTTACTCTGCCGTCGGAGGTATACTGCCAATATTCGTAATCGCCGGGATAATCGGTTGAAGTATTATAATGAGCAAGCCAAATTTTAGCAATGCTTGAAATTTGAGAAGCGTTCACCCTATTTTTAAGAAAACTGTAATTTGCATAAAGGCAAGGGGTGTATCCCATTTGAGAAACTCTGTTCAAAAATGCAAGGCTGTTAGCAGTCATTTGAGCCTTAGAAAGGTTAGCACTGTCAAGTCTGCCGTCTTCTCCGACTCCTGCAAACTCGTAATCATAAACAACAGGCATCGTAATATTATAGCTTCCTATAACGTTAAGAAGCATATTTGCTTCTTGTAAAGCTTCTTCCTCATTTAACGCCTGCGAATACCAATAAACGCCGACACGCAAGCCTGCGGCAAGTGCATTGGTAATATTTTCCTGATAATAAGGGTCATAATTAAGCGATAATTTTTTCTTGGTATATCCCGTGTAGCCGACTCTTACATAAACGAAGTCGATTCCGTCAGCTTTAACCTTGTTAAAGTCAACAGTTTTGTTATGCATTGATACGTCAATACCTACAACCTTATTTAATGTATCAAATTTAGTATTATGTGTATAAGTTTTTTTATCATATTTGCTGTAAAATTTAGTTGATGCAAAGGCAACCGAGGTTGATGCAAAAGCCATAATTACAGCAAGAAAAACGCTGAGTATCTTAATTGATTTCTTCATAATTCCCCTTCAAATTTATTTCCAAAGTTCTTTATAAATGTTTAATAAATCGTCCTTGTTAAGCTCTTTAATAGTATTAGACGGTGAGCCGGAAGCCATAGCGTCATCAGCCATCTTGTCCATATTAGCGAAAAATTCATCTTTATCAATGCCGTATTTTTCAAGAGTAGGAATTTCGCAAATTTTACAAAGTTCATTACAAGCATCAATAAATTTCTTAGCGGCAATTTTATCGTCGTCATTATCACTTGCAACACCGATTTCACGAGCCATATCAGCAAAACGGTCATAAGCTCCGTCATAAACATAAGTAAAGCAAGCCGAAAGAAGCATTGCATTACTTATACCGTGAGGAACGTGGAAGAGAGCGCCGATAGGACGGCTCATACCGTGAATAACAGTTACGGAAGCGTTATTGAATGCAACGCCTGCTTCAAGTGCGGCAAGGGACATTTGTGCTCTTGCCTCAACATTAGCACCGTCTTTATAGCAAACAGGAAGATACTTAAAAATCTTTTTAATTGCAGAAAGTGCAAATTCATCTGTAAGAGGCTGAGCTTTGCGAGAAGTATAAGCCTCAGAAGCATGGCAAAGAGCATCAAGACCTGTTGCGGCAGTAACAGACTTAGGAGCAGTCAAAGTAAATGCAGGGTCATCAATAGCAATATCCGGCATTAATACAGGACCTTTAAGGAGCATTTTAATATCTTTTTGAGTATTAGTAATAATTGTAAACTGCGTTGCTTCAGAACCGGTGCCAGAAGTAGTAGGAATAGCAACCATAGGCGGAGTAGCAACAGTAATAACCTTACCGAGATAATCATCAATTGAGCCGCCGCTTGTTGAAACTGCTGCAATAGCTTTCATAGAGTCAATCGGTGAGCCGCCGCCGACAGCGATAAGAAAATCACATGATTGGTCATTATAAACATCAAGACCTGCTTCAATCATTTTATCTGTTGGCTCGCCTGTAATATTAGAATAAATAGCATAATGAACGCCCTTTTCATCAAGAAGGTCGGTAACCATCTGCGCTGTACCGAGTTTCATCATCATAGGGTCGGTAACAACAAGTGCTTTTTTACCGAGTGTTGCGATAACATCAGCAGCATCTTTAAGAGCGTTTTCGCCGTAAAATACCTGTTTCGGCATAATAAATTGATTTCCCATAAAAAATACCTCTTAATATTAATTTACTATTTATAATATCACGCATTTAAAATAATTTCAATAGAATTGAATAATTTAACAATTTCTGCCACCTTTCATAGAATAATCATATCAGAAAGTACACGAAAGGTGTGGAAATAATATGCTTCTCTCTCAAATGAAAGAAAATGAAATATGCGAAATTGTTGCAGTTAAAGACAGATGTCATATAAAAAACAGATTAAGCGAATTAGGAATATCAAAAGGACAAAAAATAAAGTGTAAAAATATCGGTTTATGCCGCTCCCCTATTGCTTATCAAGTTTGTTCAAGCAAATTTGCAATAAGAAAAAAAGATGCACAAAATATCGAGGTGATATATATATGAAAAGTAAAAAGGTTTTACTGATGGGCAATCCCAACGTGGGCAAAAGCACCGTTTTTAACGAGCTTACGGGAATGCACCAGCACACAGGCAATTGGACAGGCAAAACCGTTGACTCAACAGCAGGCAAATTTTATTATAAATATAATAATTACGAGTTGATAGATTTACCCGGTACATATAGCCTCATACCGTCAAGCGAGGAAGAAAGGATAGCAGGTGAATATCTTTTAAAAGAAAAATATGACTGCGTTGTGGTTGTAATGGATTCAACAATGCTACAAAGAAATTTAATGCTTTTTTATCAAATATTTGAGATAACAAGTAAAGTTGTAGTAATGTTGAATCTATGTGACGAAGCAAATAAACGCAACATAGAAATCAACAAGGAAATCTTGCAAAATCTTCTTGGTGTTCCCGTAATTAAGGCAACGGCAAGAAGCGGAAAAGGAATAAACGAATTACTTGAACAGATACATCTTATTTCAACAAACAGTGAGGATTATTATTCTAAAAAAGATTACAATTTAAACAATTTAGATATTGAAAACTTAGCATATAAAGCTGAATTTGTTACAGGCAAAGTACTAAAAAAAGCACCGTCAAAAAGAGAAAAAAGAGATGAACTGTTCGATAAAATACTAATCGGAAAGTACACCTCTATACCTATTATGCTGATACTGTTTGTGTTGATATTATGGATAACAATTAAAGGCTCAAATTATCCGAGTGAATTTCTTTCAAAAACATTCAATGCTTTAGAAGCGTTTTTGTCAAGCAAAATGACTCAAGCCGGAATTTCGCCGATACTTATAAGCCTGCTTGTTGACGGTATGCTCAAAGTGCTTTTATGGGTAATCGCCGTTATGCTGCCGCCCATGGCTATATTTTTCCCTCTTTTTGCAATACTTGAAGATTTCGGAATACTTCCGAGATTTGCATTTAATCTTGATTATCCCTTTGAAAAATGCAATGCCTGCGGTAAGCAAGCACTTACAACGTGTATGGGGCTTGGGTGCAATGCAGTAGGAGTAACAGGAGCAAGAATAATTGATTCACCGAGAGAGCGAGCAATTGCCGTAATCACCAATTCCCTCACCCCTTGCAACGGAAGATTTCCTTTTTTAATTGCGGTCATATCAATATTTTTAGCTAAAAATTCAATAGTTGCAAGCCTTATACTTTTAGCATTTATTGTTATATCAATTATATGCACTATGATAAGCTCAAAAGTGCTTAGCAAAACGGTACTCAAAGGAAAAAGCAGTTCTCTTATTTTTGAACTGCCTAAATACAAAGTACCTGATTTTAAAAATGTAATTATTTCAACAATAAGGGATAAAATCTTACTTGTTCTTTTCAGAGCTGTCGCAGTTGCCGTTCCTGCCGGACTGATAATTTGGGCACTTGCGAATATAAGCGTTGACAATATATCACTTTTAAATATTATCTCAACCAAGCTTAACCCTATAGGAAAATTCATAGGACTTGACGGAGTTATGTTAATGGCTTTTATTCTCGGCTTACCGGCTAATGAAATTGTGCTTCCTATTGCATTAATGGCATATCTTTCAAGCGGAGTATTAAGCGATTATTCATCAATCGAATCTTTAAAAGAAATACTTGTTACAAACGGCTGGACAATAAAAACAGCACTTTGCGCCTGCATATTCAGTATGTTTCACTTTCCCTGCGCCACAACATTATTTACAGTTTTAAAAGAAACAAAAAGCATTAAATACACCCTGCTTTCAATCATAACTCCGCTTACAAACGGAATAATAATCTGCTGTGTAATTAATGCTTTGTTCAATATGTTTGCTTAATCTATAAATTCAGGCACTTCTAATACTGCGTCGCTGTCGGGAAATCCACCGTCATAAAGTATCCCTTTAATAACATTATCAATCTCATCACCTTTAAAAATTTTATGAAAAATCGGTGATAATCTGTAATAAATTGCCATAAAGGAATCATATTCGGCAGTACCGGGAGCGTAAGGCTCATCGCCGGCATATATATTACGCACTAACGTTATAATAAAATCAGCAAGGCGAACATTATACATTCTCGGTGCAATTTTACTTTTACACATAAGGACTGTGCCCGCCTTTTTAAACGTCAAGCTGTCAAGGAGCTTACCTAAAATATGAATAGGCACTTTTATTTTTTCCGCCTGCTCTTTATGAAGACTGAAACACTCTGCGACCTCAACGAATCTGTTAATATCGTTAGCCGCAGAATCAATGATATCATTAAGCATAAAATCAAAATGGTCACGACTGTAGGTCATATAAGATTTTGAGCCGAAATCATAATTAATATTTTGCGGGTGGAGAGTTTTAACCGTCAGCTTTTTATCATCAAGTTCCATTTTACGTATAGGACTTGGGTAACCGATAAGTGAAGCTGTATTAATATCATAAATTCGATTACCCTTGGAAGTATCAAAATAGTTGATGTTTTGCATATGCGTATGCCCGGTAAATACAAAATGAATATCATTATCGGCAAAAAGCGCAGCTATTTTTTCATTGTCGCCGAGCATTTGATTTTTGCAATAAAACTCATAAACAGGGCTTGGGGCAAGCAAGGGATGATGAGTAATTGCAATCATTTTCTGCCCTGCTTTTCTGCAATCAGCTATTTGTTCTTTAATCCAATCAAGTTGCTCCTCAAAATAGCCGTGAAAGCCATCTTCCCAGCCTATGCCGTCATCATTAAGTGCAAGAAGCCTTGTTTTTTCGTCAAGCTGAGAAACGTACGAAAACGTTTTTGCGTGCTTTGCTATTGCATCGTTAAAGCCAAAATCGCCGTAAATCTCTTCAAGTTCCTGTCTCGTGCAACCTTCAACAACATATTCGCCCTTTTCATTTGAATAGCCCTTCGGCTCAGGGTGCAGGTCGTGAGTACCTGTGATAATATAGACCTTTTTTCCTGCCTCGGTAAGCTTATGCAGTTTCTCGGCAAGTGAAATATGCCCTACTCTTTCGCCGTCACAAACATTGTCGCCCGTAATTAAAACAATGTCGATTTCCTTATCATCGAGAAGCATTTGAATTGTTGCATCAAGTATAGCTTCACTTTCGGCAATGCACTTTTGGTCATACATTGCACGATTAATCCACTCTTTGCCCTGTGCATTTAAAAGTTTTGCAGGATAATAATGCAAATCGGTAATTTGATAAAATTTCATAATACCAGCCCCTTATATTCACATTTTATCACACACAAAAAAATATGTAAATAAATAAGATTCTATTTATTAAGTTTTACTGATTTTTTATAAACAAAAAGAGAAATAACGGCAGTGAGAAGTTCGGCAACCCAAAAAGCGTGCCAAACACCGACAGCGCCGAAAAATCGGCTTAAAATAAATGCGGCAGGGATAATTATAGCAATATATCTGCAAAGGGAAATAACAAGCGAAGGAAAGCCTTTACTAAGTCCCTCAAGAGCGCCGCAAGACGTTACAGACACGGCTGACACAACAAAGCCGGCGCTTATAATTCTTAAAGCGGTTGCGCCGAGTTTTACAGTTTCGTCATTATTTGTGAACAGAGAAATAATATTTGAGGGAATTATCAGGCAAATAACAGTGCCTACTGCCATAATAGCGGCAATCATAATAAGAACATAAGAATATATTTGGCGCACTCTTTTATGTTCACCGGCGCCGTAATTATACGCAATAATAGGCCTCATACCTTGAACAATTCCGTTAGCAGTCAAATAAAGAAAAGTTTGAAGTTTATAATAAACGCCAAGCACAAGAACATAAACCTGTGAAAAAGCGGCTAAAATAGCATTTAAAGACGAAATAAGAAGAGACGGCAGAGCAAGATTTAAAATAGCAGGAATGCCGATTGAATAAAGCTTTTTAACCATATATGAAGTGAGCCTTACATATTTACGTTCTACCTTAACACTTGAAGGATTTAAAATATAATAAATAACATAAATAATGAATGTAACGCATTGACCGAGGCCTGTAGCAAGTGCGGCACCTTTAATGCCCATTTTTGGCATAAAGCCGATACCGAAAATCATAATCGGGTCTAAAATAATATTTGTTATACAACCTACCATTAAACCGACCATTGTTATTTTCATATTACCGACTGCCTGAAAAAGCTTTTCAAAAAAAAGATTAAGACTGTTAATAATTGTGAATAGAAAAACAATATTACAATACTGAACACCGAGAGAAATCACATTTTCGTCTTTTGTAAAGGCGGATAAAAACGGTTTCATAATAAAAATACACGAAACAGTAAGAACAACACCATGAATTAACGAAAGCAAAAGACCTTGGGTTGCAGCGTCGTCTGCTTTATCCTTATCCCCTGCGCCGAGGTGAAATGCAATAACAGCATTAATGCCAACGCCGAAGCCAATTGCAACAGCATTAATAAAGTTTTGAACCGGATAAACAAGTGAAAGTGCAGTCATGGCATTTTCACTGATTTTAGCGACAAAGTAGCTGTCGACAATATTATAAAGCGAATTTACACACATAGAAATAACCATAGGAAGTGCCATTGAAATAATGAGCGGCAAAACAGGTTTTTCTTTCATAAAAGTTTCGTTTTTCATAAATACTCCTCTCGTTCTTAAAATTAGGCATAAAATAAGCCACGCAGCCAAAAGACTGCATGGCGAAAAGGTGACGTAATAAGTCAGGAAAAATCCACACTTGTTTTCGTTAAGTTATTATAACATAAGAAACAATAAAGTCAACATTTATTTTTTTAAATTCATTTGTTCATGCGGTAGCCACTTACCGAATTTGGTATAAAGTGCCATAAGAACAGCGCCGACAGCCCAAGAAATAGGATAAAGAATAAATACACCGTCAATGGTTGAATAAAACGGTAATGCAAATTTAATCCAAAGAATACGGAAAACACACATTGAGAAAAGCAAAATAAGCATCGGAGGAACGCCCTTTCCTGCACCTCTTACTGTTCCGGCAAGGGTGTTCAAAATACCCAAGAGGAAATAGAATGGGCAAAAATACTTCATAGCAAGCTGACCGTATTTGATTACCTCTTCATTATGAGTGAATAAACCTAAAACCTGATGAGAACTTAAAAGAAGAACTGTACCGATAAATACAGTATAAATCAGTACCATTGCAAGCGCCGAGTACATACCTTTCTTAACTCTGTCAAGCTTATGTGCGCCGACGTTTTGACCTGTAAACGTTGTTCCAGCCATACTTATACTTAATACCGGAAGAATATTAAATCCGTCGATTTTTAAATAAGCCGCATAGCCTGCCATAGCAGTTGCGCCATACGTATTTACGCTTGACTGAACAAGTACATTTGAAAAAGATATAACCATATTTTGAATAGCAGTCGGCAAACCTATTTTTATAATTTTAAAGGCGATATCTTTATTTATTTTAAGTTCTTTTATGCAAAGCTTATAATCAGATTTAACTCTAAACAGATAACCGAGTGCAAGAACGCATGAAAGAGCCTGACTGATATCCGTTGCAATAGCCGCACCCATAACACCAAGTTTAAACACCTTAATCAAAAGTAAATCAAGAATAATGTTTGTTACCGATGCAACAGCAAGATAAACAAGCGGTTTTCTTGAGTTGCCCGCCGCATTCAATATACCTGTAGCCATATTATAAATTACGTTAAAAATAAGACCGCCGCAATAAATTTGAAGATAAAGTGACGATGATTTTAAAACCTCTTTCGGGGTTTTCATCAAAATAAGAAGTGACGGACTTAAAAATACACCGAGAAGAGTTAATATTATGCCTAAAATAATTGCTATACACATTGATGTATGAACAGATATTTTAATCTGTTGCTTCCTATTTGCGCCGAGATATTGCGACACAACAACACCTGCACCGACAGCAGCACCCTGGGCAAAAGCAATAATCAAATTTATAAGAGCGGTACCCGCACCTACTGCGGCAAGACCGTTACTGCCTACAAAGTTGCCTACTATAATTGAATCGGCTGTGTTATACATTTGCTGAAGGAGATTTCCCAAAATAAGAGGAATAGAAAATACAATAAGAAGCTTCCAAATATTTCCGTCAGTCATCAAAAGAGTAGTTTTGTCTTTTTTAGTTTTTGCTGTATCTTCCTGCAAAAAAATCGCTTTCCTTTCATATATCTCAAATCAACTGTATTATAATCAAGTGAAATAGCATTGTCAATAGATAATAAAGTAAAAAGTCGATGCATAGGCACCGACTATTTTTTTATTTTAAGCGTTTTTAAATATGCCTTATCTTCATTTGAAATTCTAAAGGACTCGCATATTTTTTGAATGGTTTTATTATGAACCCAAGGAGATAATTTTTTATTTATTATAATATCGTTTATCTTATCCTTAAAATCAACATAAGCATTAGCCAAGGCCCAGGCAATCGCCATATTAATATAATATTCTTCCCTATCAATTGATAAAAGAATATTTAATACTTTGTCAATATATTCTTCATTAAGAAAATAATCAAGCATCATAACGCACATAAAGCGTACTTCATACTCACTGCCGTTTTTATATTTAAGAATATATTTAAAAACTTCGTCAAGATTTTTAAGAGTGAATTTATAGGTTGCCGCACAACAATCGCAAATTGCCCAATTATCAATAAGCGGCACAAATTCATCAAGAAGTGAAAGTCTTTGCTTTAAACTCAATTTCCTATTATATTCAATAACCATACCTTTTACCATTTTTTCCTCATAATAAAAGGTATCTGCAAAAGCATTTTCCTTTGCCGCCGCTTTAGCAATTTTTTCTAATATTAGGCAATCTCACGCCGATTATCTTATCTCTGTCAATATTAGGAATAAGTTTAGAATGAAAGTCGCCGTATTTTTCGTCTTGATTTTTAAAAAGTTCTTCTCTTACATTCATAATATCACCGAGGATATTATACATTAATCAAAATATTCTTTCAAGTTATCAACAATACACTTTTCAATTTTAATAATATTTTCTTTTATTTCGCAATCAAGGCTGATTTCATCAACAAGTTTAGGATTTCTAACCTCAATAGTTGTATCACTAAATCTTATTATATTTTGAACACCGCCGAGGGCAGACACCGTATTTTTAAGATTTTTAGGAATATAGATATTTAAAAGTGAACTGATACCGTATTTTTCATAAAAATACTTAGTTACAAAATATCCGATAGCAGTAAAAACAATACCGAGAGTTATAAGATAAACATACTTATCGGCATTAATGAATATTTCAATAATACCGCCTCCGAAGGAAAAACCGACAGAAATTTTTAACAATTGAAGCGCAAAAAATAACCAAGGGAAGAAATAACACAAAGGCTTAAAAATAAATACGGACTTTCCAAAAGAATAAAAAACATAAAAATAGTGACATTACCACAAAGGATTGAAGAAGCAACAATTATGCAAAGCACTGCTTTTTCAATGCCTTTTAATTCTTTGATTAGCGACGAGAATACACCGATAATCAAAAATATTAAATAAGAATGACCCGATAGATAGGTAATAACCGCTTGAGAATTGATATTATTTTTAAAAATATTAATTGCTCCGCTTACAATTGAATTATTATTGATAACCTGTGTTGAACCGAAACTTTTATAATAAAACATATTTTCAAAGCTTGAAAAATCAAGTGGGGAAAGAAGCGTATTAACAAAACCGAACATTGCTGATGAAATATTCCCCTTATTTGAAACAAATGAGGAAATACCCATAGTTAAATTATTATAAACGTCATACAAATAAGTACACAAAACCGCAAAAATAAGCGTTGACGACAAAAGTAACAACGAAGCGGTAACAAAGTTCAGATTTTTGTAACAATAGTAAGCTAAAAGAGAGATTAAAACAGCAAAAAAATATGATTTAGACTGCGTAAATACAGAGTAGAAAACAAATGCGCAAAATAAAGTAAACAATGCTTTAAAGGTTTTTCTGCCGTTAATCAAATAAAATGTTGTAAAAAAAGAAATGGCAAGAGGAGCAAAAAATGCAAAGCAGGAGGATAGATTTTTTAAATGAAAATAATTTCGTTGCTCGTTTTAAACGCAAGAAAATCAAAAAATGCTTTAAATGCAAAAATAATTGAAGTTATTCCCAACGAGATAAGCATTGCATTTTTAAGTTTATTAAAATAATTATAGATGTTCATACATCTATTATTACCAAAATATGAAAAAATAAACCGGAGCAAGAATAAATTCCTGCTCCGTTAAAATTACCATTCATCCTGCATAAAACACATACGCAGTGAGAACGGTTCATCATTTCCGATAATAATATGGTCGATAAAATTAATATCAACATTTTTAAGCACCTTGTCAATAGAAACAGAAAAATTCAAGTCTGCATCAGACGCTTTGCTAGAACCGTTGGGGTGATTATGCGTAAAAAGCACACCGGATGCTTTGTCGATTATTGCAGCTTCAAGAATTTCACGTGTATTCGACGGTGCAGTATTTGCATTACCCTCTCCTATCAAATGGATATTAATAATTGAGCCGTCGTTATTGAGTGTAATCATATACAACTTTTCAACTTTTTCATATTTGAACAAATTACTGCAATAAGCTATTGCTTCTGAAGAACAATTCAAATTATCAACATTTTTATTTCTGTTATTCGCAACTCTTTTATTAAGTTCAACTACCATTTTAATGCCTACGGCAGCAGATTGACCGATACCATTTACCGTCATAAGTTGATTAGCGTCTGCATTTAGGACTCCCTCAAGCGAGCCGAAGCGATTTATTAACGCATATGCAAGTTCCTTAACATCCTTTTGAGGAATTATAATTGACAAAAATAGTTCAAGCAAATTATGGTCAGGAGCATTTTGCATTCCTCCGGCAAGATAAACTTCTCTCATTCTCTGCCTATGACCGTTTCTGCTAAGCTTAGGGTTGTTTGATTCAACAGAAACGTTGTTGAAATCCTTTGCAGGGAAATTTTTATCAAGCGAATTTTGATAATATTTATTTGTAAATTTATCTTTATCGTTATAATCACACAATGCACTGCCGAAATCGAATTTCGACATATCAAATTTCATAGTATCACTTACTCCTTTCACCAAGTTTTATTGTTAAAATCTGCACAATGTTTATCTTTAAACGCAGCACGAACTTCCACATAACAGCCACATTTAAGGCACATACCCGAAATAAGGAAGTCGCATTTCTTACACTTTTCAAGCCTTAATTTATAATTTTTCATATCTGTTTTTAAAGACGGGTCAATATTATCGAGATATTCTTTTATTGTATTATAAGATTTATTTTCCCCTGCCTCTAAAAGCAAACATTTTTTACATTTTTTCATTATTCAATAACAAATTTAACGACACTGCACGCAGGAAGCGTTGCAGTAAAGCCGTCCTTTAATTGCCTGAAATCATAAAAATCTTTTATTTCAACAGTATTTGTGTTTTCAAAATCATTTTTATCATGAATATCACCGTTTAAAACATACGCTTTTATATTCTTAACTTTTCTATCAGCAATTTGACATTTGATTTTAGCTGACTTTTTATCGGCAACATTTACAACTGTTGAATAAATAATATCATTTTCATCAATTGAGGCAGATTCAATAAGCTGAGGGCAAGAACGTTTCGCCTCTTTAGAATCAATTTTATCAGTTGTAATAAACGAGCCTAAAAGCATATTATTTTGATGTTCTTTAAACATTTTAAAAACATAATATGTTGGAGTAAGCACCATCTTCTCAGCATCAGTTAAAATCATTGACTGCAAAACATTAACGGTTTGAGCGATATTTGCCATCATTATCCTATCGCTGTGCTTATTAAATATATTAAGCGTTAATGCAGCAACCATAGCATCACGCATTGTGTTTTGCTGATATAAAAATCCCGGATTTGTACCCGGCTCAACATCGTACCAAGTACCCCATTCATCAACAACAAGATTAACCCATTGCTGAGGATTGACGCTGTTCATAACAGAAATATGATTATTTATAAGTTCTTCAATTCTGTAAGCCTTTGCAAGAGTTTTATAATATTCCTTAGTATCAAACTCTGTTGCAGAGCCTTTATGCTCCCATGTATCACCGGGAATTGTATAATAATGAAGTGAAATACCCTGAGCATGGTGCTTAACCTTGTCCATTACCTCTCTTGTCCAGTGATAATCATCAACGTTAGGTCCGCAGGCAATACGCTTTATTTTATTATTGCTGTTATAATCACGAACGTATGTATTATATCTCTTATAAAGACAGCCGTAATATTCAGGGTCCATATTACCGCCGCAGCCCCACGACTCGTTACCGACGCCGAAGTAGTTGATTTTCCAAGGTTTTTCACTGCCGTTTTGCTTTCTAAGCTCAGCCATTGGAGAAACGCCGTCAAATGTCATATATTCAACCCATTCGTTCATTTCCTTAACCGAACCGGAACCTACATTGCCATTAATGTATGTATCACAGCCGAGCTGACGGCAAAGTTCAAAATATTCATGAGTGCCAAAAGAATTATCCTCAACAACACCGCCCCAATGGGTATTAATCATTTTTTTACGATTTGCTTTATCGCCTATTCCGTCCTTCCAATGGTATTCATCGGCAAAACAACCACCGGGCCAACGAAGAACAGGAATACCCATATCCTTTAACGCATTAACAACGTCAATTCTCATACCGTTTACATTAGGAATTTTTGAGTTTTCACCGACATATATGCCCTCATATATGCACCTGCCCAAATGCTCAGCAAAGTGGCCGTAAATATCCTTATTAATCTTGCTGATTTTATGATTTGGGTTAATTAAATATTTATCCATACCTACTCCTAAAAACAAT
>ENA-OQHF01001246-OQHF01001246.1-human-gut-metagenome-genome-assembly--contig:-NODE-1246-length-14340-cov-2.494758_pt1 | contig 14340 bp, 17 predicted proteins | sample MGYA00242559_ERZ504709 | MGnify/ENA primary metagenome ERZ504709 (study PRJEB26092, sample SAMD00036203) | human gut metagenome | host: Homo sapiens | study: EMG produced TPA metagenomics assembly of... | reverse complement strand
CGGACACGGCCACCGGTATAGAGCAGCACCTGTTCCAGTACCAGTCTGGAAAACTCTGCCGCATTGTTTGTATCAATTCCACGGATCACCTCGCAGATGGTTTCTCCCGCATCCCGGACGTGCAGATGCTCCAGCACGCCATCCGTTACCATAATGACAAAATCTCCGTCTGCCAGCTGTTCTGTCACCTTCGGTACCTGCTGTCCCACAAACACCCCTACCGGCATGCTCTTCTGTGTGACCATCCGCACCTCTCTTCCATGACGGATAAACGTCGTAGCGGCACCAATTTTGTAAAACGCCGCCTCTCCACTGTCCAGATCCAGCCGCATAAGATCCACAGTAGAAAACAGATTATGTTCCCCGTGGGTCACCATGGCAGAATTCATCATGCGCAGTGCCGTATCCGGGCAAAAAAAGCCGGCTTCCATGAATTTCTCTATTAAATCTATCACCATTTCACTCTCTTTACAAGCTGCATAACCACTTCCCATGCCATCGGATACAGCCATGACACAGCAGCCGTTATCCAACATCTGAAAAGAGAAATTATCTCCGGACACCTGCTCGTCCTCCCGCACGGCACGCGCCACACCGTATCCGGCCGTTAGGCGGCTGTTCTCACAAAATATCAGTGACTGTGATTCTGTCCCCAGCAATGCCTTACTGTCTTTCGCCGGTGCAAATCCCCGTCCGCTGACACCACTGATTAGTCTGGCCATTTCCCGGACAGATATACACTTGCTGCCCCTGGTTCTTCCCTGAAACAGCACCTGCCATTTTCCATGACTGTTCTCCAGGATCCTCAGCTGCTCCACCAGCACTCCCAACTCCTTCCAGGCATAACGCATGGATGCTGTAATTTTGCCTTCCTTCGCTGTCACATCCGTCTCTTCATTCGCGCAGTCCTCCATAATATATGCCATGGCATCGAGCTGCTGTGCGATCACATCCCGGTTTTCCTGCAGCCGGTTATACCAGGCCATATTCAAATGCGCTTTTTCAAATACCAGCTGTACCTGTTCGATCAGATCTTCCCGATACGGACAGTATTCCCCCAACTCGGTGGCACGCTCCTGCACATCTGTCTCCCTGCCCCGCTGCAGTGCCTGCAGAAACCGGTACAAGATCTGATACATCGGCATCGTATCCTCTTCCCAGCAAATCGCACACTGATTACAGGACGCACAGATCCGCCCCGTCACCTCCGTCTGCATCCGTCCCAGTTCCTCTGCGGAAAAATCCTCTTTGTATCGGTCATTTCCGAAACGTACGGACAGTTTTCAAAGATCCGCATACTCATTCAGACGCCGGCCACCCGGTGCATACATAACCACCGGCATCTCACTCCGGGGCTCCCAGTCCGGGATCATCATAACCAGCCGGCTCACCACATAGATAAAGCCGGTCACCAGAATGCCTTCGCAAATGCGGATCACAAGCCCGGAGGTCCCCGGCAGATGCAGTCCGTTCCAACACAGTCCAACCACTACCGTAACACCGCCACACAATGCTCCCGCCACATGGGTACGGCAATGCCCTGTATACTGTTCCAGCCCCCACACCAATGCCGCACTCAATAATATAACCAGTGCATATTTGACCATCACAGACACCGGTGCCAGGATCAGCAGACCACAGATACTGCACAGAAATAACAGGCTGCGGTTCACACCACATACAAATCCCGTCATAAAAAGTGCCGGAACCAGCGGATATACTCCCGCCAGCTGAAACTGTGGCGACAACAGCGCTCCCATACACACCAGCATATGTTTCAGATTAAAATTGAATCGTCTCATTTTACATTCCTCCCTGATTTTGTTTCATTCAAGAATCTTCAGGAAATAATTCTACGTCCGGCACCGTAAAATTCTTTGTCAAATACCTGTTCGTTTTTCCGAAACATTTCGTCAAAATTCTTTCAAGGATGGAACATTTCATCGAATGGATGCACTTCATGTTTTTTAACCAAAGAGTGGATGTACTTCATGTTTTTTAACTAAAAGAATCCTCCTGCGTTCAATTCCAACGTTTCATTTCATTTATTCTTTTCAACGTCACTCCACACAACAGCAAAAGCCACGGAACAATATTCCATGGCTTCTTAGTATTGATAAGTATTGAATAAATCATTTTTCTTTAAATACAATCTCGTCCGGATAGGTCATGCCAAGTTTTGATTTGGCTGTATCCACAATGTACTGGTCAGACCCAACATATGCTTCCTTTTCCTGAAGCTCCGTGGAACGCTCCTGCTCATCCTTCAGCTGCGCCTGTTTGGTCTTCTCATCCTGTTTGTAACCTTCATTAACCTGATATAAATGTCCGATCTGCACGGACATGATCAGTGTCAAAACAACTACCATGCAGGAAATACAAATTTTACCTGTTCTATTTTTACTTTTCTTTCTTTGTTTCATTTTACGCATCTGCAATCTGTCCTCTAACTAAATCCTGCTGCGGAGTGGATATTAACAGAACCATTACATTCCATATGCAATCCAACTCTGTCCTTCTAAAGCTTATATAAACCCATTTTAACTGCTTTCCACAATTTTTTCAATCGTTTTTTTACATATCTGTTTCTTTTTTTACAAATTTGCCTCAAACACTGTGCACATTTACCAACGGGGCTCACCATAATTTTGACAGGTTTCATAATTCCCCGAAAAAAACTCCTTACACCGCCACACAATCTCTGAAGCAGAAAGGTTCCACCCTTCACCACACCCCGGCTGCACAGCCTGCCATACAGCAGCATGCCGAGAAACATGGCCAGGATCACAAATCCCCGTACCTTGCCATCGTCCTCCTGATACAGAAATTGAAACAGCACAAAAGCACTGATCACCCAGAAAAACATATCTTCCACTGCGATCCAGACAACGCCATGTGCTGCCACTCTGCGGAAAATCCGGATCAGATCATACACCAGCAGCATACAGCAGCCAAAGAGCACCGCCTGTCCAAACAGCTGCACCTGATGTACGATCTGCACACTGCTCTATTATTTAAACAGCCGCCCCAGCAGCGACTCCCCTGGGATCCTTTTCCTTTGCTGACGTCAGAATACTGGATGGAGTCAATTTTTCCAGACAGATCCACCTCGCCTTTTTCCAGAGTCAGCCGGTTCACATGCAGATCGATTCCCCGGATCATCAGCATCCCCATCTCTGTTTCCAGTAAAATCTCATTAACATCAAAGGATAAGATATCCGATATTCCATTTAACGCACAGGTGCCGCGATTTGTCAGAATGACCCTGTGCTGTCTTGATGCCTGTCTCTCTTCCATATAAAAAACCTCCCTTACTGTTTCCAGTATATGGGAGGTTCTATAAAAATATGACTCCTGTTCCGGCTTATAAATAGCGGAACATTTCCTTTGCTTCTTCCTTTCGGGAAGTATCTGTCACAACCAGAACTTCTGCTCTGACAGATTTGTTTCCAAATGCGATTTCAATGATATCACCGACTTTTACATCCTGGGATGCTTTCGCCACGCGGCTGTTGACCATAACTCTTCCTGCATCACAGGCTTCATTGGCAACAGTACGCCGCTTGATCAGACGGGATACCTTCAGATATTTATCTAATCTCATCTTGATTCTCCTAGTAGAAAGGGGCCTGTCCCGGTTCGGAACGGCCCCAATTATCATTTACATTACAGTAAGTGAAACAATCACTGATTATGCGTTTACGATATCTTTTAATGCTTTACCAGCTTTGAATTTCGGAGATTTGGAAGCCGGGATCACGATATCCTTTCCTGTCTGTGGATTTCTTCCTGTTCTCTCAGCACGCTCAGCTACTTCAAAAGTACCAAATCCTACTAACTGGATCTTGTCACCGTTTTTTAAAGTATCTGCTACAACATCTGTGAATGCTGCTAAAGCTTTCTCTGCATCTTTTTTGGATAATTCAGCTTTCTCTGCGATTGCTGCAACTAATTCTGTTTTGTTCATTATAAGTTCCTCCTATAGAACGAAAAAATGTCCGTTTTTTATTTTATTATAGACTATTTATACTTGTTTTCCCTGTATTTGTCAAGGAAAACAGGTCACACAGCCGATATTCGTTAGTGCTCATATGCACCATCAGCCTAACATCGGCTCTACGATAGCCATAACTGCTGCGCCAAGTTCTGCTGCTTTTGCATCTGCTGCTTCCATGCTGTCTGCTTGACACCATAGTAGAATTTCAGTTTGGCTCTGTACCTGACGGGCGGAAACATACCCATGCCGCATCCGGAAGTTCATAATACAGTACGTTGGAATTCGGCAGACCCGTCGGTGTCACTGCACCTGTCTCCAGATCTGTGATCGTATCCTTCTTGTAGTCTCTTGCTTTCAGCACTTTATGTTCACCGATCTGAGCCGGTGTATTATCGCGCAGAGTTGTCATGATCTCCTGGATTTTGGCAAGTCCTTCAATACCCTTTAAGGTAATGGCTTTTACATCATCTTTGTAATAGCCGTATTTCTCATAGAGATCCAGCATCGCATCCCACAGAGTCTTGCCCTGGGTCTTATAGTATGCTGCAGCCTCACATAATGCCATGGAAGCAACCACTGCATCTTTATCACGGCAATATGTACCAGGCAGACATCCGTAACTTTCTTCCATTCCGAAGAGATATGTGCCGTTTCCTTTTGTTTCAAACTCCAGCATTTTCTGACCGATAAACTTGAAGCCGGTCAGAACTTCATACAGTTTTACACCGTAGTCTGCCGCAATGGCATCTGCAAGATTGGTGGAAACGATGGATTTTACAAAAGCACCGTCTGCCGGAAGTCCCTGTTTTTCTTTTCTCTGGCTGATCTCATATGCACCGATCAGGCATCCGGACATATTTCCGGTCAGGGAATGATATTCGCCGGTTTTGCTGTCTTTTACATATACGCCGAGACGGTCAGCATCCGGATCTGTTGCCAGCACCAGATCAGCATCCAGTTCTTTTGCCATGCCAAGTCCCAGTGTGAAAGCTTCTGCCGCTTCCGGATTCGGATAACTTACGGTAGGGAAATTGCCATCCGGAAGTTCCTGCTCCGGAACCACATAGACGTGCTTGAAACCAAGCTCTTTTAATACACGGCGAACCGGGATATTTCCGGTACCGTGAAGTGGTGTATATACAATCTTCAGGTCATCTGCTACTGCATTGATGGCATCCTGATTCAATACCAGCTTCTTTAACTCAGCAATGTACGGATCATCAATGTTTGCACCGATCACTTCATACAGACCTGCTGCCACTGCGTCCTCTTTGGACATCGTCTTTGTCGTTGCATAATCTGTCACAGCTTTTACTTCTGCCATGATGCCGCCGTCGTGTGGCGGTGTGATCTGTGCACCGTCCTCCCAGTATACTTTGTAACCATTGTATTCCGGCGGATTGTGGCTTGCAGTCACATTGATTCCGGCTGTACATCCCAGGTAACGGACTGCATAAGACAGCTCCGGAGTCGGACGAAGGCTCTCAAAAATGTATGCTTTGATACCGTTCGCTGCCAGACATAAAGCTGCTTCATTTGCAAATTCCGGGGACATTCTTCTGGAATCGTATGCAATGGCAACACCCTTTGCCTGTGCGCCTACTTTGATAATATAATTTGCCAGTCCCTGTGTCGCCTTACGAACTGTGTATACATTCATACGATTAGTTCCGGCACCGATGACACCTCTTAAACCGGCTGTACCAAATTCAAGATCCATATAAAACGATCTTCAATCTCTTTCTCATCATTTGCAATGCTTCGCAATTCTTCTTTTGTATCCTCATCAAAATACGGATTGCTCAGCCAGGATTCATATGCTTCTCTGTAACTCATGATCGAACCTCCTGCGTTTCATTCATTGATATTTTGTAATATCAGCATTGATTATCCTATCATGAACAGCATCAGTTCATGATCAATACCCGTCAACCATTATATCACACTAATTGCCAAATGGAAACTGCTTTTCTCGGCGTTTTCCGCCACGTTTCGACCTGATTTATACACATTGAAGCAGTTACAGATGTACCTAATATCTCTCATTTTCCAATCAGCCACACCAGGCTCTGAGGGCATGGAGAAACTGGCTGCGCGCACGGTTCTGCCGGATCTCCCGGTACAGCTTTTCATAATTCTGCCCCGAATCCCATACCTTTCTGCTACAATAATAGCGATTCGCGATCTTCCAGAATTTTTCCGGATATGCGAGCCGGTAATACAGTCCCCGCAGATCCTGTTCGCTCAGCGGATGTATCCGGCAGTATTCCCGGATCAGCTCCATACCAAGCTGCCGGTTCCAGTCATTTTTCTCCAGAATCTTGCGCAAAAATTTACCCACGTCCGTAATCTGTGCTCCCACATGGGCATGTTCCATCTGGATCAGAGCCGGTCCGTCGGAAGTGAACAGGATATTGTGCTGATTCACATCTCCGTGGCAGACACCAGTGGTATAGCCGCCATCCTGTTCCGGATATCGCTGCAGAAATTCCACCACCTCCGCAGACTGCCGCGCAAATGCTTCATAACATTCCAGATACAGACGCTCAAATTTACTCTTATTGTTCCGCTTCAGGATGTACTTGCGGATATGCTTCAATTCCCGGTTGTGCCGCACATATTCTTCCCCAAGCTTTGTCATTTCTTCCTCTGCGCTTTCCTCCTCCGTTTGTTCCACCCCACTTTCGGAACAGCACCGGTGAAAATCCGCCAGAAAGGAAACCGTTTCCAACAGTTCCGTCCGGTTTTTCACCTCACACTCCCGCCCCCGTACCCAGCGATGAAACGTGTACGGAATCCGATCCGGTCCTTCCGTAATCAGGTTGCCATCCTTGTTTTTCAGCATAGAATCACACAGGATTCCCTGCTGTTCCAGACAGATTCCCAGCCAATATAAAAACTCCGCCTTCTGTGCGGAGCCAAAATATTCCTTTAATGCGAACAGACCCTGTTTCGCTTCGCAGATCAGAATCCCACGCCCTTTGTAAAATTTTTCAATCTCCGGTTCCTGTTGTTCCAGTACCTGTTCCACCTGATAATACATAAAAACACCCCTTTATACGATAAATGTCTGCTAAACAACCGTTAGCCCTTGTTTATCATATGAAGAGGTGTTGTTATTTATGCTTTGAAGTACCAGGCAAGCAATACTTCCTTCTCATTCAGTTCCGGTTCTTCCAGAACTTTCTCCAGCATCTGATGCAGAATTTCTCCGATCTCTTTTCCGGGCTGAATACCTCGGGCAATCAGATCCGAGCCGTTCACTGCCAGTTCCTTTAAGGACAGACACTGCTCTTTTTCCATAATCTGCTGATACATATGCTCATACTGGTCGACATACAACAGTTTTTCCTGCTGCAGAAAACTGCTCTGTGCCAGAATATCCGCCCGTTTTACCTCAAACAATTCCGGATACTGTCCTGTACCGTTCCGGTAGATTGCCCTGCGGACACTTCTGCCCTGCAGCGGTGGCCGGTCATCGTGTGCCCGCACCAGCGCCATTACCCGGTGGATCGTATCATTGTCGAACTTCAGTCTGCGAAGGATCTTGCGGCTCATCTCTGCTCCCACCTGTGGATGTCCGTGAAAATGATGGATCCCGTTCTCATCCTCGGTGCGGCAGACCGGTTTCGCCACATCGTGAAGCAGCATGGTCAGACGCAGCACTTTATCTGCCCGGATATACTGCATGGAACGGATCGTGTGCTCACCCACAGTATAGATATGATGCGGGTTGTGCTGTTCCGTCTCCATCATGGTGCAAAACTCCGGCAGGATCACTGCCGCGATTCCGGTGTCATAGACGTTCTGCATTTCCTCCGGATGATCCGATGTCACCAGTTTTACCAGTTCCACCTGGATCCGCTCCGCACTGATCTTTTCCAGATTTCCGCACATGTCACGGATGGCCTGTTCTGTCCGCTCCTCAATGGCAAAACCAAGCTGTGCTGCAAAACGGACTGCACGGAGCATACGCAGTGCATCCTCCGAAAAACGTTCTGTCGGTTCTCCCACGCATCGGATCCGCTTTGCGTTCAGATCTGCAATACCGTCAAAGGCATCCACCAGACCGGTCTCATCGTTGTATGCCATTGCATTGATGGTAAAATCCCGGCGTTTCAAATCTTCCAGCAGATTGGAAGTAAAAATCACGTCTTTCGGATGGCGTGCATCCTCATATTCGCCGTCAATACGGTAAGTAGTGACCTCAAATCCTTCCTTATCCATCAAAACTGTCACGGTACCATGCTGGATCCCGGTGTCCACGGTTCGTGGAAAAAATCGCCTTCACCTGATGCGGTTTGGCAGATGTCGTAATATCCCAGTCTCCGGGGGTACGTCCAAGGATACTGTCTCGGATACAGCCGCCCACAGCATAAGCATCATAACCATGTGCTTTCAGCTCAGCAATGACGGTCTTTACTTTTTCCGGTAACTCGATCTTCATAGGCACCCTCCTTTAAGCAGACATACTAAAAATGACTGTTTTTAATATGCTTTGCCCCAGTATACCAGTTTTTTTGCCGGTTTTCCACAACATACGCATACATCAGAAATATGTTCCTGATCGTTGAACGGCATACATCTGGACGTAGCAGCGGTCTCTTCTTTGATCTTGTCCTCGCAGGCACGGTCACCACACCACATACCACGGATGAATCCCGGTTTGTTCTCAACAGCATCACAGAATTCCTCATAATTGTGTGCATCTGTGATATGAGCATCACGATGTGCTTTTGCACGTTCAAACATATCTTTCTGAATGGTCTCTAATAACTCCGGAACTTTCGTTTCTACTTCATCCAGAGATACGACTACTTTTTCACGAGTGTCACGACGAACCAGTACACACTGATTGTTCTCGATATCTTTCGGTCCTAATTCCACACGAAGCGGGATACCACGCATCTCCTGCTCGGAGAATTTCCATCCCGGACTCTTATCGGAATCATCTAATTTCGCACGGCATACTTTTCCCAAACGTGCCTGTACTTCCTGTGCTGTATCCAGAACGCCTTCTTTTCTCTGCTGGATCGGAATAACCATTACCTGGGTCGGTGCAATGTGCGGCGGCAGAACCAGACCGGAATCATCACCGTGAACCATGATGATCGCACCGATCAGACGGGTCGTCATACCCCAGGATGTCTGATGTACATACTGTAACTTATTCTCTTTATCTGTATACTGGATACCGAATGCTCTTGCAAATCCATCCCCAAAGTTGTGGCTGGTTCCTGACTGAAGTGCTTTTCCGTCATGCATCAGTGCCTCGATGGTGTAAGTAGCCTCAGCACCTGCAAATTTTTCCTTCTCGGTCTTCTGTCCGCGGATTACCGGCATAGCCAGCACTTCTTCACAGAAGTCTGCATACAGGTTCAGCATCTGTACGGTACGTGCCTCAGCTTCCTCGGCTGTTGCATGCGCTGTATGTCCTTCCTGCCATAAGAACTCTCTGGAACGAAGGAACGGACGGGTCTCTTTCTCCCATCTTACTACAGAACACCACTGGTTATATACCTTTGGCAGATCGCGGTAAGACTGGATATCATTTTTATAGAAATCACAGAATAATGTCTCAGATGTTGGACGCACACAGAGACGTTCCTGCAGTGGGTTTAATCCACCATGTGTTACCCATGCCACTTCCGGTGCAAATCCTTCTACATGATCTTTCTCTACGTTCAGAAGGCTCTCCGGAATAAACATCGGCATATATACATTCTCTACACCTGTCTCTTTGAAACGACGGTCAAGCTCTTTCTGGATGTTCTCCCAGATCGCATATCCTGCCGGTTTGATGACCATTGCATCCTCTGACACTGGAATAATCGGTTAATCCAGCTTTTTTTACTACATCTGTGTACCACTGTGCAAAATCCACATCCATGGATGTAATGGCTTCTACTAATTTTTTGTCCTTTGCCATAACGATATCTCCTTTTCTCAAAATAATTATTTCCTGTAAGGTCAAAAAACGCCGGAATCCCAGTCCACATAGGGACCGGAACTCCGGCGGTACCACCCTGCTTATATACGTGACTTTCTCACACGCATATCCACTCAAAAACCGTTAACGCCGGTACTACGTCGTACTCCTCGCACGAAGCTCAGGGCCCGGTTCCAGATGTTCCAAACAAGGATGTCTCAGCTTTAGTGCCACTGCACTAACATCCTCTCTCTGTAGAATCTTCCACCTGTACTATCTCCCGTCTCAGCCAATATCTTTCAATAAATTATAGAACGGATCAGTCGTTATTTTAAGTGAATTCAGCGGGAATGTCAAGGGGCTTGAAGAATCCTCTCTGCATTTTCCACCCGTTCTTTTTCCGGTGGTCTGATACCCTCCAGCGGATATGGAATTCCAAGTTTTTCCCATTTGAATACGCCTAACGTATGATACGGAAGAACTTCGACCCGCTCCACATTGTTCAGCGTATGGATAAAATCTGCCAGACGGTGCAGATACGCATCCTTATCGTTCCGCTCCGGTACAAGGACATGACGGATCCACACCGGTTTTCCCATATCCGACAATTCCCGCGCCATAGCAAGGATATTGTCGTTTGGCTGACCGGTCAGTTCCAGATGACCTTCCGGATCAATATGCTTGATATCCAGTAAAATCAAATCTGTATACTGCATCAGTGCTTTCCATTTGGAATAAAAAGGCTCTTTTTCAGTAAATGGATTTCCGCTGGTATCCAGGGTGGTGTGAATTCCCCTTTCCTTCGCCTTGCGGAACAGTTCTGTCACAAAATCAATCTGAAGCAGCGGTTCTCCCCCACTTACAGTAATACCGCCCTTCTGTTTCCAGTAAGTGCGGTATCGACAGGCTTTTTTCCAAAAAGCTGATCTGCTGTGTATGGCTGCCCGCCCGCCATATCCCAGGTATCCGGGTTATGGCAGAACTGGCAGCGCATGGCACAACCGGAAAGGAAAATCACATAACGTACTCCCGGTCCGTCCACGGAACCGAAACTTTCCAGGGAATGCACGTAACCTGTGATGTTTTCCATATTTTCCTCCTTACAGCTGCGTATGGCAGGTACGTGAGATTACATCCATCTGCTGTTCTCTTGTCAGATCAATGAATTTTACTGCGTATCCTGATACACGGATGGTGAAGTTTGCGTACTCTTCTTTCTCCGGATGCTCCATAGCATCGATCAGCTTCTCTACGCCGAATACGTTTACGTTCAGGTGATGTGCACCCTGGTCAAAGTATCCATCGAGAACATTTACCAGATTGTCTACACGTTCCGCTTCATCATGTCCCAGAGCACCCGGGTTGATGGTCTGTGTATTGGAGATACCATCCAGTGCTTCTTCATATGGAAGTTTTGCAACAGAGTTCAGAGATGCTAATAATCCGTTCTGCTCTGCGCCGTATGATGGGTTTGCTCCCGGTGAAAGCGGAGCACCTGCTTTTCTTCCATCCGGAAGGGAACCGGTTGCTTTACCGTATACAACGTTGGATGTAATGGTCAGGATAGATGTCGTAGGCTCAGAATCACGGTATGTATGGCAATATTTCAGTTTGCTCATGAATGTGCGCAGCAGCCATACAGCGATCTCATCTGCTCTCTCATCGTCGTTTCCGTATTTCGGGAAATCGCCGGTTGTCTCGAAGTCAACGACAATTCCGCTCTCGTCACGGATTGTTTTTACTTTTGCATATTTAATCGCGCTCAAGGAATCTACTACATGTGAAAATCCTGCGATACCTGTTGCGAATGTACGACGTACATCGGTATCGATCAGCGCCATCTCAGCTGCTTCATAGTAATATTTATCATGCATGTAATGGATCATGTTCAGGGTACCTACATAGAGGTGAGCCAGCCAGTCCATCATTACATCATATTTTTTCATACTTCATCATAATCAAGATACTCGGATGTGATTGGTGCATATTCCGGAGCTACCTGATCGTGAGTTTTCTCATCCATACCACCGTTGATTGCGTAAAGCAGGCATTTTGCAAGGTTTGCACGGGCACCGAAGAACTGGATCTCTTTTCCTGTCTCTGTGGCAGATACACAGCAGCAGATGGAGTAATCATCGCCCCATACCGGACGCATTACATCGTCGTTCTCATACTGGATGGAACTTGTCTCAACAGAAATATGAGCTGCATATTTCTTGAAGTTTTCCGGTAAGTGAGAAGAATATAATACCGTAAGGTTCGGTTCCGGAGCCGGTCCCATGTTTTCAAGTGTATGCAGGAAACGATAATCTGTCTTTGTAACCTGGTGGCGGCCATCCATGCCGATACCTGCTACTTCCAGTGTAGCCCAAACCGGATCACCGGAGAACAGCTGGTTGTAGGACTCGATTCTTGCAAATTTTACCATACGGAATTTCATTGTCATATGGTCGATGAGTTCCTGTGCTTCTTCCTCTGTCAGAATGCCGTTTTTCAGATCTCTCTCGATGTAAATATCAAGGAAGGTAGATACACGTCCAACACTCATGGCTGCACCATTCTGTGTCTTAACAGCTGCAAGGTATCCGAAGTATACCCACTGAACCGCCTCTTTCGCATTTTTAGCCGGCTGTGAAATATCATAGCCATAGATAGCAGCCATTTCTTTCATGCCTTTTAACGCACGGATCTGCTCTGCGATCTCTTCTCTTAACTGGAAGTCACCACGACGCATACCCTGACGGTTGGTTGCATCAAAATCTTTTTTCTTGAACTCGATCAGTTTGTCGATACCGTACAGAGCTACCCTGCGGTAATCGCCAACGATACGTCCACGTCCATAAGTATCCGGAAGACCTGTTAAAATTTTGTTGTGTCTTGCAACTTTCATCTCCGGTGTATAAATATCAAATACTGCCTGATTGTGAGTTTTGTGGTATTTTGTAAAAATCTCATGAATTTTTTCACTTGGCTCATATCCGTACATTCTGCAGGATTCTTCAGCCATCTTAATTCCACCGTACGGCATGAATGCACGTTTCAGCGGTTTATCTGTCTGCAGACCAACAACCTGCTCCAGATCTTTTAATTCTTCATCAATGTATCCCGGACCATAAGCTGTCAGGGAAGTAACAATTTCTGTCTCCATGTCCAGAACGCCGTTTTTTGCACGCTCTGCTTTCTGCAACTCCTGCAGTTTGCCCCACAGACGGTTTGTTGCATCTGTCGGTTCAGTCAGAAACTCCTCATCTCCATCATACTGTGTGTAGTTGTTCTGGATAAAGTCGCGGACATTTACTTCTTCTTTCCACAAACGTCCTTCAAAACCATTCCACTGTTCAAATTCCTTCATGATCGTCCTCACTTTCTGGTTAGTAACTATTAATCAATTCCACGGCAGTAGAATAGCAGAATTGTATGCAGAATACAACACCTTTTTGTTAATTTTTTATCACTATCACCTTTTGTTTCAAGAAAAAAACAGCCCGAATCTACTTAAAAAAGTAAATTCAGGCTGAATTCCCTATATTTTCCTATCCCTATGTCAAAAAGCTAAAGCTTTTATCGTTTTTTTTATCAATAGTACATTTTTGCACATCAAGCACATTTATGCATTTTTAATAAAAACAGTTTTGAAACTGATGTTGAAATCATGTTAAGCAAGACGGTAGATTAATTTTCGTCGAATTTTCTGCATCTAGCCCGTCCCCGTGAGTGTGTCTGAGCTTGCTGATTTTGCAAGCGAGTTCGCGGAAGGGGACGGAGATAAGCGATGCAGGAAATACAGAAAATTATTCGTGTCTGCGTACATGATTTCATCACAGTTCAAAACGTCCGTCCATCAAAACTTAGAAGTTCTCGTCGATGTAGTCTGCGATTGCCTCACCAGCCATACGTCCGGAGTTAATAGCAAATCCCATGGTGTTTCCGCACAGTGTAAAGTTATAACTATCACCATAGATGGTATTTGCATCAGATCCCGCACTGTAAAGTCCCGGAATCGGTTTCAGGTCTGCATCCATAACTTCGCCGTATTTATTGATTCTGACACCGCCGACTGTTCCATAAGCAGCAATGTAATATTTACCTACCAGGTAGCCTCCCTTACCTGTGATCGGATGGAGATACTCATGTTTTTTGTGGAACTGAGCATCGTATCCCTCATCACACATATCGTTGTAATCGTCCAGAGTCTCCTCCAGTTTGTCAGCGTCAATACCAAGTTTCTCAGCCAGCTCTTCGATGGAATCTGCGCGGATGAATCCGTCATATCCTTCTTCCTCCGCACGGTCAAACTCAGCATCAACTGCCAGGAATGCATCTTCCGGATGAACGATATCAAAGATATCCGGGCCATTTTTCTTGTAGTTTTTCAGGATTTTAGCATCCATGATGCAGTATCCGTAATTTCCAG
>ENA-OQHF01001244-OQHF01001244.1-human-gut-metagenome-genome-assembly--contig:-NODE-1244-length-14341-cov-4.573871_pt1 | contig 14341 bp, 20 predicted proteins | sample MGYA00242559_ERZ504709 | MGnify/ENA primary metagenome ERZ504709 (study PRJEB26092, sample SAMD00036203) | human gut metagenome | host: Homo sapiens | study: EMG produced TPA metagenomics assembly of... | reverse complement strand
AAATGCATCTCGGACTATTTGCACAAGATAGACAGGTACAGGAAGCAGCAGGATGGACTGCAAGGAAAGATTGACGCGGCCCGCCGGAAAATCGCCTGGCACGAAAAGCGGATCATGCGGCTGTCAGAGCAACAGAACCGTATCGAAAGGCCATGGTGGACGAAGGAAATCGTGGCTCCCCTCATGCTGGAAGTGGCACGCCTCACCCCGGAAGTGACATGGGATGCCGAAAACCTGCACACCCATGGGCTGAGAGCGGCATGTTCCGTTTACGGGAAGACCCGGAACAATGAGACCGTCGGCCTGACTTTCACATTCGACGGCGGTGTCCTCAGTTATGACACCGGGGAAGTCACACACCGCTTCGCTCCGGGTACGCTCGGTGAAATCAACGGCATGAACAATGTCAGCGCTCCCGTGGAGAGTGTGGACACACTGGTGGACAAAGTAAACGAACAAATAACGGAATTAAATACCCAAACGGATGAACCTGTATAAACAAATCGAATATAACGGGTATCACATCAACATCTACTATAATGATGACGCCCGAAGCCCGCGTGAAGCGTATGACAATCTCGGTACACTTTATACGGCACACCGTCGCTACCGCCCGGAGAAGGAGTTCGATGACCACTTCGATATCGACAAGTTTTTTCGAAGGGCATATCGGAAATTTCCGGGAATCGTTCCTGAAGGAATATATCGCCCTGCCGGTCTATCTCTACGACCATGGCGGCATTACGGTATCCACATCACCGTTCAGTTGTCCGTGGGACTCCGGATTCTTCGGCATCATCGCCGTGCCGCTGGACAAGGTACGCCGGGAATACGGGTGGAAGAACATCACCGCGGAGCGCAGGAAGCGGATCGAGGGATACCTGCAAGAGGAAATCAGGACCCTTGACAACTACTACGCCGGAGAGGTCTTCGGATACTGCATAACACCGGAAAGTGACGATGACAATGAACTGGACAGTTGTTGGGGATTCTATGGTACGGAATGTATGAAAGAACTGGAAGCCGAATGCAGGCATATTATCGACGGGCAGAACAAAGCGGCAGCATAAAATAGAAAAATACGCATAATAACTGGAAATACAATGAAGACATCATACGGACTTGAATTTGACACGGTAACAGAAATCAATCCTGAATGGAGCGACTATGACAAGACGATAGCAGGATGTCACCTGGCCAATGCCAGGGTGGTCATCGTGGATACGGAATACGGGCAACCGATAGACAATGAGCATGACCTTGAAGAAATCTACCGGATTCTCGAAAAGAAAAAGACAGGCCATACTAAAAATGAACGACATGGAAGAAAAACGAGATAACAAGGAAATCAGGGTACGCCTGCACCATATCGACCGTGGAAACTGCACGGAAGTATGGGAGGTGCAGACAGAGAAGGGGAAGCCCAGACGCTATCTGGGACGTGACGACGGTTATGGACCGAAGGAGTGGTACACGCTCTGCGATGCTCCCTACGGCTATTGCGAACGCGACTGCCATGTGAGGGAGGACCTCACCCTCATTGTCTGCAACAAGGATTGGAACGAGGTGTTGCGAGACGGCACGGACAGGGAACGCTTTCCCGAAAGTTTCCCTTCACTGGACGAGGCATGCAACAAGGCATGGGACAAGGTCGTGAAAGGGCTTCCGCATGTAACACGCAAAGGTTTCGGGCAGTGGATCACCAAACAGTCATTCCTCCCGCTCAGCCAGACCGAAGAATTGAATTGGCGGGATAGCTACTATGAGGAAGAAGCGAGCGAGATACTCTCACGTTTTACATGGATTGGTGAAGAGTACGCCATATTCAAAGTTACCCAGAGGCACACCAAGTGCGACGCCCGATGGTACGAGTATTACGCGGGGAAGACAAACCGGCAGGAACACGAGTGGTATATCCGTTTCTTCGGTTACGAGTACCATGACCGGCATATCAGCGACGTGCTCCGGACACTCGGCAGGCGGTGCGACGACATCATCCGTACTGCGGTGGAAACCCGCACGGACCACTACTTCGGGCGTACGGTTTCCTGTTTCATGGACGAGTTCATCGGTTACGACCTGTCCCATGAACAGGTCCGTGACGCCAAGGAATGCAGATTGCGCAAGGCACGGGAAGACTACGACGAAGCGAACGCCTACTATTACAAACTGAAAGAGAATGAGGAAAGCATCCGTGGTATCGAATTGATGCTGCACTGCATAAGACAACAAATCCGAAAAATGAAAAGATAATGGCCAGAAAACTACATGTAGCCAGAGTTTGGCAAATCGAATACAAATATCCGGGTATGTATGGCGGGGACGGTCAGGATATCTTTTATGATATCCTGACAATGTTCGAAGTTGATAACTCCGCAGAAGACGCCTATACCGATGACTTCGAAATAGCCCGTTCGGGTCTGCAGCAGCTAAGAAAACATATCTCAGAACAGGATGAAACCTTCCGGCAGAATGCCGAAGAATTTTATTCCTGCCTGGCAAAGGTCGGGATGGACCGGGAAAAGTTTATCGAAGTACTCGATTGTCTAATCAACGGCAGTGACCAAAGCGATGCCTATGTGCATGTCTCATGGTTTTAATGATATGCCATGAAGGCGTTTCGAGCAAACCTGCCGTAACATCAAACCTGTATGAAACCTAAAGATAACGGGCTGGCCAACCTTCATGACCGGAAACGTGAGGAACGCGGTTTCTGCTGCATGCAACTGATCATATTCCTTACAGACAATGGAGTGAAGAGCTGGGATGAATGGCACCGGGCGCATACCGACGCGGCCCGGGGCGAATGCAGATACCGCAAGCGGTGCCCGGTTTATGGACGTAGCAAACATTTAATGAACAATAAATAATATGGTACTTAATATTGTAAAAAACGACCTGCCTGCCTCATGCATTGCAGAATATGTAAGATGCGTATTTGACAATGCCAAAGTAAACATCAAAGATGAAAATGCAGTATCCGTCGACATCGAAGTGACCGGAAAGAACGAGCTGCACTCTTTGGAAGGATTAAAAGAGTTGGAATACTATTTTAAAGATTATGACATAAGAATATGGTGACCGCCATGCAACGGGCGGCAAACCGGAAATTGTTCAACTACAGATAAAAAACAAGCACATGGAACAGGAAAAACCTACAAAGCCGGAAACAGACAGAACCTTTCCGGAAGACGATGACGCACTTTACCGTGAAATGACAGCGCACATGCCCTGCTGCTATTTTCCGACTTCGCTAGGCGAGAACAGTATCCTCAAATTTGCCGGAGAGGAATTCCGCCGCGTCAAGAATATTGTCTGCCGGCGCTACAACTTTAACGAGGACAAATATATCCGGGAGAACGCCGGCGTATCCCCTTTCGACTCTGTTCGAGGCAACTTCGAGCAGGAAGTGTACAGACGTCTCCGTAAGGATTATGCGCACCTCAGTATCATCTCCATCAGAAGATCACTTATGGAGAAAATCCGCGACGCCGTGAAGAAGGAGAACAACATCATCGGCACGTTCTACCGCAACTGCGGCGTACATTACCGGGAGGCGGAATCAGCGGAGTATGAAACCTCCCCGATAGTGGTGGTCCACAATTCCGCTTTTTACGGATACGGCGGTTATGAAAGTGCGACCGTTTATGAACTTTTCATCGACGGGAACGGCAAACTGCTCTGCACGCTCAACGGTGAAGCCGGCGAGGATTTCGATGAGCCCATCGGACAGGTACAGACCGAGGGACTGCTTGAGATTGCCCACTGGCTGGAAGAGCACGGGTTTATCTCCGCTGATGTCAATGACGACGAGATTGTCGTATGCGAGGAGTGCGGTTCAGACAATATACAGACCCAGGCATGGGTGGATCCGAATGCCCGTACATTCATCGGTACCACGGGTATAGACCGCTATGATAACTGGTGCGACGAATGCGAGGACCATCAGCCATTCTGTACTTTAAAAGAGTTCAAAGAACGCATGGAGGAATGGTGGAACTCGTTGGACGCAAATCAAATGGAACAGATCACGGGTTGCCGTCAGGACAAGTGTCCGGCCGGAGACAACCATCAGGGGTTTGCCGAAACCTGCAATGAATGGTGGGAAAACAAGGGCTATGACGAGAAACGTAAAATCTGGAAAGAACATAATGACTGCTGATTATGATTTACAATCTTCTTAAACGCATACAGAACCTGTTGGCTTCCAAGCCGTCCGGGACAAAGGAGGAACAGGAAATCCTGAGTCTGGTCAGCCAGGCGCTTCCTGCAATGCTCAATGGGCATGATACGGAAACACTTGCCGCCAATGAGCTGCTGGTACGGATATGCCCGACACCAAACGGCCGGTCCTCGTATGCCATAACGGCAACGGGCAGTGCCTGTGCCTGCACAATGGGACGACGGAAGAGGATGCCGTCGACGTGGACTTATGGCTGCGTTCCAACGGTAGAGAGTGTAACGGCTACAACAAGTTGCAGGAGGCTGTCGTGGACCTTGCCTACAATGCCGGGGCGGACAACCTGTGGGAGGACAGGGACTCCCGTGCCGTCAATGCCGAGATCGTCCAGTGGGCGGAAGAATTCGAGACTGAGCATGCGGGCACTGATTGGGATGCGGAGGACTACTTCCTTGCCATCGACAGGTTTTACAAGGAAAAGACAAAACAAATGAATCCGGTTACAATACCGGCGAACTGAAAAAATGGCAACCGAATGGACAAGGAAATTGCAGAAGAAATCATCCGGGAAAACCGTTATCCGTCCGGATATGACATACAAGACTATCTGTTTGACAATGAGGATACTGTGCTTTCTCTGGAGGACGGAACGGAGCTGCTTGATGACTTCGACCTCTGGAAAGAACGTTCCGACCTCGAACTTGAAAAAATCATGGACCGGAACTACTGGTCCTCGACTGGTGGATATTAGATTAAAAACAGGAATATAATTATGGTAAGAGAACTTTATCAACGGCTCAGGGAATATTTCAACAACTTACCCGAACCGACAGAAGAGGAAAGACAATTTATCCGGGAGCTGAACGCCGGGTATTTCCCTATCACGTCCGTCCACCGCGATGACCTGGAAGGACAAGGTTTCGATGTGGAAAAGATCAGCGATGACGACATGCAGAATCTGGCGGAAAAGATGGCCGACGATTACTGCGAACAGTTGTTCTGGCCCAGCATGGAAATCATTGCCGGAGAAATCCTGAGTTTCCCGAAAGTAAAAACAAAAGACATTATCTGTCCGAAATGCAATTCGGAAAATATCCGTTATGATATTCACGAAAGCCGGTTCCACTGCGGCGAGTGTTCCCTGGCATGGGATGACAAACTGTATGTGCTCGTGGAATTTCCCGAGGACAGGCGCCCTTCGAGGAGAAGGACCGGTACCCGGCATGGGAAAGCGGGGACAACGGGGCGCTTTACGTGCCCGAGGAAGACTATATCCGCCATACCGGCAAATCTCCCGAGCGGGAGAAGTGCTACCGGGCCGCATGCTGGCCGGACTCCCAGAAATACATGGGGACGAAGGGCTGTGAACCCATACAGGATGAAAACGGGATACGGGATTTCGGAACATCGGCATACTGGGTGCCGCTGCTTCTGACGGAAGAAGTGACAAATCGACGAACGGACAAGAAAAAGGCACCGGTATGCCCCGAATGCGGGGGCACAGATATTGACATTCTGAGTGGCGAGGGCGTGGCTGTATGCAACGGCTGCCACCTTGAATGGCCTTACGTGGAGGATTAAGGGATGGAGAAAACAATGACAGTAGACGTATATGCAATCAGCGGTGATTTCGTCACCTGCTCCGATTGCGGCAAGGTGATGCTCCTGCCGCACGGCGCGGATAAATGCCCCGCCTGCAAGAAAGAAGGTTGCCTGGCATGGACGGACGATAGCTTGCGGGAAGCCGACATCGACTCCCTGCTCGAGAGGCACTGCAACCTGCACCAGGAAAAAGATCCGCAACCGGAGGAGTACCTTTCGCTTGCCGTACTGGCGACCGAATATATCCCGTATCTGGTCGGAAAGCCCCAGACAGCCCGGGAGACTCTCGCCCTGCTGCTTGACACCGGCACTCTTTTCGAGAAATATTGGCGCAACACAAGATGTTTCCGGTCAGAGAATATCTACACGCCGGCTATCAATGCTCTGCTCGACAAGCTCGACGGGAAACTGAAAGCGGGCGACGCGATTCCGGTAGAATACCAGGATTGCCGCTCCCCGGGAGACTTCTTCCGGGTCGTTGCCGACGACCGTCCGGCAAAGGAAGAGGTGTCGTTTTCTTCCGATGAGGAGGGAAACTACTATTTCAACGGGCGCAAGGTCAAGGTGGAAAATTCTGACGAGTACGCCTACCGCCTGCTGAAAACCAAAATACAGACGAGCTACCGGCGTCCGGTAGATTTTTACTTCCGCTTCCTTGCCCGTTTCGGACCATACGGAACTTATGGCAATGCGTATTACCCGAGTATCACGGACCTGATATGCAGGCGTTACCTGCCTGAAACCGCAAAATGAACTCTTTGGAAGGCGATGGACAACAGTCCACCGCCTTTCTTATTGTATAACTTTTTAACACCAATCATTATGGCAACAGCATTAGCAACAACGGCCGCCCCCGTGCAGTTCGATTTCCAGAACAACAACGTCGAGGTGATGACGCTCGACACGCTCCGGCGCACACACAAGGAAAATGACATCTATGGCAACCCGCTCAAGGGAATCTACCATTACGAGGTGATAGAGCGCATGGCGGACATCTGCCAGAAACACAACCTGAATTACGAGGTGGAGGAAATCTTCGCCGCCCAGAACAAGAACAAGGCACAGCCCGGCGTGGTCGTCCTGCCCCAGGTGGAACAAAAGTACGGGGCGATGGCCGTCGAGGCGCATATCCTGCGCCGCGTTTATACGACCATCCGCATTAAGGAATGGGAAACGGACGAGCTGACCACGACGCTTGTCATCGCCTTCCATCAGGACGGCATCCAGGCGGCCATCGGCCCGTGCGTCAGGGTGTGCCACAACCAGTGCATCCTCTCCCCCGAACGCAGTGTGTCGAACTACGGGAAAGACAAAGTCACCACCGAAGAGCTTTTCGGTCGTGTAGACGAGTGGCTCTCGAACTTCGAGGTACAGATGAACGAGGACAGGGAACGCATCCGCCGCCTGAAAGCGAAAGTAATTACCCCGGTGGAGATGTACGCCTACATCGGATTGCTGACAGCATTGCGCGTATCGCATGACAGTTCCGACAAGCGTCTTTCGTCCAAGGTGGAGACCTATCCCCTGAACCAGTCGCAAATATCGGTCTTCACCGAGGACCTGCTCAAACTCGCCGAAGAGAAGAAGACGCTCACGGCGTGGGATATCTATAACGTGGCAACCGAAATCTACAAGCCCGGACGTACGGACATCCCGGCCATGATCCCCCAGAACGGAGCACTGGCCGAGCTGATGCTCTCGGAAGGGTTGCCGGAATCTTAAAAGGCTGCCGCATGACAAGAATCAAGGGACAACTGACGACAGCCGACTACCTGCCCATCGCGGAGTATTACCGCCTGCTGCAAGAGCTGGAAAAGGACGGGCTATACCTGTGGGAGGCATACTGCTGGCTGTCGTTCTGCACGGCATGCAGGGCCTCCGACGTGAGACCCCTGCGCTGGAAAGACATCCTGGGGAAAAGCGCCATGACCCGCGTCGAGCAGAAAACAAAGAAAAACCGCCTGATCAAGTTCAACAGGGACGTGCAGGAGAAGAACCGTTTCCTGTACGAGATGCTCGGGCGACCCGACCCCGAACAGTACATCTTCCTCAGCCCGCGTACCGGGAAACCTTACTCGCTGGAATACATCAACAGCCTGCTCAAGACATTCCGGGTGAGGTACAGGCTGCCGATCAGGGCATTCTCCACGCATACATTCCGCAAGACTTTCGGACGGTACGTCTACGAGCTGATGGGACGTTCGGCCGAGGGCCTGATCCTGCTCAACCAGATATTCCGGCACTCCAACCTGGAAACCACCCGGCGCTACATCGGGCTGGCACAGGAGGACATCGACAAAGTGTTCGATTCCATACGTCTATGAGAATATTTTCAACGATGCCCGGAACCCGAACGGGAGGTTCCGGGCTATGCTTTATATAACATATCAAAACTAGAACTGAAAATGGACACACCGATATATATCGACACATACTTCCGCATCGAATCCGGCTATGACGGCGGTCGCATGCCGGAAGAGAAAGCCGGACGCTTCTTCGACGAGGTAAAGCGCCTTTTCACGGAAACAGGGTTCAGCATCAAGGAAAACAAATACAAAGACGGTTGTCCCGAGGTGTACCTCGGAAAGACATGCCTGTACTGTCATCCCCAATCGTTATCGGGTCCTGTTCTTAAAGAGCACATGGAGCTTATCGAGAAGATTCTGGCACAAGGAACGACCTTCCAGTACCTGCGTACTGACACTTACGGCGAGATTCTCGACCTGACGGAGGAGGAAGAACTCGCGTATTACCACGAGACTCATGACATGACTATCGGGGGTGTCTTTCTCGACGCCTTCCGCACCAAGCGCCGTAACCTGTACAAGAGCCGGGAGCAGGTGCTGGAAATACTCGTCGAAAAGCTGCGTGTCAAGACACTCCGTGAGGAGTCCGTTTATTCGAACACCTCCCCGGCATACCGCTATATCAGGGAAACGTACGGGAAAATGGTGTCCGAAGGACGGCTCGTCGAGGGATGCAAGCAAACCGCTTCCGGAAAACTGCCGCTCTGCCGCACGGCAACCGGCAGGGAACTGAAAATGAAAAGACGGGAAGACGACAGGACGGAATGACACGCGGTTCCGGACCGGACATGTCCGGATACCAGTCCGAAGACTTCTGTAAATCATAATTTTCAAGCCGGACTGTCAATCGAAAGAAGGACGACCCGGCTATACTTCAACAACAAGAGATAGCACTATTATGAGCATACAAATCGGAAAACTGTTGCCGGACGGCAGTGTCCGGCACATCAAGGCGCTCCATGAGACGCTTTCAAAAGACCTTGTGAGGAAACTCCGGGTGTTCTATCCCAATGACAGACGGGTAGATGCCCTGCTGTCGCTGGGCGACATACAAAAACTGGGACCGTCACCCTATGGAAAATGGACAGGAACCGGCGATACCGTCCACTGTTTTTCAAAGATCCGTGACGGACGGGAAACACCGCGGCAATCCGCATCACGCATCGCGGACAACGCAGACATTTTCGGCCGCATGGAGGACACGTGCCTCCTGTTCGATAACGGCAGATGGCATGTCATGGACAAGGGAGAACACTGTGAACTGCCGCTCTTCGTCGAAGATACGCCCTCCCATGACAGCATGAAACCGATCACGGTGTATGTGAACAACCATGTCCGACTCGAAAAGATAAATACACCGCAGCACTGGCAGGGACTTGAGGAACTCGCCGAACGGGAATCCAGGATACTCTATGTCTACCGGGGGTGCCGCCTTGTGAGAATCGTCCGTTCGTCCAACCTTAAAAAGAAACTGTATGCGGCACAATAACATCGTATCGGCCATAGAATGGCTGCCGGAACACCTGTTCACGGAAGAGATCGTGGAAGCAGCCGTCGAAAGCAAGGAAATAGAGGTACTGAGCCATATTCCGGGACGTTTCCTCACACCCGAACGTATAGAACGAATCATCGCGGGCAGCACGGAGAGCTGGCACAGCTTCGAGTTGCGCAATATCCCGGAGGCATACCGTTCGGGAGCAGTACTGTGACTACGCCACGCGAAAAAAACCGAAGATATCACGGCTGTTCCCGAAGCAATGGTTACCCGAGAAATGGCAGAAGCGGTCATCCAAAACGGACGCGGGGATTTCGACATCTCGCCTTCATACCTGAACGCCTTTGGGACGCGCAACTGGCATACCTGGCCTTGCGCAGCTATATTACGACCCGTATTACACGGACAGCAGGACAGACGCCGTCATGAAAACGGGTCTTATCCTCGGATATGTCCCCGTTGAGGTAAAGACTCAAGAGTTCTATTACGGGATGCTCGACGGGATGAAAATATTGAGCACGGTTACCGATGCCGTCGTGCCGTCCCGTTTCAAGACTGCGGCATACTACCGCAAGATGGCGGAACATGACCTCTCGCTTGTTCCCGCCCGGTTCTATTCCTATGAGATTCTCCATGCGGCTGTCTGTTCGACCGAAGGAAAAAAACTTCATCACAGACCCCCAGTTTTTCAAGCCGTTGTCGGTATATCTGGACGACATGCTGGCGGACCGGCTGATGGAGAAACACCCTTACATGTTCGGGGAGTTGCCGAAGCGGTTCAAGACACCGGAAAGACTGGTCATTGCCATCGATAACAGCAAACGGGAGACGAACTGCTATATCGACGAGGAAACTGAACAATCCCTGCTCTCGGTGGAAGTGTGCAAGGCATTCATCCGAAGAAACGGCAACTGTCCCGAATTTCCTGAAAATGTATGGACGCGGGAATTTGTCGACTACTGCATGGAGCACGGGACGAGTTTCCGCTGGTTCCGCCAGATGCCCAAAAAGTTCCAGAGCTCCGCGAACACGCAGGCGGCGTATGATTACGGTCATTACCATATCTGTGACTTTGCCAAACGGTTCATCACTCCGCAAATGGCGAAGGAGTGCTACCAGGAGCGCAGTTATGCACATGCCATCCCCGGACATTTCCTCACGGAGTTCTGCCGACAGACCGGACTGCCCGAGAAGTTCTACGGCGGGGAAACCACGATGCTGTCGCTGAAAAACAGCCGTGACGACTATACTTACTGCAAAGTCGGCAATACCTGTCTGGCCTTTTACCTGAAAGAACAATACGAGCCGTCCTCGGCACATCTGATGATGACGCGGTCGGATTCAAAATACTGCACGCCGGAGAAGGTGTTCGACGTGCCTGTCGGAACCTTCCACCGCACGTGGCTGGAAAAGATCGTGGCGGAAAACGACCCCCGCTTTGTCAAACCCCGTGTGGACAAAGCGTTGAAAGCCGTACAGGCGGTCTGCTATTACGGTGTCGAGAAGTTGAAGGACCTGAACCGTACGGAAATCTTCCGCAACACCTTCATGGGTGAGACCATCGGTTACTGCGCCCGCCGCAGGGACCTGACCTACCACAGCGACAACTGCGGGACCCTTATCGAGGGCTTGAAGTTCAAGATCCGGGGAATGGCTGTCCCCGTAACCTTGGCGGAAGACATGACTCCTTATACGGCCGACATGCTGCACCGGAAGTTCGGCTTCTGCTATATCGGAATGACGGCATTCGCCACGGACTACGGCCTGGACATGGAGAAGGCATACACCTTTGCACAGATGCGCCAGATCGTAAGGGAGAAAGGGCACAAGCCGTCATTGAGAAACTACAAACGTGAACTGAAACAAATAAACATCATACAATGAAAAAATACCGGATAGCTATCGAAGAGACGCTCCGTAAGGTCGTGGAGATCGAGGCAGAAACGCCCGGTCTGGCCGTCTGCAGGGCGGAAGACGAATACAATGAAGAGAAACACGTGCTGTCAGCCGACAATTTCGCAGGAGCTGACATCGCGCTCTCGACTGATGACAGCACGGTCATGGAGACTCTGGAAGACGTGGATTTCATCGGATACGTGCAACGCCGTTTCGAGGAATGCCGGGAGTCCATATCCGTCGAAGACAAAGTCCGGCTGGCATTCGGAAGTTTCGACAACGCCCTGTATGAGTTCGGCGAATACCGTAAGGAGGCGGCCCGGAACCGCCCACAGGTCTACCTGCTGTACCGGAGCGATGGCTGGCACAACCGTTCTTCCATGGAGCTCATAGCCCCGTTCTCCTCCCTCGAAAACATGATGGAGTACCTGCGGCGTAAGAAGAAGGAATTCCGCCTGACGGAAAGTGATCTGGAAGAGTTCAAGAACAACCGGCAGACGAAGGGGCGCGACGAAAACTACCTGTACGAGTCGGATTATCTGGATGTGCTGCCGGAACAGGAACCCGAACTGCCGCCGAAAGATGACGCTTTCTATGACAAGGTTTTCACCTGCGGGCAATCCGAGCTGTCACGCAGGGAGTTGGAATCTCTGCCGGAGCCGTTCGATACCTACCATGTTACGGACGAAGAGATGGAACAGATTGTGTACGAAACGGAAATGGAGACACGGGACCGGCTGCGGCTCGGCACAAGAAAGCCCATAGATTTTGACAATGACCGCCATAGTGAAATCTGGTGGGAAGAAATGGAAAAAGCAGTGGTAAGGCACGGCGTACCGTACTACGAGGCCGAATAACGAAAATAGAACCTGTTCATCACATGCCATAATGATGACGGGCCGTCGCGGCTACGGCTGCGGCGGTCTTTTTTTCAAAACGAGGTGAGTATTCCACCCCTTATACAAAACGATTACCTACTCTTAAAAAAACGGATTTATGAAACAGACAAGACAGGATTTCTTCACGGCGAACGGGGAAGGAATCAAAATCATGACATTTACGGAGTTCGCCCGGCATATCCTGCGTATGGAATGCGGGGAAAGTCTGGAACTGTATGCCGTTGTGAACCGGCAGACACGGGAATGCTCCCGGCCGCTCTCTGTCAGAAAGGAACAATGGAACGGTACGCCCTTTTACCTGCTCGGCGGGCACGGGCAGGAAGTCCGTACCATCAATTTTGCGGGTCGTCCGAAAGAGGAGTTTGAAACGACCTGCCATGATGCCTTGGACAGCTACGATGCCGTGGAAAGTATCGGGGCGGTCGTGTCAAGACTGCGTGAATTATCTCCTGAAGAACTGCATAAGCGGATTGCGGAAGAGATGAAGACCGGCTGTAAATACCTGTTGGTCTACCGCAGCGAGGAGGAGATGACGGCCGCACTCGACGGCAAGATATACGCCATCAGCGATACGGACGGCAAATTCCTTTGCGACCTGTATCAGCCGGATTATCTCCATCTGGAAAACGGGGGCGATATTGTGGACACCGCATCCATTCCGGACATGCATTTCCATTCCGATTGGGCAATCGCCAACCCCACGGTACGCGACAAGGTGCTCTCCTCCCGGATGGTGATTATATATACCCACGAAACGGTAACGCTATGATAGAGATTGGCAACAGGATAGAAACGCCGGAAGGTGTGTTCTATGAACTGGAATACGGAGGGGAAGGAAACATCTACAAGAACGAGGATGCCTTTCTCAACCGCCCCGATGAAGTGTGCTATGTACCTGAATACGCGGCGGAAGACCATGAGGGGTGGCGTGTGCCGGCGAGCAGTGACGGCTGTTTCACGCATAACTCACTGCTCGCCCTGTGCAAGGGTAATGAAGAGGTGTGCCAGGATCTGTTTTACAGCCTTGAATGGACGTACCCGACCACCTTGCTGGAAGAATGGGACTCGAACGGCTATTTCGATGAGATCGAGGGCTGGTATGACGATTAAAACAGACAGGCTATGGAAAAATATAAAATAGTGTTGACCGGACCGACCGGAAGCAGGACCTCGAACTACATCCTGAGTTTGAGAATGCACATAAAAGCATACTTCTCCCAGCCCTACGGCAAGGAAGAATTCGGTCACGTGCTTCATTGCATCAGCTCGTTCATTGATGATTTTACCTTCAAGGTACGCAATTCCCGATACCGGGGAGACATCCTGAAAAGGACTATCAGTAACGACTGCCTGAAAGTGTTCAACCTGGGTGACGAGAAAGTGATACTGACCGTCTCCTTCACCCCGCTGGAAACATGAAACCAACAATATGACAGATATGGATAAAATACAGAAAGACAATGCGGAGCCGGGCAAAGCCCCGGACAAAATGAGCGCCGACAAGCTGCATCTGTTCGCCACCCAGTACGCCTTTATCGACGGACGGCTGCACGAGGCCGAGCAAGCCATGCTGAAATTCATGCTGGAGTTCCTGGCACAATATGGCCGCGTATCACTCGGCCTTACAGAAGAGGAGGAACTCGATGACAACAACTTCCCCGTCACGACAACCTTGTACGGGAAGCACGACACGCCCCGTATCAAGCTTACCGATGTCTACCTGACGGATGACGGGGAATATCTCCTTGCTGACGGAATAGATGCGGAGACCGGGGAAAAACGGGACGGATTCTATATCTACAGCGAACAATACGCCGATATCTTCCAGTTCGTCGGCCACGCTTCGGAGATGAACTGACGAATGAGGAACAACCATAAAACGAAATATCAATGGACTGTATCAAAGATTACAAGACGCCATCCGCAACATTCTCGTGAACAACGGCCTTACGGAACTCTGTCT
>ENA-OQHF01001242-OQHF01001242.1-human-gut-metagenome-genome-assembly--contig:-NODE-1242-length-14364-cov-2.114280_pt1 | contig 14364 bp, 13 predicted proteins | sample MGYA00242559_ERZ504709 | MGnify/ENA primary metagenome ERZ504709 (study PRJEB26092, sample SAMD00036203) | human gut metagenome | host: Homo sapiens | study: EMG produced TPA metagenomics assembly of... | reverse complement strand
AAGATAAAGGGAGAAAAAAATATGAGTGATTTGGAAAAGATTGAAACCACCTATGACGAAAGTCAAATACAGGTACTCGAAGGTCTTGACGCAGTAAGAAAACGTCCGGGTATGTATATCGGCTCTACTTCGTCGGCAGGTCTGCATCACCTTGTCTATGAAATCGTAGACAACTCTATTGATGAGGCACTTGCAGGCTATTGTACGGAAATTAAAGTTGATATAAACCCTGACAATTCAGTGACCGTTACAGATAACGGTCGTGGTATTCCTGTCGGTATTCACCCACAGCAGGGCATTCCGACAGTCGAAGTTGTACTTACAATTCTTCATGCCGGCGGTAAATTCGGTGGCGGCGGATACAAGGTATCGGGCGGTTTGCACGGCGTCGGTTCTTCTGTTGTAAACGCACTTTCGGAACATCTTGAAGTAGAAGTAAGCGACGGCGAACACGTTCATTATCAAAGTTACGAACGCGGTAAGCCTACTTGTAAACTAAAGGTTATCGGTGATACCGACAAGACCGGTACAAAAATTACATTTAAGCCTGACCCCGAAATTTTTGAAGTGCTTGAATTTGATTACGATGTACTTTTAAAAAGACTTCGTGAACAGGCATTTCTTAATAAGGGTGTAAAAATCCTGTTTACCGATTATCGTGTTGAAAATCCCGAAACGGTCACTCTACACGCAGAAGGCGGTATAAAGGAATTTGTACAATACTTAAACAGAAACAAAGACCCGCTTCACGATGATATTATTTACTTTGAAGCACAGCGTGAGGATATGATGGTTGAAGTTGCTATGCAGTACACAACGTCATATACAGAGTCACTTCTAAGCTTCGCAAACAACATTCACACAGGCGAAGGCGGTACGCACGAAACAGGCTTTAAATCAGGACTTACACGTGTCATAAACGACTACGCGAAAAAAGAATAATTTACTAAAAGAAAAAGACCCTAACCTATCGGGTGAAGATACCCGTGAAGGACTTACCGCAGTAATCAGCGTTAAGGTTGTCGAGGCACAGTTTGAGGGTCAGACGAAAACAAAGCTTGGTAACAGTGAGGCAAGAGCGCTGGTTGAAAATGCTTTAAACGATAAGCTTTCTGCATTCCTTGAGGAAAATCCTAAAATCGCAAAAATTATTATCGAAAAGACTTTGACCGCGTCACGTGCTCGTGAGGCCGCCAAAAAGGCGCGTGAGGCATCGCGTAAAAACTCAAGCAGCAATTCTTCGCTTTTGGGTAAACTTGCAAGATGTACCGATGAGGGTGCGGATTATGCAGAATTGTTTATAGTCGAGGGTGATAGTGCCGGCGGCAGTGCAAAGCAAGGCAGAAACAGACGTTTCCAAGCAATTCTTCCTCTTTGGGGTAAAATGCTTAATGTCGAAAAATCAAGAATTGACAAGGTTTACTCAAACGAAAAGTTGTTGCCTATTATACAGGCACTCGGTACAGGTATCGGCGAGGATTTTGATATCAATAAATTGAGATATCACAAAATCATTATTATGGCGGATGCCGATGTCGACGGTGCGCATATCAGAACATTGCTTTTGACATTCTTCTTCAGACATATGCGTCCGCTTATCGAAAACGGTAATGTGTATATCGCACAACCGCCGCTTTTCAAGGTGTTCAAGGGTAAGAATAAAAACCTTGTTGAAAAGTTTGCGTTTACGGACGATGAACGTGACAGACTTATAGCCGAAATGGGACCCGGTGCAAAAGTTCAGCGTTATAAAGGTCTGGGTGAGATGGACCCTGCCGAACTTAAAGAAACCACAATGGACCCTGCTAAGAGAACTATGTTAAAGGTTGATATTGAGGACGCAATGATTGCGGACGAAACATTTACCATACTTATGGGCGATAAGGTTGAACCGCGTCGTGAGTTTATTGAAAAACACGCGAAATATGTTTCAAACCTTGATATTTAATTATAGGGCGACCAATGATCGCCCCTACAAGGCGTTCCCATTGAGGGGAGCTGTCAACTTAGTTGACCGTGGGGTGGCAACATCTCAAAACTATGTCTATCATTTGCCATCTCTCCGCCTTTCAGGCACCTCCCCTCAAGGGGAGCTGTCAGCACAGCTGACTGTGGGGTGGCTTTTGGGACATCGAGGTGCCGTTCCCTACGTTCGCCGACCGCAAGTGACTCATTATCACATACAAAAAGCAATACAAAAGAGATGAATTAAAATGTTTAAAGACAGTTGGGTAATTTACGCAATACTATCGGCATTTTTCGCTGCACTTACATCAATACTTGCAAAAATCGGAATAAGCGACATAAACTCAAACCTTGCCACCGCAATAAGAACAATCGTTGTACTTATAATGGCATGGGGAATTGTCTTTATGACAGGCGCACAAAGCGGAATACAGGATATAACCGCAAAAAGCTGGATATTCCTTATATTTTCAGGAATTGCCACAGGTCTTTCTTGGCTATTCTACTACAAAGCACTTCAACTCGGTGATGCGTCAAAAGTAGTTCCGATTGACAAATTCAGTGTTGTTATATCAATGATACTTGCCTTTGTAATTCTTAAAGAGGACTTGACATTCAAGACGGTTATGGGCGGTATTCTTATAACAGCCGGTACTTTTGTAATGATTCTTTGATTAAAAAAACACTTGCCCTACATATAATAATATCATATCTTCTGAAAGGATTGATATTGTATGGCAAGTGTTTTAAAATACTTCTTTTTATTTTCCTTCGGCGGCATAGTATACGTCTTGATTGAAATGCTTTGGCGCGGATATTCGCACTGGAGTATGTTTATATTGGGCGGAATATGCTTTGTACTTTTAGGACTTATAAACAAAAAATACACCTGGGATATTCCTTTGTTAATACAAATGCTGATAGGCACATTTATCATAACATTAATGGAATTTATCTTTGGGTGTATTTTAATTTATTGCTAAATCTTAACGTATGGGATTACTACGATTTGCCGTTCAATATTATGGGGCAGATATGTCTGCCGTATATGTTTTTATGGTTTTTACTAAGTCCTGTCTGTATAGTCGTTGACGACTATATACGTTACCTGTTTTTCAACGAAGAAAAACCGCATTACAAATTATTTTAAATCACGCTCATAAGGTAATACACAAACGGCAACGTCAAAAGTCCCAACAGATGCGTTATAAACACACCCTCCGCACAATAAAGCACATCGCCGTCATATTCCATACCGAGTATTACAAGTATGGTTGACGCTGGCATTGCGGCTTGCAGTACGATAACCGCCGTAACCATTTCACCGAGATTAAACGGTTTTAAAACAAACATCAATATAATCGGTATAATAACCATCTTAACCGCCGTCAATACAAACAGCCACACACGTTTATATATGTGCTTAAAATCAACAAGTGCAAGCGTACCGCCTATAAAGAACATCGACAAATACGTTGTTGTACTGCCGATACCGGTCATTACTTCCCCGAATATACCGCTGAATTTCAGTCCGAATGCCATCATCACAAATGCGACAACAAACGCAATCGTTCCGGGATTTACAAGATTTTTTATACTTCCCATAAACGATTTTTCTTTTTCCTCTATCGACTTCATCTGATACACGCCGATCGTCCAAAGACAAGTATCGTTTGCAAGTTCATAAATCGCCGCATATAAAAGTCCCTCTGCACCGTAAAGTGCCTGTATAAGCGGAAATGCCATAAACACAACATTACCGAAACACGTCATACATCGATGCATTATCGCTTGCGATTTATCCATTTTACTTATTTTTGACGTGACCGTTCCGACTGCAAACAGAAACGCAACCACGACTATAGATACAAGCAACACATAAATCGAATTTTTCAATTTTTGTGTATCAAAATTCAAGGCTTGTAAGCGAAGTTATAATGAGTATCGGAAGCGTCACTCTTACGATAACTTTTGAAAGTCCGTTGTTTTGCTCTTTCGTTATGTAACCCGTCTTTATGCACACAAACCCGACAAGCATTGCAATTCCGAGTTTAATAATACTGTTTATTATTGTTTCAAATCCTTGCATACCCTTATCCTTCTGTTATACTTATTATCGAAAATTATTATATTTCTGCGTTTTTCACAGTTCGACAAAACGTCATATTCAAATGTTTCAAACTGCAAATACTTGACTGTTTCTTTTGTCGGAATATCTGCGTATTCACTCAAATTTTCTGCAATAAATTCATCCGTCAATATATCAAATCTTGTCTTTAAAATTGACCTGTCGTATTTTGTAAGCGACCATTTCGGCGAATTTACGCCCTTGTTGTATGTAAAATAATCGAGTTTTAAAATATCGCAAAACAATTCATCATCACAAAAATGCGACAATATTTCATACAAAGAATTTCGCGATTGTCCGACTTTATTGTATCCGTTTCCGTCGTAAAACAGCCACAATTTTTTAAACATTTCAAACGGTGAATTATATTTTTCAAGCAAATATTCCATTGCACCCTTAAAAACACCGCTGTTGTAGTACCGTTCAAAAACCTCCTCTATCCCCTTTAACAAAAGCACATCTTCATAGGAAATAAATTCATTTTTAAGCACTTCATACGGCGGTTTTGAGTTATATCGGTAACCGTATTTTTCTTCTTCACTTCTTATTTTCGTTCCGCGTAAAAGTTTTAGGAAACCAAGCTGAAGTACATCGGGACGAAGATTAAACACATCGTCAAACGATTTGCCGAACGAATTAAAATCTTCAAAAGGCAATCCGACTATAAGGTCAAGGTGCATATGTACACCGCCTGCTTTTTGCACGAGTTTTACGGCACGTTTTATCATCTCAAAATCGGTTTTTCGGTCTATTGCCTTTATCGTTTTGTCATTTGTTGACTGTACACCGATTTCAAGCTGAAAAAGTCCTTCCGGTGCGGTTTTGAACAATTCGACAAGTTCATCATTTATAAGGTCCGCCGCAACTTCAAAATGAAAAGTCGTATTTTTTGCATTGTCGATTAAAAACTTCACCAACTCACAAGTACGTTTTCTGTCCGCATTAAACGTTCTGTCCACAAATTTAACAATTCTCACATTATGTCGCACGAAGAACATCAATTCTTCTTTCACGACGTCCATATCCCTAAAACGCACACTATGCGTTGTTGACGAAAGGCAATAACTGCACCTAAACGGACAACCGCGGCTTGATTCGTAGTATATCAGCTTGCCGCTGTTTTTTTCAATATCTTCGTCCGTATACGGAAACGGAATTGACGTAATGTCGTGAATAAGCTCTCTGTCTTTGTTTCGTATTATCTCGCCGTTTTCACGATAGGTAATTCCGTCCGCCATTTCACCGATTTCAAGCCATTCTTTAAAAGTCGCTTCCCCTTCGCCGCGCATAATCGCGTCAATAAAATCGTACTTTTGCATATATTCCGTATCGTCAAAACTGACCTCCGGACCGCCGAAAATAATCTTTGTTTCCGGCGAAACCTTTTTCAGCATATCGGCAACATCAAGACAGACCTCAACATTCCAAATATAGCACGAAAACAAAACCACGTCCGCTTTTTTCAAAAAAATCGAACGCAGTATGTCCTCTACTCTCTCATTAATCGTGTATTCCGCCATCTCAACATTATCAGAATTTGCGTATGCTTTAAGCGTTCGTACACTAAGCGAAGTATGAATATATTTTGCATTAACTGCAACAAGCAGTGCTTTCATATCAACCACCGTACACTTCTCTCTTTAGTATACCGATGTATGGCAAATTTCTGAATCTTTCGTCATAGTCCATACCGTAGCCGACAACAAATTTCGTCAGGAATTTCAAAACCTTCGTATTTAACGTCAACCTGTGTTTCACGTCTTGCAGGCTTTGAAAGAAGTGTTACAGATTTCAACGTTTGCACCTCTCTTTTTTTAGAAGCTTTTACAAGTGCGCTTAGCGTATTTCCGCTGTCAATAATATCTTCAGCAATAATTACATTTTTGCCGTTTACGTCAATTTGTCCGTCTTTCAAAATCTTCAATTCACCGGAAACCGACGAACTTCCGTAGCTTGAAACCTGCATAAAGTCAAGCGAAACGTTTACGTTAAGATAACGCATAAGGTCAGCCGAAAAAACAACACTGCCCTTTAGGATAATCATAAGTACAATATCCTTACCGGCATAATCTTTATTTATTTGCTCAGCTAAATATTTTACTTTCTCTTGAATTTCGCTTTCATTAATCAATATTTCCTGTACTTCGTTTATCATTATTAATATTCCCCTTTTTAGTATGATATTTTTATTATAACATATATTTTTGAATTTTTTTAATAGAAAATGCGAAAAAAAAATCGAATTTTCGGAAATAATATTTTTACGAAGTAACTATTAGTTAAAAAAAATCGAGAAAGGCGTGGTTTTCTATGAAGAAAATACTGTTTTTTTATACCAATCCTTACACTTATGTTCAATACCGTCTTTGCCATGCCTACAAAAACGAATGATGAAATCATAGCCGATTACCCTTTTACAAACAGAGTAAATGAGCTGTCCGTTTCAGAAAAGCAGGAAATCACGAAAACCCTTACCGCCTGTGCTGATGTTATGCGGTTTAATATAAGAAATTATAACTATGACAAACTTTTCAAATACGTGCTTTACACTCACAAAAATTTTCAAATCCTCACCGACATTCCCGCCGATACGGGAAACAGCAGTAATTTGGGTTATAACAATGTTAAACTTGTGAACAGTGATTATATCGATTATATTATGACGAGAGTTTTCCGCATAACACCCGAAAAAACACCTGTAAATGAGCTTTTGGAACGCGGTTTCTGTTACAATGACGGTTACTATTATTATATCGGCGGTTTCGGTATTTTATTTTGCTACGGAAATTGTTGATATAAAAGGTGTTTATGATATTGGCGGCGGTGTTACATTTGTTATTTTCAGTGACATTTTATTACGAAGGTGACACAAGAACACCCGAATACAGTTTTGCAATTCTGCAAAACACAGAAAACGGATATTCATTAATGCGTCTTGGTATGGGTGAAGATTTGCCGACAAGTGATGAAGTTCGATTGTATTCGCCGTTTAAAACTTACAACGAAATGAATTGGAATATAAATAATGTGGACAATAATAATGATGATTTTGTAAAATCATATATCTCAATACCGATACTTTTGCTTGTCATATCTCTTGGATTGATAGGACTTACCGCGTGTATCGTTGCACTTGCAAAAAGAAAATAGAGTGGAATTTTAAAGGCACTTCAAAAATTCACTCTATTAAAATCTTGTTTATAATACCGTGCCGCCGCCGAGAACAATATCACCGTCATAAAATACGACAGCCTGTCCCGGAGTAACCGCTCTTTGCGGTTCGGGGAACATCAATTTAACCGTACCGTCTTTTTTGCGGGCAAAGCATTGCCGCCGCAGGCGGTGCTTGGTAACGTACTTTTGCGGTGATAAGCATATTTTCTTTAGGAAATTCACCCGACACAAAATTCACATCGTATGCGGTTAATTCATTTGAAAATTCCATTCCCTTTTCGCCGAGTGTAATCGTATTGTTTTCCGCATCTATCTTCATAACAAACATAGGTCTGCCGTATGCACCGATACCCTTTCTCTGACCGATTGTATAATAAATCAAACCTCTGTGCTTGCCGATAACATTGCCGTTTACGTCAAGTATATCGCCCTCTTTAGGCTTGTAACCGGAATAGTCGGTTATAAATTTCGCGTAATCATCATCTTCAACAAAGCATATTTCCTGACTGTCAGGCTTATGTGCAACGCCAAGTCCGAGTTCTTCCGCCTTTTGACGTACCCAATCCTTGTTATATCCGCCCAAAGGCATTAATGTATGTGCAAGCTGTTCTTGTGTGAAATTGTAAAGCACATAACTCTGGTCTTTCTTAACCGCCTCACTTGCACGAAGAATATACTTGCCGTCCTCACCTTTTTCGATTCTGGCATAGTGACCCGTTGCAACATAATCGATACCCATAGCCAACGCTTTCTTTAACAATGCGTCAAACTTCAAATACTTATTGCACGCAATACAAGGATTAGGTGTTCTACCATGAATATATTCATCAACAAAATAATCAACGACCTTATCTTTGAACATATCCTTAAAATTCATCACATAAAAATCAATACCAAGCTTATCGCATACACGCCTTGCATCCTCTACCGCACTTTCCGCACAACAGCCCTCATGCTTCATATTACAACTGTCCGAATACGTCCAAAGACGCATAGTCGCACCGATTACGTGGTATCCCTGCTCCTTTAAAAGAGCCGCCGCAACGGAACTGTCAACGCCGCCAGACATTCCTATCAATACACTTTTCTGTTCCAATTTATGTTTCCTCCTCAGATATTAAAACGGTAGCCTACACCCATATGGTTTCTATATACCGCTCATTTTCAGTATTTATCTTGTCACGCACACGCTGAATATGCACCGTAACGGTCGACACATCACCTATTGCGTCCATACCCATATTCTATCAAATAAAACCTCTTTTGAAAAGGTATGATTCGGATTTTCCGCAAGAAATAAAAGTAAATCGTATTCTTTTGCAGTAAGCGATATTTCTTTTCCATCCACTGTAACCTTATGCGCATCTTTGTCTATCATAAGTTTACCGACTGTTATTATGTCACCGCTTTTTGATGTAAGCGTATCGTATCGCGATATATGTGCCTTAACTCTTGCAACAAGTTCGTTCGGTGAAAACGGTTTCGTCATATAATCGTCCGCACCCAAGCCAAGTCCGCGTATTTTATCTATATCGGTATTTTCGCCGACAAAAAAATTACGGGCGTTTGTTTCTTTTTTCTGAGTTCCGTTATAACCTCAAAACCGTCCATACCGGGAAGCATTATATCTATTATTATAAGGTCAAAATTTTCCGCAAGTGCTTTTTCAAGTCCCGTTGTACCCCTTGCCGCAATTTCACACTCAAAATCATTTATTTCAAGATAATCTCTTTCAAGTTCCGCGATACTACTGTCATCTTCTATAATCAATATTTTTTCATTTTATTCTCCTTAGATTTTCGGCAAAAATACAACCGCCGTTGTACCCTTACCCAATCCGTCACTTTTCAGCCATATCTTTCCACCGTGTTTTTCTACAATCTGTTTTGCAATACCAAGTCCAAGTCCGCTGCCCTTAATACTCCTCGAACTGTCCACGCGATAAAATCCCTCAAACACGTTTTTAAGCTCATTTTCCTCTATGCCGATACCGTTATCGCTTATATTCACGTACACACCGCCGTCACTGCACATTGTACTGACGGAAAGCGTCGGATTATCTTCACTTCTGTACTTCACCGCATTGTCTATCAAATTAGAAAACACTCGGCTTATTTTCTCATAATCCATTCTCACGATAACTTCATTACTCGGAATATCTGTTTCAAGTTTTATGCCGTTTTTCTCAAGGTCAAGTCTGTAATCATCTACAAAATCACGCATAAACGAATTAATATCGCCCTCTTTAAATTCAAATGTCAGTCTTGATAATTCCAGTTTTGAAAATACAGACAAATTATTCACCAAATCGTCTATAACTTCCGCTTTTGTATGAATAGTATCAAGATAGCGTTTCATCTTTTCGGGTGTGTCTGCAATGCCGTCCTGTATACCTTCAACGTAACCTTTGATTGACGTAATCGGCGTCTTTAAATCGTGAGAAATATTTGCAAGGAGCATATTCCTCTCCTTTTTCATATACTTTTCACGTTCTCTTGCACGTTTCAACTCCTTACGCATCATATCAAAATTATTACAAAGCGTGTCTATTTCGTCATATTCACTTCCCATAACCTCAAAATCAAGGTTATCGGCACGAATATAATCGGCGGCTCTTGCAAGGTCATTTATTGAATGTTCAATACTTTTTGTCATCAATCTTGTGGCAACGGTAGTTGAAAGCACGACAAGCAACACGCATATCGTAAGCCACAACACCACATAAAATATTGCACTCGGATTACTTTTGAAAAATTCACCTACTGCCTGTGAAAACACATATGGATCAAGCATTGATGGTCTTGATATATTTAATTCTTCGACAGGAAATTTTAATATAAATATCAGCACAAAACATACCGAAATAACACCTATCAGAAGGATAGGTGTTATCAGCATAATTATATTATATATCGCAAATTTACTTTTAATTTTCATAACATTTAATAATCCTTACTATCAAATATTATATACGATAATGTGTATAAAATCAAGATTGAGCCGAAACAAAATTCCAATCTTCGATATAAGTGCCGTAAACGGAAGCACATTGCCAATACCAAATCTTGTGCCATTGTGAATATGCCGTAAATACCATTTGTCCGACAGGCGTTATATAGTAGTTCAAGTATTTAAAGAACACATACACAACTATACATAAAAGCATTGCAAGAGTCGGGCTTTTTGAAATCATATTTATGAGCAGCGCCATTGAAACTATCGCTATAAGCGGTATCATATTGATAAGATATGCCGCAAATGTTATCGGTACACTTCTTAAACTGTTGCCGGATACGATTTGAACGATTAACGAGATAACAAACATTGCAAGTGTCACCATACAACCAAGCACAAACACTGCCAATGACTTTGATGTCATAACTTTAAATCTTGTCAGCGGTCTTAAAAGCGACGCTTTCATGCTGTCCTCCTGTACTTCGCTTGCAAACAAGTCTGTCACTGCCATAAATATTATAAGCGGAACAAGTATATCAAAAACAAATCCGACCATTTCCATTATCAGATTGCTTTTTATAACAACTTCACCGCCCGTAATCTTGCTTACAAGTACATTACCGCCAATTCGGAGAATACATATAATCGCACCTAAAACAGTTAAAACAAGATACTTTTTTTCATAAGAAGTTTTTTAAGCTCACTTCCAGTATTCAAAATCAGTGCTTTCATATAATAATCTCACCCCTTCTGTCCTTAACAACACTTAGGAAATAGTCCTCCATTGACGGATGAAGTCTTAAAGCGTCCTCCGTAGTTGATGTTGCTATCAATTCGCTTTCATATATAACCGCAACCTTGTTGCAAGTCTTTTCAATCTCGCCTGCCATATGACTTGAAATAAGAAAAGTCACGTTTTTCTCTGCATTGAGTTTTTTTATAATTTCTCTGATTTCCACAACGCCCTCAATATCAAGTCCGTTTACAGGCTCATCAAGAATTATCAAATCGGGGTTAGATACGAATGCAACCGCCAAACCAAGTCTTTGTTTCATACCAAGTGAAAACTTACCCGCTTTATCATTTTTGTACGGCAGAAGATGTACAACGTCAAGTATATGTTCAATGCGTTTTCTGTCTACGTTTGGATACATATTCGCATGCATTTTTACGTTTTGATATGCCGATAAATCTTTATATATCGCCGGTGATTCAATCAACGCGCCTGTTCTTTGCATAATACTTTCAAAATTATCGTGCAAGTCCATACCGAACACCTTAACACTGCCCTCCGCATTAACAAGATTAAGTATTGCTTTCATCGCTGTCGTTTTACCCGAGCCGTTCGGTCCGAGTAATCCGAGAATGTCGCCCTGTTCAACGGTCAAATTCAAATTTTTGATACCTCTGCCATTGCCGTAAAGCTTTGTCAGGTTTTTAATCTCAATTACATTCATAATCTCACCCCTATCCGTTTTTATAAATTATTCGTCATCTCCGTAATATGTGTCAACTCCCGAGTTATCAGAATACTCAACATTCGGAAGTGTGGAAATATCAACTCTCTCAGGCTTTGTAGTTCCGTAGTCTGACATATCCAGTGTTATATTAACTGTTGCCTCATGCTTTTCGCCGTTTGAATCATTGCCGACCATACTTGCTTCCGCATTCAAATTAGTAAATCTGCCTTCATTGTCAACCGTAAATTTCACTGATACGTTTTTAACAATCGGATCTGTTCCAAGCAAGGTGTACGGATCACTGTCATCATCAGAATCAGCGATATTTTCTGAGAACATTGCGGATAAGCCTGCATTCGCAACTTCAGGGATTTGAATTGCGTCAAGATTCATTTCATATGTTGAAGAATTATCATCACCTGACACATAGATTATGTTGTTTTTCAAATCACCAATCATTGTATCACCGATAAGCTCAACGAAATTAACCATTTTTTGATTTCTCTTATCCTCATTTGCATCTTCGGTATAGAATTTATCAAATTCTCCAAATAAATTTAGGTATTCAGATGCGTTTTCCTCAACAAGTGTTCTTTTTTCGTCATCATAATGCGTTGACGAAATTATATTAGTATCATCTTGAACCCATTCTCTGTACTCACTGTTATAATCATATGATGAAACCTTATTTTCCTTGTTGATTTTTACGTCACCGTTTCTGTCATACAATTCTTTCAACGTGTCGCTTGAAATTTCATTACCATCAAGACTTATCTTTGTTGTCATATTCGCGGTGTAGTTTTCATTTTTCATCAAACCTTTAACAGCCGTCTTAGCCACGTCATATCCGTTTGATGTGTTGTAGCTTGCGAATGCCGCTCCGGCTAACACCGTTACACCCAAAACCATACCGATTGCCATTGTTATTTTCTTCTTGTTAGATTTCATTTTAATCATTCCTTTCTATCCCAAACACTGTCTATTGTTTCTATAAGGTACCTTATGATTATATTCTATCTGTTCTTTATAAACATTATATAATACAATTCTAAATAATTTATAAACAAATATAAATAAATTATAAAATCCAACAAAAAAACCACTTGTCCAACATAACATTGAACAAGTGGTTTAATATTAACTAATTAAGTCAGTCAAAATCAATTATTTCTGAACTGAATCGTCTTCTTCATAAGCCTTGTTTAGTTCGTCGATAACCTTTTGACCACCTTGTTGTAGCCATCTGTCTCTTTGAGCCTTCCACTCGTCTTCGCTGATTTGACCAACGATGAACTTAGTATTAGCCTCACTCATGATAGCGTCAAGTTGTGGACCTCTTGTTGAATATGTATCTGATACATATGGTTCAGCAGGGTTAGCAACTGTGTGAAGTTTGTTTTCATCATAAACTTCCTGAATCTTTTCAGCAACGTCTGTTGCATACTTAATTTGAAGTTCTGTAGCAACTATACCTGTTGAGAATTGGTTAAGGTCGTTATATTCTTTAGTTAGGTTAGCATCGTCCTTCTTAACTACATAACCGTCAGCGTCAAGGTCATAGTTTCTGCCTTCGATACCGTAGTTCATTAGGTTTAGAGCTTCCTGTTCATTAGCCTTATCCATTACGCCAAGAATGAAGTCAAGGTCTTCTTCTGTAGCAACAGATGTCTTAGGGAATACATAGTATCCGTCATAACCTGTTGTAGGAAGTGTTCTTGGTTCTGAGCTTGCGTCCTTTGTAACGTAACCGAATACGTCAACAACTGCGTTAGGATCGATAGCTTGGATATTTTGTGCAAGTCTTCTTGCTCTGTCGGCAACGTCGATGATTACACCGGCTTTACCTGATAGGAACTGCTCATTCCACTTATCTGATGAATATGTAGCCATATCTTGGTTGATAAGACCTTCGTTATAGCACTTGTTCATGAACTTAAGTGCCTCAAGATATTCGTCAAACATAAATGCAGGAGCAAGCTTGCCGTCCTTTATACCATACTGGTTAGGAGCGCCCATCCAAATAGCGATATTGTTAAGAGGACCGTCAAGGTAATCTGTAACGATCATACCGTATGTATCATTAGCGCCGTTACCGTCAGGATCCTGTTCCTTAAATGCCTTTAGTACATTATAGAAATCATCTATAGTCTTTGGCTGTTCAAGACCAAGCTTATCAAGCCAGTCTTTTCTGATTGAAACGCCGGCTCTACCAAGTTCTCTTGAACGATATACACCGTAAACTTTACCGTCGATTGATGTGTTGTGGTTTACAGTTGGATCTGTTTGAGCAAGATTTGGGAACTTTTCAGCATCTGTTAGCTTATCTGTAATATCCCAGAATGTACCTGCTCTTGAGTTTTGGATAACGCTTGAACTTCTTGAACCAACAAGCATAACCTGTGGATATTCACCTGAACCCATAGCAGCTGTAACCTTTTCGTCATAGCTTGTTGACGGTACCCAAGTGATATTTAGCTTTGTACCAAGAAATTCTTCAAGTTTTTGAAGAACAGGGCTGTCCGGTGATGCTGATTCTGTATTGTAAGCCTTTGTTCATAACATTAATTGATGGATTTTCCTTGTCGATAGAAACTGTCTTTTTGACCGCAGCCGGCAAGTTGAACCTGTAAGCATTACTGCTGCTAAGTGAAACAGTAGCAATCTTCTTCCAAGTTTGTGTCA
>ENA-OQHF01001241-OQHF01001241.1-human-gut-metagenome-genome-assembly--contig:-NODE-1241-length-14367-cov-2.891854_pt1 | contig 14367 bp, 10 predicted proteins | sample MGYA00242559_ERZ504709 | MGnify/ENA primary metagenome ERZ504709 (study PRJEB26092, sample SAMD00036203) | human gut metagenome | host: Homo sapiens | study: EMG produced TPA metagenomics assembly of... | reverse complement strand
CTGTATTTAGTATATCAATCATATAATGAACAAAGTGTGAATAATAAATTAACAACTTTTTTAGTAATTTAAAACTAAAAAAACAGAAAAAAATACCAAAAAATTGGTTAGGTTATCCATACATCTGAAAAGCCGGTTTTACCTGTGGAAAATACTTGAAAATATAAAGAGAACGGCCTAAAATGACGATATAAAAGAAAACAGGGATGTTTGATTCATAACGAACAGGTTATTGTATTATTTCAAAGGAGTGAGATATATGGCAACAATTTCTGGCTATAATTCATATTCAATGGGAGTTTGTTTTCTGGTCTAAACACTACATCATCTAAGAATTCATTGTTTTCGAACAGTATGTCAGGAAGTGATATACTTGGAATCAATTACAGTGACTGGGCAACAATCAGATCGGGCAGCTATTTTAAATTGTTAAATGCGTATTATGGGAAAGGTGGACAGGTCAGTGATTCAGACGATACAACATCTTCCTCAACGTCAACATCCAAAGACAGCACCAGGACACTCGCTGTGATTGAGAGTGATGCGAAGAGTGTGGAGAAGTCGGTTGCAGCTCTTCAGGAAACAGGGGATAAATCCTTATTTAACGAAGTGACAAAGACAGATGAAAATGGAAACAAGACGACCGGTTATGATACGGATGCTATCTATAAAGCTGTTAAAAAACTTTACAGACAGCTATAATAGTCTGATCGATGAAGTGGGCAATTCCAATACAAAGAGTATTTTAAGAGCCGGTGCCAGCATGGTGAATGTGACAGAGGCAAACCGTAAATCACTTTCTGATATCGGTATTTCCATAGGTGCAGACAACAAGCTACCATTGATGAAGAAAAGTTTAAGAAGACTGATATGAGTAAGGTAAAGGCAATGTTTGCAGACAGCAGCTACTATGGAACAGAAGTGAAACGGCAGGCAGGCCGTGCAGAGTCTTATGCAAAGAGTGAGGCCGCAAAGGCGAATACCTATCAGAAATCAGGTTCTTATACCTATAATTACAGAACAGGCGAACTTTATAACTCTACGATCTGATCGCAGAGCTGCAGAAAAATATGCTGCTGTTTTCATACATTTTGAAAGCGGACAGCAGCGGTCATACTGGTATGATGTGATCCGGACGGTGGAAGGATTATATCACGCAATCATTTATGAGAAACTCGGATTGGGTTTCTCATAAATTTTGCAAAAAAATAATCAGTGCACCGGAAAAAAAGATTGCACAATGGGGCGATGTATGGTCAAATAATATATAGTGTAAAAATGGATGTTGACATCTGGCAGAATAGAAAATATTTGAGATAGATGAAATGGAGAAAAGAATGGCAGCAAAGAAAGTAGTAGTCGGTATGTCAGGCGGTGTGGATTCCTCTGTGGCAGCATATCTTTTGAAGGAACAGGGATATGATGTGATCGGTGTGACCATGCAGATCTGGCAGGATGAGGATGAATTTGTGCAGGAGGAGAGTGGCGGATGCTGTGGTCTTTCGGCAGTGGATGATGCCAGAAGAGTGGCAGACCGTCTTGGAATTCCTTATTACGTCATGAATTTCAAACAGGAATTTAAGAAAAATGTCATGGATTATTTTACTGCGGAATATTTAAAAGGCAGGACGCCAAATCCGTGTATTGCATGCAACCGTTATGTAAAATGGGAAGCATTGTTAAATCGGAGTCTTGCGATTGGTGCGGATTATATTGCAACCGGGCACTATGCGAGGATCGAGCAGCTTTCCAATGGAAGATATGCAATTAAAAATTCCGTGACAGCAGTTAAAGATCAGACGTATGCACTTTACAATCTGACACAGGAACAGTTGTCACACACATTGATGCCGGTCGGCGCCTATCATAAAGATGAGATCCGTAAGATTGCAGAGGAGATTGGTCTTATGGTTGCACATAAAAAAGACAGTCAGGAGATCTGCTTTATCTCTGACAATGATTATGCCGGATTTATTGACCGGGAATGCGGCGATCAGGTACCACCTCCGGGAAATTTTGTTCTGACAGACGGAACTGTAGTCGGAAAACATAAAGGGATTACGCATTATACGATCGGACAGAGAAAGGGACTCGGAATTGCATTCGGGCATCCGGTATTTGTCACGGAGATACGGCCGGAGACAAATGAGGTCGTACTTGGTGAGAACAGAGATGTGTTTACTTATGAACTGGATGCAGATCATATTAATTTTATGTCCATCCCGGATATTCAGGATGAGATGCTTTTGAAGGCAAAAATCCGTTATTCCCACAGCGGGAGTATGTGCAAGGTGACAAGAACCGGAGAAGATACGATACACTGTGAATTTTTAGAGCCGGTGCGTGCGGTGACACCTGGACAGGCAGTCGTATTATATGATGGAGAATATGTTGCCGGAGGCGGCACGATCCTTTAGAAAAGCGATATGACGGAAAGCCGCTGGATGGTAAAAAAGACAGCAGATTACACAAGATAAAAATGATGTGAAAAGGAAAGGAACTGGCAGCAATGACAAGAGAAGCGTTTAGGGAGCTGGTAAAAAAAGGCCCGGTACTGCTTGATGGTGCAACAGGAACGAATTTACAGAAGGCAGGAATGCCGGTCGGAGTATGTCCGGAGCAGTGGATCCTGGAAAATTCAGAAGTGTTGATCGATCTGCAGAAACGGTATGTAGAGGCCGGAACCGATATTTTATTTGCGCCGACCTTTACCGCGAGCAGAATAAAATTAAAAGAATATGGTTTGGAAGATCATTTAGAGGAGATGAACCGCAAGCTTGTCGCACTCTCAAAAGAGGCTGCAAAGGGTACAAATGCGCTGGTTGCCGGAGATCTTACCATGACAGGAGAACAGCTTTATCCGTTGGGAGATCTGATGTTTGAGGATCTGGTGGATGTTTATAAAGAGCAGGCGAAAATTATTGCGGATGCCGGAGCAGATCTTTTTGTGGTTGAAACGATGATGAGTCTGCAGGAATGCCGTGCGGCTGTGCTGGCAATCCGTGAAGTATGTGACCTGCCAGTCATGGTTTCATTGACTTATAATGAAGACGGAAGAACACTGTATGGAACAGATCCGGTGACAGCGGTTGTTGTGATGCAGAGCCTTGGTGCGGATGCGGTCGGAATGAACTGTTCGACCGGACCGGAGGCAATGTTAGAGCCGATCGCGAAGATGGCAGAGTATGCAGCGATACCACTTCTCGCAAAACCAAATGCCGGAATGCCGGAGCTGATCGATGGTCAGACCGTCTTTAATGTAGAGCCGGAAGAATTTGCCGAAGTCGGGAAAAAAACTGGTCGAAGAGGGTGCTGCCATCATTGGAGGATGCTGTGGAACAACACCGGAGCACATCCGTGCTTTAAAGGAGGCAGTAAAAGGTATCCCGGTCAAAGCACCGCTTCAGACGAAGAGAAGAATGTTGACTTCAGAGCGTAAGTCTGTAGAGATCACGCTTGATGGACGTTTTATGGTCATTGGAGAACGTATTAACCCGACCGGAAAGAAAAAGCTGCAGGCAGAGTTAAAAGAGGGTTCCTTAAATCTTGTCCGTACCATGGCATTAGAACAGGAGGAAAATGGAGCATCGATCCTTGACATCAATATGGGTATGAACGGTATAGATGAAAAAGAGATGATGCTGCGTACCATTTACGAAGTGACTTCGACGGTGGATTGTCCGCTTTGCATTGATTCCAGCCATGTGGATATTATTGAGGCCGCGCTCCGCATCTATCCGGGACGTGCACTCATCAATTCGATTTCACTGGAAAAAGAAAAGTTTGAAAAACTGCTTCCGATTGCAAAGAAGTACGGGGCAATGTTTATCCTGCTTCCACTCTCGGATGAGGGACTGCCAAAAGATTCTGCTGAGAAACACGGCATTATCCGCACGATCATGGATGAGGCGGTGAGGATCGGCATGGCAAAAGAAGATATCATTGTGGATGGACTGGTTGCCACGATCGGAGCAAATCCGAATGCAGCGTTAGAGTGTTTTGAGACATTTTCCTATTGCAAAAATGAACTGGAACTGCCGACAGCATGTGGACTTTCTAATATTTCATTCGGACTGCCGGAACGTACTTATGTCAATACGGCTTTTCTTACAATGGCGATCGCAAATGGTCTTACGATGGCGATTGCAAATCCGTCACAGGAACTTCTGATGAATGCCGCATTTGCGTCGGATATGCTGTTGAATAAGAAAGAAAGCGACATCCGTTATATTGAGCGCATGAATTTCCTGTCAGAAAAATATGCCGGTATGGAACGTGTCATGGTTCAGAAAACACCTGCAGGTACATCTGCGGCTGGCGGCGAAACCAGGAAAGAGAGTACGGGAAGCGGCGTATTTCAGGCAGTTTTAAAGGGAAACAAAGAACATGTATTAGAAGAAGTAAAAAAGATGCTGGATGGCGGAGCCAAACCGGATGAGATTATCAATGAGCATCTGATCGCTGCGATCAATGAAGTAGGAGAATTATTTGATAAAAAGAAATATTTCCTGCCACAGCTGATTTCTTCCGCTAATACGATGAAACTTGCAATCGAGTACTTAGAGCCGATGTTAGAGCGCAGTAATACAGAGGCAATGGCTACGATCGTTGTTGCGACAGTTGAGGGCGATATCCATGATATCGGAAAAAATCTTGTGGTTCTGATGTTGAAGAATTACGGTTATCATGTGATCGACCTTGGCAAGGATGTTCCGGCAGATGTGATCGTGGATACCGCAATGAATGAAGGTGCGAAGGTGATCGGACTTTCCGCACTGATGACGACCACAATGATGCGGATGAAAGACGTTGTGGAGCTGGCAAAAGAAAAAGGCTGTACGGCGAAGATTGTAATTGGAGGAGCGGCGATCACGGAGAGTTTTTCGGATGAGATCGGAGCAGATGGCTATTCGAAAGATGCAGCGGAATGTGTGAAACTGGTCGAACGCTTACTGGCATAAGACACTTTTAGTATAGCATAACATGTAAAACGAGTCTTGTAGCTTGTTTTACATGAAGTGCCAGTATAGAAAGCTGGATGTGTTGTTATGTTTTTGAAATTTTTAGGAAAATATGAAAAAAAGTGTTGACTTTCATCTCCTGTAATAGTATACTTTAGAAGTCGGTTGCAAAAAGCAAAGGACAAAAATGGGATCTTAGCTCAGCTGGGAGAGCATCTGCCTTACAAGCAGAGGGTCATAGGTTCGAGCCCTATAGGTCCCATTACATCAGAAGTTCTGATGACAATTTAATATGGCGGAATAGCTCAGTTGGCTAGAGCATACGGTTCATACCCGTAGTGTCGAGAGTTCGAATCTCCCTTCCGCTACTACAGACCTCAGAGATTCTGAGGTCTTTGTTGTATACCGGCAAAAATTTTTTATATAATAAGTTTATGAATACGAATCCTATACAGGCATGAATTCAATTTACTTTTAAAGATGCAGGAGAGGAGAACTATGAAACAAAAATATAAGAAGCTGGCATTTTCATATTATTACTAAGTATGCTTACCGGCTGTATGTTATTGAGTGGCTGTACGGAAAATACAGAAAATGGATCACAGAGCAGCTATATTGTAGATTCGGATGAGCTGCAGGATACAGAAAATCAGATGGAATTCGTACCGGGTTCTATGAAAGGTTCAAAACAGGAGGAAACGTCGGAAAACGAAGAACAGGGTCAGACAGAGCAAAGTCGTCAGACTGTCACGGAAGAAAATGATGCGGAGCAGGCAAAGACGGCAGGTAATCTGGAAGTACATTTTATAGATGTGGGACAGGGGGATGCGACTCTGATCAAATGTGATGGTCATTCTATGCTGATCGATGCGGGAAATAATGATAAAGGTACACTTGTACAGAATTATCTGCAGCATCAGGGAGTGGAGACTCTTGACTATGTGATCGGCACGCACCCGGATGCAGACCACATCGGAGGAATGGATGTCGTTCTTTATAAATTTGACTGTAAGACGATCATCATGCCGGATGTTGCAAATAACACGCGCACTTATGATGATGTTGTGCAGACGATGAAAAATAAGGGATATAAGACCACTTATCCGGTTGTTGGGGAAACATATACGATCGGTGGAGCAGCATTTACGATCATTGCTCCAAACAAAGAGTATGGAAATGATATGAATTCCTGGTCGGTCGGCGTCCTCTTACAGAATGGAAATCACCGGGTTTTTATTTACCGGAGATGCGGAAGAGGGAGCAGAACAGGATATATTGCAGAATGGCATTGATATCTCGGCAGATGTCTATAAAGTTGCACATCATGGAAGCAATACGGCAACATCCCAGGCATTTCTTGATGCAGTGCATCCGACGTATGCTGTGATCAGTGCCGGGGCGGGCAATTCCTACGGACATCCGCATGCGGAAGTTTTAAACAGACTCCGTGCAGCCGGAGTATCTGTTTTCCGCACGGATGAGCAGGGAACGATCGTTGTCGCGTCAGATGGAACAACGCTGACCTGGAATATGTCTCCGTCGGAGAGCTGGCAGGCAGGGGAAGCAAAAAAGAGTCAGGACACAGATAAAAGTGAAAAGTCAACTGACAGTCAGAACAATGCAGAAACAGATGCAGCCGTAAGTAATCCGACAGACCAGACGGATGGAAATTCGGATGTGATCGTTCACATCACGAAAACGGGAGAAAAATATCACTCTGCCGGATGTCAGTATTTAAGAAAAAGTGATATTGAAGTGACATTATCAGAGGCAAAAGCAAGAGGACTTACACCGTGTTCAAAGTGTAATCCACCACAGTAAAAATATTAATAGAAGGGAAAAGAAAAATATGCGCGTAGGAATGGGATATGATGTTCATAAATTAGTGGAGGGCAGGGACCTGATCATTGGAGGGGTAAAGATCCCACATACATTAGGACTTTTGGGACACTCGGATGCAGATGTACTGCTTCATGCCATCATGGATGCACTGCTTGGGGCAGCAGCACTTGGAGATATCGGAAAGCATTTTCCGGATACGGATCCGAAATATAAAGGGATTTCAAGCATGAAACTGTTGGAACATGTGGCGGGACTGATCGCCGAAAAAGGTTATATTGTGGAAAATATCGATGCGACGATCATCGCACAGAAACCAAAGATGCGTCCGCATATCGAACAGATGGAGAAGAATATTGCAGCAGCACTTAAAATATCAGAAGATCAGATCAATGTGAAAGCGACCACAGAAGAGGGACTGGGATTTACCGGAACGGAACAGGGAATCTCTGCGCAGGCAATCTGTGCACTGACAACGATCTATGAGAGCAGTGTCAGCGTGGCGGATTCCGCCGGAGGCTGTGAGGGCTGTCCCGGACGTGCCTGTGGAAGATAAATATAAATAAAGTATAAAACTTGTTGACACAGCTATATAAATAGGATATGATAAGTCGTGATTTGACGGATTGAAGTGAGACTCAGATATATTTTTTAGTAAGGACATCAAGGGATATTCAAAGCAAAGATATATGCTGGGTCTTTTTATGTACAAAAGAAGGGAAAATGAGTTTATGAAAAAAAGGGATGATACGTTTCTGTTGTGGAGTTATGGCTGCGGGACTGCTGCTTTCCGGCATACCGGTTCCGGCAATGAGCGGGAATATGCAAAAGGTAGCAGTGTCGGTGCTGGCAGAAGATGCGGTGATCGTGACAGATTACGATGAATTTGCGAATGCTTTAAGCAGTGGAAAGAAGAATATTGTAGTAGAAGGCAGTTTACGATCCGCGATGATAAATTGACGGAGACAGATGGTTCCATTAAGGGGACAGATGAAACCTGTTCAAATACCGGGGGGGACAACCATTACAGGAAATGGAACGGGGAGTATCACCTGTAGTCATCCAATTCAGATCATGGGGGATGATGTAGAGATACGGGATATACAATTGGTGTTTAATTCTAGTAATGGACTTGGCAGTGTTCCGCACCGTGAGATCTTTTTAGCAGGACATAGTCTTGTACTGAATAATGTAAGTACATATCTGGCAGGACCTGATAAGCCGAATCCGATTGTAGGCACAGAAAAAGAACTTCTTCCAACTGTGTATGCAGGAGGATATCACAGCAATACTGCAGTGGGAACAAACGCTTCACTTACTGTCACAAATGAGAACAATAAGACTATGTTTCAGGATATCTATCTGGGACATGAAGCATCAGCCGGACAAAGGACTGCTTATACGGGCAGTGCAAAATTAGAGCTGGATGCTGATGCAAAGATACGTGGGACTGTTTCAGCAGAAAACACATCTTTAGCGTCTTTAGATTTTTTGGGTGATCAGAAGGGATATGATGAAATCACTCTTTCAGAAATTAAAGGAAATGATAAAACTGTAATGACGGTAAAAAATTGTGCTGTTCTGGGTGTGGTGACAACGGGTGTCAAAGATATCCTATTGGATGCAGGAGGAAGACTGCAGCCGAAAGATGGGACGGCACAGTTAAATAATATTACACTGAAAAATGGGGGATGTCTGGATCTCACACAGGTGCTGGATGCTTTGGTAAAGGGCAGTTTTACAGGTAGTGATGATAATGCAGCAAGAGGAAAACTTGTTCTCAATAAAGATGGATATGTTCAGATTGATGGGCAGATAAGTGGGGTTACGCAGTTTCAGACGGTGAGTCATGTCATACCGGGAACGATTTTAAGTGGACATGCATATATTGCATCGGAAAACGGAACAGCAGGAAGTTTTGTCTTATCAGACACAGCTATAAAAAATAATTACAGTCTGATCCGTAAAAATGGAACATGGACGCCGTATATTAATTATGTACCGGTGGAGCGTGAACTTGGAAGTATCGAGGTAAAATCTTATCCGAAAAATGTTGTTATTAACCATATACCGACAAACATGGAGGATAAAACAGGTGATAGTCCGTATTTGAATGTAATATGGAAGGATCAGGATGGAGAAGCCTATACATTTGATGATGTGGTAAATTATGAATCATTTTATGATAATATGGTATTAATCCGTTCGGATTACTGGAATAGTGACGACGAAGAGATACAGCAGAAAACAGACTGGATAAATCCGATTCGCTTAGATGTAGATGAAAATGAACCGGATCATTATTATCTGATTGCATATGGTAAGGTGCAAACAGGAAAATATACACTTTTATTCTGTTTAGAACCGATAGAAAGACATCCTGATACTGTGGCAGATGTAAAAGCACTGAAAGATACCGTGTTGGCGGAAAAGGAAATAATATTCACAGATGAACCAGGTGTATCACATCAGCATGTGGAGGGCGAGCCGGTAAAAGAAAACGAGATAGCTGCGACCTGTACCCAAAAAGGAAGCTATGATAAGGTAGTTTATTGTAAGGATAAAGATTGCGGGGAAGAGCTTTTCCGTGAGAACATAACGGTTCCGGCATCAGGACACAAAAAAGGAGAGCCGGTCACTGAAAATCGCGTGGAAGCGAAAGTGGGTGTGGAAGGAAGCTATGAAAAAGTAATGTATTGCACCACATGTCATGAGGAGTTAAGCAGAGAAAAAAATAGTGATTCCAGCCCTGAAAGAGCCGGACACAGAAGAGCCGGGAACAGAGACACCGGCACCGGAACCGGATACAGAAGAGCCGGGAACAGAGACACCGGAGCCGGACACAGAGAAACCGGTGCACAAACACAGTTATGTGTTGGAAAAAAACGACAGAGGCAACCTGCATGAAAGAGGGAGGAAAAAAATTTATTCCTGTGCATGTGGGGACAGTTATACAGAAAAAATTGCAAAGAAGTCCCATACACCGGAGCAAAAAACTGACACCTGCAAAACCGGGCAGCAATGGAAAGAATGTGACCATGTGCAGCTTGTGCAAAACAGTATTGAAACAGGTGAAAATCAATGCACCAAAGACGGTAAAATTGTCGAAAGATCATTACAGTTATGATGGAAAAGCGAAAAAACCTGCCATCAAAGTGACGGATAATAAGGGAAAAGTGATTTCAGGCAAGCTTTTATAAAGTCTCGTATCAGAATAATAAAAAAGTCGGAAAAGCAACAGTGACCGTGAAGTTCAGGGAAATTATTCGGGAATACTGAAAAAGACATTTGAAATCTGTCCAAAGGGAACTTCTAATTTCAAGATGTAAAATCCGGGAAAAAATCCATGACTGTGAAATGGAAGAACAGGCATCACAGACGAGCGGCTATGAGATAGTATATACAGCAGATGCATCGTTTGGCAAAAAAAAATACGAAGACGGCTGTGATCAAAAGTAATAAGACGACAGTTAAAGAAATCAAAGGATTAAAACCGGGAAAGAAATATTATGTAAAAGTACGTACATATAAAGAAGTAAAGTCCGGTACAAAAAAAGTGAGGATCTACTCAGACTGGTCAAAGAAAAAAGCAGTTCAGATAAAAAAATAGTTCAGATAAAGAAACCGGATGAAAGAAAAACAATGGTCAGATGAATGATAAGTAACATCTGACCGTTGTTTTTTTACAGGGTTTGATGTTTTTTGATACGTCTTTTTATGCTTTCCACATCAATCGGTTCAAAAATGAGATCATTGATCAGATCAGATAATATGGCATTTCGAATCTGAGTCAGATTACCCTCTTTGCAGATTGCGATAATGGGAGTTGACGAAGCCCAGGACTCATGACTTAATTCATCCCACAATTGCCTGCCATCATCTCCGGTTTCGGATACATCTATGAAAACGGCAGGAACATGGTTATTTTTATCCATAATGGCATAGCGTATTTCCGTAACGGAAGATACTTTTATGAGTCTGTCCGGGTAAGAATATGCAAATTTTAAAGTGGAAGCAACATTTCTGGAATGTGTATATAATAAAATATTTTTCATGGCAGTGTCTGGTTTCTGTGCAGAAACACCATACTCGGAAAACATTGTTTCCCGGATTTTTTTGAATTCCCAAGTGCAGTGTCTGCTTTCTGAAAAAGTGTTGTGTAGGAAGTTTCATAAGGCTCTGTGAATGCAATACCGATACTGATCGTAACGTTTTCAGGAATGGATAAAGCTTCTTTATCTAAAATTGCATCTAAAAGTTCCTGTGCTTTTTCATAGACAGCCTGTCTGGAGGCTATATCCCGCATAAAAGCAACAAATTCGTCTCCGCCGATGCGTCCGATAATGTCGGAACCGGAAAAATGAGATGCAAGAATACCGGCTACGACAGAGATTGTATGATCGCCCATTTTATGCCCAAAGATGTCATTGACAGCTTTGAAATTGTCGATATCTATGGCAAACAATGCATGTAATTCTTCCGGAGTGGATAAAAGTATGTGGGAAATGGCGTGCTCTGCTGTGGCCTTATTCAGCAGATGCGTCATCTCATCCACTTCTGATTTAATCCGCAGAGCTTCCTGTTTTTGTAAAATATGATTCAGTCTGCGGTTCGTCTTTAAAATATTGTCAATACGGTGACGTGCAATGGCAGGTTCAGTGGGTTTACTGAGAAAGTCGCTTGCGCCTAATTCGAAAGCTTTCGTCTGTACTTCCGGAGTGTCGGTGGTTGTCAGAACCACGACTGGAATTTGTTTAAACTCCGGCATTTCCTGGCGGTGTTTTAAAACATCGAAACCATCCATTCCCTGCATGACAAGATCTAAAAGGACAAGGTCAATCATATTTTTTTTATCTTTGATCATCTGCAGACATTCCTCACCGGAAGATACTTCAAGAATATTGAAGGCCGGAGAGAATATTTCATTTAAAACGGCATGCTGTAAGCGTGAATCATCTACGATTAGCAAAGTTTCTTTTGACTGTTCCATATTAAAAAATCCTTCGTATCAGTTATAAATTATCCCCCTGGAAACCACAGGATACTATCTATAATGTAACATGGAAAATGGTTGTGTGCAATGAGAAAAAGACTGAGAAAAAATAAAACCGTTGACAAATCGGGGGTAAGTGCATAAACTAGAGTAAGCGAATCAACTTACCAGTATAAATACGATAAGGGCGTTGAGCGGGAAGAGTAAGAAATCAGAGTGCTGACAGAGAGAAACTGCCATCGGCTGCAAGCAGTTTTCAGAAAGAGATTTCCGAAGTGCCTCCGTGAGCCTGTCCGGGGAAACGGTTTGTCTGCCAGTACAGTATCCGGATACGAGTAACACGCGTTAAGTGTATTGAGTGAGGATCAAAAGATCCTTAAGTTAGAGTGGAACCACGGATCATTTCGTCTCTTAGAGATGAAATGATCCGTTTTTCATGATAATGGAATGTTCGCGGAGCGTACATTCTATTATTTGGTTAAGGAAAGGGGATGCCAGTTTTGGGAATCATCAGTCATATTAAGGAAGAATTTACAGTGATAAAGGAGCGGGACCCGGCGATCAAATCGCCGATGGAGGTATTGCTTTATCCGAGTTTTCGGGTTATGTTGAGCTACAGACGTGCGCATAAGCTGTATTTAAAAGGACATTTCTTCTGGGCGAGATTTATTTCACAGCGGGCAGCGAGAAAAACAGGAATTGAGATACATCCGGGAGCAACGATCGGGAAAGGATTTTTTATTGATCACGGAAGTGGTGTGATCATTGGAGAGACGGCGATCGTTGGGGACAATGTTACTTTGTATCAGGGTGTGACACTAGGCGGTACCGGAAAAGAGACCGGAAAACGTCATCCGACGATCGGGGATAATGTTATGATCAGTGCGGGTGCAAAGATCATCGGTTCCTTCACCGTTGGAGAAAATTCCAAGATCGGAGCGGGAAGTGTGGTCATAGAGGAAGTGCCGCCAAACTGTACCGTAGTCGGTGTTCCGGGAAGAATCGTAAAACGTGACAATGTGAAGATGCCGCGGAGTGATATGGATCAGTGCCATCTGCCGGATCCGGTCAAAGAGGACATCAATGTGCTGCAGAGGGAAAATGCAGAACTGGTCAACCGTGTGCTTGATTTAGAGCAGGCTAGTCCGGATTTAAGTGCTGATGCACAAAAAAACAAAATAAAATTGCATTTTGCTCCGCAAAACAGGAGTAAAATCCTCTGCTCATCAGAGGATTCGCATTTTTGCTCCGCAAAACTAAAGGAGGATTATTTAAATGGAAAATAAATTTCAATTTTACAACACACTGACAAGAAAAGTAGAAACGGTGATCCCGCATGAGGATGGAAAGATCGGCATGTATACCTGTGGACCGACCGTATACCATTTTGCACATATCGGCAACCTCAGAAGTTACATCATGGAGGATGTATTGGAAAAATCACTCCGCTATGTCGGATATGATGTAAAACGTGTTATGAATATCACGGATGTGGGACATTTATCTTCCGATGCAGATACCGGGGAAGATAAAATGTTAAAAGGTGCAAAAAGAGAGCACAAAACAGTGATGGAGATCGCAAAATATTATACAGACGCTTTCTTTAGTGACTGTAAGAAGTTAAATATCAAGACACCGGATGTTGTGGAGCCGGCAACGAACTGTATCCCGGAGTTCATCCATATGATCGAGGTGCTGCTCGAAAAAGGTTATGCTTATGTGGCAGGTGGAAATGTTTATTTTGATACATCCAAATTAGACGATTATTATGTATTTTCTTCCCAGAGCGAAAAAGAGCTGTTAGTCGGTGTACGCGACGATGTGGAAGAGGACGTAAATAAGAAAAATAAAAATGATTTTGTACTCTGGTTTACAAAGTCAAAATTTGAGGATCAGGCGCTTAAATGGGATAGCCCATGGGGCGTTGGATATCCGGGATGGCACATTGAGTGCTCATGCATCAGTATGAAACATCTGGGCGAGTATGTAGATATCCACTGCGGCGGTGTAGACAATATTTTCCCGCACCATACCAATGAGATCGCACAGTCAGAGAGTTACCTTGGCCATACATGGTGTAAATACTGGTTCCATGTACAGCATTTAAATGATAAATCCGGAAAAATGAGTAAGTCCAAAGGGGATTTCCTTACCGTATCCCTGCTGCAGGAAAAGGGGTATGATCCGATCGTATACCGTATGTTCTGTCTGCAGTCCCATTATAGAAAACCGTTGGAGTTTTCCTATGAAGTATTAGATAATATGGCTGCAGCTTATAAAAAACTGACCAAACGAATCGCAGAATTAAAGGATGAGGGAACCGTACAGCAGGATAAATTTGATGCTTATAAGGCAAAATTTGAGGATGCGATCAGCAACGATCTAAAATACATGATGGCGATCACGATCATTATGATCTGCTCAAAGATGATATGAACGATAAGACAAAAACTTGCGCTGATCAATGATTTTGATAAAGTATATCCTTAAATCTGACAACGGCACAAGGCAGATGCAAAAAGAGGAGAATCGATGCAGAAATTAGAAAAGCTATGTACTTGCAAAAGATTGAAG
>ENA-OQHF01001239-OQHF01001239.1-human-gut-metagenome-genome-assembly--contig:-NODE-1239-length-14385-cov-4.364357_pt1 | contig 14385 bp, 13 predicted proteins | sample MGYA00242559_ERZ504709 | MGnify/ENA primary metagenome ERZ504709 (study PRJEB26092, sample SAMD00036203) | human gut metagenome | host: Homo sapiens | study: EMG produced TPA metagenomics assembly of... | reverse complement strand
AGACACGGGAGGTTCGCTGCCGTAGATGGGAGGGTATACACAAGGCCATGTAGAACGAAAATGATGACGTTTTATTTTGTGTACCCCAACCCCTCTATTTTCGTACCAGATACAGAGAAATGTCCATACTTCTTGGCTCATTCATCTGAGATATGGAACTAAAAATCCCTTGAAAAATAAGGAAAAAAGACTTGACTATATAGGGAGGATGTATGAATAGAGAGAAATATATGTCTGATTGGTTTACATCAGAACAAGAGGAAGCAGATAAAATGATGGAGCAAATAATAGAAGCATGTAGAAAACAGGATACGCAGAAACTGAAAGAACTATTTTCAGAAAATAGTAGAAAAAATATCAAAAATATTGATGTGAAAATCAATGAATTGTTTCAGTATTTAAAAGGAGATATACAAACATTTGAAGGAGATTGTGCCTCTTCAAGTGACAGTGATCACGGAAAAAAAATAATTGAACTTGACGGAATGTATAATATATCTACATCAAGCGAAAAGTATCACATGAATTTCTATATGTATAGTCAAAATGATAGTGATAGTAAGGCAGTAGGTTTGTATAAAATTGAAATTGCAACAGAAGAAATGGTGTCTGAAGATAATTTTGTATGGGATAATCCAGAAGAAGGTATATTTCTTATGACACAATAAAAATAGAATATTCTTCTTATATTTTATTATCTTGTATCAAGTATGCAGATGAAAGGAAGTAAATGATAGCACGGAACTTTGTTAAGTTTGGTAGATAAAAAGATTATAAAAGAAAGGTGTTTGTCAAAATGATGAAAAGTTTAGAGAAAGAATATAGGGAACAGATGGAAGAAATTCACGCACCAGAGGATTTAATACAGAAGACGAAAGAAATGATGAGGGTTGAAAAAGAAAAATGGGAAAAAGCAGAAGAAGAAAAAGATTAGGGTATCTATGTTTAGGAATGGTAGTTATGTTAATCATTTCAGGGTGTTCGGAAAAAGAGAAAATATCTTGCGGGAAAGAAAATTTAGAGTGGGCATATTGTGTAAAAGAAGCAGATGATATACAAAGTGCTGTTCCGCCAATCGTATGGGGAGAATATTATATCCAAGCCAATATGCAGGTGGAGGGAGATTTCAAAACCTACATAGAGAGGTATTGCGAATTGAAGAAAATGGATATAAAAGTATATGATTTTGAGTCAGGGAAATGTATAGCCAAATGGAATGGGAAAGAAAAATTATCTCCGGATTTAGAAGAATATCAAGTGGCAGAAGAAAAATTAGAAACTTGTATTTATAACAAGAAACCATGTCTTTGTGTTTTTATGGAGGAAAAGAAAATTCGCAAACGTGCTGCGGAGGAATTGCCTCAAACGGTTTTTCTTTTGGAAATAGAAACTGGCAAAGTGTTAAAACAAATGCGAAAAGAAGAATGGACAGAACGAGAAGATGTGGTGGATAAGATGGAGGTACAACTGAAAGATTCAGTGGATCCAAAACAGTTGAAATATGAGAAGAGTGCATTTTTTCTGACATCAGATACCTTAGGCATACAAGTGGAAATTTCTGATATTCCAGAAGATTCCCAGATATATGATAAATTTCCAGAATTAAAAAAGGAAAAGAATAAGAAAAAAACTATTTACTTTTATATAAAAGAAAATGGCAAATGGGAAGAGCAACTAGAACAGTTTTTACCCAAAGGAGAAAAATTACAGATACCAGAAAAAGAGGAAATTATAATGGAAATTACACCATTGGTGTAGAAAAAAATAAAATATGAAAAAAATGAGAAGACTACAAATGATAGTGGAGGTGCTATTGTTTGTAGTCTTTTTTGTATGGAGGATAAATGGTTAAAATAAGATTAAATTACGAGAAATACGATTTTTTATCATGCGGTGTGACTATAGAAAAATATTTAGAATATTTTGGATATAAAAATCCTAAATCAGTAGGAGAAAAGGAGTATTTTGTTGAAACTATAGGTTTTTTATTACCAGCAGTAGAGATAAAGAAAACTTGAAAGAGAGTAAATGATGATAGGATTTTGTAATTCTGCATAAAGCATTATATAATAGATGTGTTTTGGAAAAATAAGGGAATGCTTTCAAAAATACTTATCTGAATAAGAGTGATGTGTAATGCTTGTCAAGAGAAAAGTTTCAGACCAATGGAATCATATCTATATTAAGAAATGTTGTAGTTCGTATAGGAATTGCAGCATTTCTTTTAATATGTATTGATATACAACTGAGGTTTCATAGTAGAGGTCCTCCTCGCTCTGATTTGATTTACAAAAAATTAAATCGGAGGTAAAAGAGGATGACTTTTAATAAAGCAAAAGAAGAATTGAAATGGAAATGCTGGAAAGATAAAGAAGAAAAAGTGTTACGGAAATCGGGAATGGAAGAATCTTCTATTGAGATATTACGTCAGATGGATTGGGAAGATTTCAATGCAGAACGGAGATACCGAGAACATATAGCAGTTAATCAAGAAATAGTAGCAACAGGAATACAGAATGAACAGGAGGAAGTAGCAAAAAATATTCAGGACATAATAGATTGCGTAGAAGATGAAATGCTTTTACACATACTTTTGCAATCGGATAAAACAACTCTTCAAATTATATTATTGAAAATGTGGGGATTTACAGTAAAAGAAATTGCAATAAAAATGGGCATACCAGAAAAAACAATTTATACACGAATGAATCGCTTAAAGAAAAAATTAAAAAAATTTTGAAAGGGTGAAGAAAAAGGACATTTCCTATCGGCTATATATATGAAAGGGATAATTTTCCCTAGTTCCTTGGCAATCGCATATCAGCATTATAGGTACGTTCCCAAAGATAGAAGCGTGACAGCATAAACGCCAGGACGAATGGGAACAAGCACGACAGGATTATTATGGAAAGGTCTGTCCAAAGACTATGGCGGAGCATTTCGTGAGAAAACTGTCAGTGCCTGTTCTCATTTTGAGCGACTTCTTATAGCTGTGAATGGACTTTCGCAGGTCTTTCGCCAAGATCATCGGAGGGGGATAATGATACGAATTTCTTCCCAGAAGGAAGAGGATGGACTCTAAGTTGTAATCAGCAAGACTTTCAGGAAATCTGCGAGCGGTGCAAAGCGAGGCATCCGCCTGTAATGTTCCCTACCATAGATGTGGTGTGGCAGCCGGGGAGTCGAGGACAAATACGGTACCAAAGAAAAGAAGAAACGATAAGAAATCAAAGAAGAGTGTGTCGTTGATATCAGATACATGCGGCTGTGGAAATTGTCACGGCCGTATTCTTGTGGTATTAACGCCATGCGGAAAGAAGTACTATGTTTTATAAAGTTGAATATCAAAAAAGAGCGCATCAGGAAGTAGAGAAGATCTTCCGAGTGTTATTTCCGGAACAGGGACTGGCAGTCCGGGAAGAGCAGATCCGTTTATGCCATGAAATGCTGGATACTCTGCTGGGAGAACAGATTGCCTTGTGTGATGCGGGAGTAGGGATTGGAAAAACCTATGCTTATCTGGTAGCCTGCGTATTATTGCGGAAGTATTCCATGCTGACTGGGAGAGGAAATCCGTTGGAGCAGCGCCCGGTGGTGGTGTCCACCTCCAGCATTGCATTGCAGAAAGCAATATTGACGGAATATATTCCATTTTTGTCCAGGGTGCTGCTGGAACAAGGGATCATTCAGTCTCCGCTTCGGGCAGTGGTGCGAAAAGGAAAAGAACACTTTGTCTGCGACAACAGGCTGGAACAACGAATCGAAGCAATCTGCCATAAACAGAAGAATGCGGCCCAAAAAGAAGCACTACTGTCCTTGCGAAAACAGTATGATATGGATAGCGTAAAGAATCTGAGCGGGTTTGACAGAAGGCTGGTCTGTGTGCCTAAATTCTGTCCAAGAGAATGTCCGAGCAGGCAGATGTGCCGCTATCAGAGATATCTGGAAGAATCCAGGAAACAGGATGTGTTCATTCAAATCTGCAATCACAACTACTTACTGGCAGATGCGTATCACAGAGCAGAAGGATACAAGCCTTTATTGTCTGATTATCGGACGTTGATTGTAGATGAAGCTCATAAGTTACCGGAAGCGGCAAGGCAGATGTTTGGAAAAAATCTGTGTATGGATGATATAAAGGAAATGGCATATTATCTGGAACGGGAACATCAAAAAGAAGAGGCGAGAATCCTACGGACAGTCATGCGTGATGCATTGCGCGTTGTTGGAGAAGAACATCGGATCAGAAAAGGAATTCGGGAAACATTCCGCAATACGACAAATGGTGTGGTTGCTCTGTGGGAAGGCGTAGAAATGTTGGAATTCCTTTTAGAAAAGTTGGAGCGAATTGTTCCAAAGTGGATCAGGAATCGGATGGAAGAGGCAAAGGATGTGCTAGAGTGTTTTTGTAGCAGTGATGAGAAATATGTCCGTTATCTGTATTTGGATAAAGAACAGCTCCCCGTTTTGTGTGCAGCCAGCAGGGAAATCCCAGGACTGCTTCGGAAGATGTTATGGGACAGGGAAGAAGGAATGTCTGCCATTTTAACCAGTGGAACGCTGAAAGCCGGAGCAGGATTTTTTGCGCACCCGGCAGGTCACCGGGCTGGAAGAAAGGATAGGAGTGCAGGAGTATGTGGCAGAGTCCCCATTTTCCTACGAAAAGAATTGTTTGCTATACCTGCCCAAAACGCTGGAGCATTGCCGGAGAGGGAGCAGAGAAGAGGCGCTCATGGTGGCAAACCATATCCATTCCCTGAGCTGTTCTACTTACGGACATACGCTGGTATTGTTCACATCTTATACGTTGATGGGAAGTGTGTACCAGATTTTAAGAGACAGATTGCCATTTCCCATGGTGGAAGTATGGAGGCATTCGCAGGAGGAAATCCTGCGGTTTAAGACCATGGAGAATGGAGTGTTGTTTGCAGCCGGTTCCTGCTGGGAAGGGGTGGACTTTCCGGGAGATATGGTATCTTCGCTGATTATTGTGAAACTGCCTTTTGCAGTACCAGATCCCATCAGCGAGGCAGAGAAGGAAACCTATGATTCCCTGGAAACCTATATTCAGTCCATCATTGTGCCGGATATGCAGAAGAAACTACGCCAGGGATTTGGGAGAGCCATCCGGACAGAAACCGATACCTGCGTGGTGTCTATTTTAGATATACGGGCGGTAAAAGGCGGCAAGTATCACGAAGATGTGATGTGTGCACTTCCACCCTGCCGGATAGCAGAAGAGTTGAAAGAGGTACAGGATTTCATCCGCAGCCGGAAAGGTGTAGAGTATTATTTATAATAGGAAAAATCTGCTTTCCAGCCTTGTTGCTTGTGCTTATTTTCCAGGCGCTTTTAAGGGAAAAATTTAGTACAGTTTTTGGAGCGGTTTTGGAGGGATTGTTGGTATTGATGAATAGCTATTTGAACATGAAGTGGGTATAATGTGTATAGCGTTAGAGGAAAGGACGGTGAGTAAAATGGCACGATATGCAGTGGAACATATATGGGAAGGAAAACAGGAATATTTCTTGATCCGGGATCATCAGAGCTGGCAGATGGTGCTGCTCCCGTCCAAGTATCTGACGCATTTGATCCGAGCAAACCGTTCCCCGAATACCGTTGGCCGCAGGGCAAAATCCATCCGGTTCTATCTGGAATATTTGGATGAAAAAGAGATGGAACTGTCTCAGGTAGCGGAACTGGAATTCCAGGAACAGTATGAACATTATGTGGGATTTCTCCACTGGCTGAAAGCCGGAAACCATTTGCATGAAAAGAAAGAGAAACTGCCAAGCAATAAAACCTGCAATGCGTACTTAAAAGACGTGTTCAGGTTTTTCTGTTTTTTAGAGCTGGAAGCAGATATGGAAAGGCTAAAGGTGTTATATTATGACAGCTTTACTACCCATGATTCCATCGGTGTAAAACGGAAGCTGAGGTTCCGGTCATTCAACGGCTATCTGAAAGAGGAAGAACGAAACGTCCGTCCGGCAGAGTATCAGGAGATTTTGGAACTTTTAGAGCAGTGTACCAACTGCAGGGACCAGCTTCTGATCATGCTTCTGGCAGAGACCGGATACCGGATCGGTGAGATCTTATGGGTAGATTATACCAGAGATATTGATTATGAAAGACATACCATCAGGGTATTCTTCCGGGATGACAATGAAAACAAGGCAAGGGCGAAGAATGCGGCATACCGAAGATCCAAAGTCAGTGATGCCACCTTCCAGTTTTTACTATTTTATCTGTCCAAGTACCGGGAATTTTTACAGCACCAGCAGATGCTGTTTGTAAACATCGAAGGAGAGACAAAAGGAAAGGCACTGCAGGTGGACTCAGTTTACCGGATGCTGGAGCGGATGGAGAAAAAGACAGGCATCCATACGACGCCCCATATGTTGCGGAGATACTTCGGAAATATGAGGCGGGATGCCGGATGGCCGCTGGAAATGATCAGCGAAGCGTATGGACATAAGCACATCGACACAACCATCAAATATCTGAACCTTGTAGATGATCAGCTTATGGAAGCCAGTGACCAATATTATGCAAAACATTCTGCCCTTTATGACGTGGAGAAACTCCTGTAGGAGGTGAAGAACATGCCCGCTTATCAATTACATATTTATGAACAGCAGGAAGAGCGGGAAGTACTGGAACAAAAAATCTGTGAACAGGTGGATGCCTGCACAGAGGTAAATGGAACCATACGAAACCGGATAAAGAAGTTCCTGATAGAAGAAGGGATTACTGATATTTCAGAGATGGACGCAGTCCTAAGGGTCCGCTACGAAGAATATCTGGAAAGGAACGAAACCGTTCTTGCACCGATTACCTGCTTGCGGGGATTTGATGGAATCGTGATTCATCGGATGAAAGAAGAACTGCAGACACTGGCAGGGAGAAGAAACTATACTACAGAGTATCAGGAACAGTGGATGTGCCTTACCCATTATCCGGAGATTGAGATTGCGGAATCCTTTCTAGCGAGTAAAGACGGAAAAGAACTGTTGTGGAATTTTACCATGGAGTGCCCAAGAAATTTGAAGATGCAGATTTTTACAGTACTGAAAGAAGTAATCCATACCTACCAAGGCTGTTACAGAAAGGAGAAACTGCTGGCACTGCAAAGGTTTTATCAATTCTGTGTGAAGCATCAGGTGTCTGATATTGAGACCATGACATTGGACAAAGAACAGCAATTTGAACAGGAACTTTCGGAAGAGTTTCGAGGGAAAAAGAGAAGCACTGTGTTTGGTATCTTGCAGATGAGCAGAAAAATCCTATTTTTGCAGGCACCAGAAATCCATTGGAAAGCAAGTGTGTGGTTTTTGGAACGCTTCCATTTTTCCAGGGAACGGATGAATCCAAGTAAGCCTGTGGAATCGGTATCCTTTAAAGAGGTGACTAACCTGGAAAATCAAAAGATTTTGCAAAAATATCTGCGGTATCTGTTTGGAATCACAGATTTATCTATCAGTACCATTCGAATCAAGCTGCTGGAACTTCGTACATTCCTGGCACACTTCAATGGAGAGGAAAAGCCAATCTATGAAGTGGAGGCAGAGAAGATTCAGAGATATCTGGAATCCGTTCAGAGACAGGATACACGTGAAAAAACAGCAAATGGAAGAATCTTTATGATTTTGCAGTTTTACAATTTCCTTGTAGTCAAAGGATATCTGAAGAAGATTCCATTCCGTCATGTGTATTATATGCAGAAAGAAGTGCATGTCCACAATGACCGTAGTGTACCGGAAAGAATCTATACGGAAATTTTATCGAAGCTGGCAGAATTTCCGGAACATCTGCGGTTGATGTTCCTGCATTTATGGTGTACCGGAATCCGGGGAAGTGAAGTATGCACCCTGACAGGTGGCGATTATGAAGAAAAGAATGGAGATTACTGGCTGAAAGTGTATCAGGTAAAAATGAAAACGTATAAGCGGATTCCCATTCCGGAAGCATTGTACGATCTGGTGCAGGTGTACAAAAAGAAATATCAGATCGGATCAGAAGAATATCTGTTTAAAAGCAAAAAAGGTGGAGCATTCCAGTATGCTACATTACGGTATCAAATGTTGAAATACTGTGAGAAAAATCAGATTGCAGATGGAGAATATATATTCAGATCCCATGATTACCGCCATAACCTGGCTACGCTTTATTATGATAATGGTATTTCCATCCAGGCGGTACGAGATTACTTGGGGCATGAATATGAAGAAATGACCAGGCAGTATGTGGACTATATGCCGAAAAAACTGGAAAAAGCCAGTGAAGCATATTTCCAGGAAGAAACCCACAGCTTTGCGGCGGAACTGATGAAAGGAGAGTTCCATGGATGAAAAATTATATCTAATCGATTTGGACTGCTATGCAAGAGCAGAGGAAAACCAGAAAAAGAGGGTAAAGGAATCCCATTGCTTTGATTTCGGACTGCTTCCAACAAAGGGGCTTCAAAAAGAATTCCGTTCCTTTGTTGAGAATCGGAGCCGACAATGTGCATTGGCAACGATGATACAGGAACGAGTGCTCTATCAGAGATTTTGCAGAATGGTAAAGGATAAGCACATCCGGGCAGAGAGGCTGCAAGAACTGGAGTGGGAACAATGGCTGCTCAAAATCCGAAGCTGGATTCTGGAACATGGACAAAAACTGACCATGCAGGGAATCAACGTATATGGGAAAGAAAAGACAGTACCATCGAGCCTCATCACATATGTGCGGAAGGCATATCAATTTACAGAAGCCAAAGAGGAACGGGATGAGATTGAGAAAGATATCTGGAAATTAGAGAATCTGGACATTGCCTATAAAAAGAATCCGATTAAAAATGTACAGACTTTGAATTTTACAGTGATTATCCAGGATGACTTACGGGAAGAAACAAAAAAGGCAGTTTATGAGCATTTACATCATGAAGCGATTGCAACGATCATCAAAGAGTTGACAGCCATCCGGAGACTATCCAGATATTTGAAAGAAACATATCCCCAAATCCATTCGGCAGAAGAACTGAATCGGGAGTTGCTGGAAGAATATCTGACGTACCTTGTAACGGAAGCGGAGGGCGTGAATAATTACCGAATGGATTTGACGAGACTCCGAGGACTGCTGGAAACCATTGGAAAATTATATAGGTATCCACATTTAGAAATTTTATTTTTGGCCAGTGACTTGCCCAGACAGGTGCAGCCGAAACTGAAATCTTATTCAGATAGTGAACTGATTCGTTTTAATGCAGCGCTTGCGGAACTGGATGAGCAGATGGAGCGGCTTATGGTCATCCACCAGATGTTAGGAACAAGGATATCGGATACCCTTACCTTGCAGACAGACTGCCTGTATCGGCAGGACGGACATCCTATGATCCAAATTCGGCAGATGAAAACAACTACCTTTGTGAAACCTATCAGTGCAGAACTGGAATTGCTGATTGAAAAAGCAATAGAGTATAGCAAGAAAAGGTATGGAGATACAGTTTACATTTTTGTAGATGAGAAAAATAGCAAGAGACCTATGCAGTATAATACTGTTCAAAACAAGGTGATGGATCTGATCCAGAAAAAAGATTTGCGAGACGATCATGGAGAACTATTCGGATTTGGAACGCATATGTTCCGCCATGTATATGGTATCCGCTTAACAGAACTGCATCTGGATGACTGGACCATCGCAAAACTATTGGGGCATACATCTGTAAAGAATGTGAAATTTTACCGGAAGATGAGCCTCCAGATCATCGCAGATGAAACGAGAGAAATCAGAGCAGAGATGAGCCGGATGATCCGGGCGAATCTGGCAGGATGGGGGAAAGAGTATGAGCAAATATGACAAGATGCTGGAAGTAAACCATAAGCAGAGCGTGGAGAAGATTCAGAGGGCAAAACTGACGATCCAGGAAATGATCGAAGAAGAGGATAAAGTGACCGTTCCCAAACTGATGCAAAAGACCGGGCTCTCCAGAGGATTCTTTTATAAGAACCCGGAAGTGCGAAAGGCAGTAGATCGTGCCTTGCAGCTACAGGCTGGCATGATAGATAAGAGAAGAAAGATTTTAGATATGGCAATGGACAACCGTATCCTGCAGCTGGAGCAACAGGTAGCAAAACTGAAAAGAGAGAACGAGACATTACGGAAAGAAAATGAAGCAATGCGGAAAGCATTGAATAAAAGAGACTTGAATCTGATCAAGAATTTTTAATGAAGAAGAAAATAATCAGCGGCTGGCAGGGGCGAGAAGGACGTGCCTGCTGGTGGTTGTGGGGATAAAATAGAGGAGAAAGCAAAACTTTTTTCATTTTGTATCATCAAATATTTCATGATACAATAGTGCTATAAGTTAAATTTGAGGGAGGGATTTTTACGATAGCACTTTTGGAGAAAATTCATGAAGTAATAAATAATAGAATACAAGAGAAAAAGAAAAATGAATTTACAGATTTGGCGCCCATTGATGATATTGAAAATGGAGCTGAATATTTAAAGGCATTACATTGGGCGATAAAGAAAAAGAAAGTTAAAAATATTGCACTAGCAGGTCCATATGGTGCGGGCAAGAGTAGTATCATTGATACATATTTGAAAAAACATAGAATTATTAGAAGTAAATCACTTCGTGTTTCAATGGCAACTTTTGTTGAAAACGAAACTGATGAGAAGGGGAATCCTAAGAAAATTTCTTTGAAACAAGATGAAATTGAATTAGGAATTTTAAAGCAATTATTTTATAAAGTCAATTATAAAAAGATTCCGCAGAGCAGATATCGGAAGCTACACAAAATTAATTGGAAACGTGTCTGGGGATATTTGGTTTTGATATTTTTAATTTTGGGAGTGACGGAATTTATATTTTTTCCAGATACTTTTCAAATGATAATTGAAAAAATAGAAGAGGCAGGTGGAAAATTTGGATTAAAAGCAGTGGTTTCGGATAGTATTTTCCTTGTTTTTTGTGCGGGAATATTGGCAATCATCGCCCGAACATATCGTTTGGTGCTGTTTCGCTTTAAAGTAAATGAAGTAAAATTGCCAACAGAGACAGTTGTGAAAAATTCTGAAACGGTAGCGGAAACTGTATTTAATAAAAATATGGATGAAATTGTATATTTCTTTGAAGAGACAAAGTACAGAATTGTATTTTTTGAGGATTTAGATCGCTTAGAAGATCCATCTATTTTTATCCATCTTCGGGAATTGAATACATTATTGAACAACTACGACGGGATTAAAGGGCGTATTGTTTTTGTTTATGCTATTAGAGATGATATATTTACGGATACAGACAGAACAAAATTCTTTGAATTTATTATTCCGGTAATTCCAATTATAAATTCTACGAATTCAGGGGAAATCTTTTTACAAAAACTTGAGGAATCTGAAAAGAAAGGGATTGTTCATGAAATCTCACAGGAATTTATATTAGACGTATCCCCATATGTTGAAGATATGCGAATCTTACAGAATATATATAATGAGTTTGTCGTATATAAGGAAACGATTCGCACTGACCAGGATCTGAAATTGTCAGATGAAACAATGATGGCATTGATTATTTTTAAAAATTTGTATCCACGGGAGTTTGCCGAACTTCAAATGGAGAGAGGAGTTGTGAAACAAGCCTTTGAGGATAAGCAAAAATATATATCTAGACAATGTATGCAATGGCAGAATGAAGTTAATGAGCTTACACAGGAACTAAAAGAATATCATGCTGCTTGTTTAAGAGACGTTAAAGAACTTAAAACAGCCATGGTGGGAGAACTGGTTGATTGGGAAGGAATTACTTATCGAATACAAGCAAATTATATGCAACATTACGCTACGAATAAGATAATGGAGGATGTATTTGATTTATCTATGCTAAATAGTATAGATTCTCCTATTGTTCGTTATTATTCATGGGATGGGTATGATAAATCAAAAACTGTAAATAATTTTCGGGAAAATTTTTGAGAAGTATAGTAAGAGAATTAAAAATCTTCAAATTTGTTCGAGAAAAAGGTGTTAGTTCAATAAAAAGTGAAATTGAAGATTTGAAGAAGAATGTACATGAACTTTCAGGCTGGTCACTTGAAAAAAGTTGATAGAAAAATTTGGAGTCCATAATGTACTATCTGAAAAAGTGGCTGAAAATAAATTGCTCGTATTTATGCTTCGAAGAGGATACATTGATGAAAAATACGCAAATTATATCAATTATTTTAAGGGGACAAGCATTACAAAAGAAGATATGAATTATATACTGGCAGTAAAAAATATGGAAAAGCTGCCATATAATTATAACTTGACAAAAGTTGGAATGGTTATACAGCGTTTACAACCGTATGAATTCGAACAAAAAAGTATTTTCAATTTTATTCTTTTGGAATATTTATTGTCTGAAGAGAATGAAAATGAAAAACGTATGATATTAATCGATCAATTATCTGATAGAACAGTGGAAAGTTGGGAGTTTATAGATGAATTTATTGAGCAAACTCAATATAAAGAGAGATTGATTCAATTATTAGCAATGCGTTGGCCTGATATGTGGAATGATATTGTCCAGGATATATCGATAACATATGAAAGAAAAATTTTTTATTTACAGTTACTTATTGATAACGTGGATACAGAACGCTTATTTGAATTAAATGACAATAATAAGATGAGCGACTTTATAGAGGAAAATCCAGATATATTACAGCAGCTATCATCTATTCAAGATCAAAAGGTGATTTCCTTAATTGAAACACTTGGAATTATTTTCAAGAATGTTTCTATTGAAAATGTTTCGGAGGAAGTTTTGAGATATGTTTTTGAAAATCAGCGCTATGAGTTAAATGATACGATGATACGTAGGATTGTAGAATTTGAAGATGGTACAATGCTTTCCGGTTTAGATACTCGCAATTATACAACAATTATTTCACTAGGATATGAACCGTTAATTAAATACATACAAGAAAATCTGAAACAGTATGTGAAGGAAATTATATTAGCACCTAATAATACTAAGGAAGATGTTGAACAGATTATGGATTTGTTAGAAAGAATGTTGGAAAATGCTCCAGAAGAGACCGAAATCTGTTTGAAATTAGTGAATCATGAAGAATTTTGCGTAGATGATATTTCTGAATGCTGTGGAAAGTTCGATTCTGATTTTGATAAGGACGTGAAAATTCTTTGGGATGAGTTATTGGATAAAGGAAAAGTAAGTCTGAAATGGGAGAATATCAAATGTTATTGGGACAGATATAAGATTACGCCAGAACTACTTCAATACATTGAAACAAATAGTGATCAACTTACATTTTTAGAGAATCAGTGTTTAAATGAAGTGTTTGCCGAAGAACTTATTACAAGTACAATTGATGATTCTGCTTTTGAAAAACTATTACCTCAGTTGGAATTAGAATTTGATATTCCAATAGAGAAGGTTGAGAGACAGAAAGTGGGAATTTTGATTAAGAAAAAATATATTCCTTTTGATGTTAATAAATATGGTGAAATTAAAGATGTCTATCCTGAATTATGTCCAGATTTTATTTTGTATAATCAAGCGGAATATATGGAAGTAATGGAAAAGATTCCAATGGGAAAAACATTATTAGAAACACTATTGCTTTCGCCTATTCTCGATTTTTCTAATGCAGAAGTTCTGTTGGATGCTTTTGGAGAAAATTATATGACTGCAAAAATTGCTGAAAACTTAGTTGATTCAAATATGACGATTAACAAATCCATATTTACAGCAGCCTGGGAATATGTAGATGAAAAAGGGAAAAAGACGTTGATGTTTAAATACCTTTCGATTTTAGAAGCGGCTGATTTTGAAAATTGTTTTTCAGAACTTTCACAATGGTATTCAGGATTTTGCGATAGAAGTAAAAAACATAGCGTTGAATTACCTAATAACGAAGAAAGCCAAAGGCTTGCTAAACGATTACAAGAAGTATCGTACATTACAAGTTACAAATTACAAGAAAAAGAAGTCTATGATTCTGTTACGGAAACAAAAAAGAAAAAGAGTACTTTTGTGTGTTGGATAAAAGCAATCAAAGGATAAAAGAAAATTTTTCATAGTATTTAAGGGAGATCAAGGTAGGGTATAAAAGCCCTGCCTTTTTCTGAAGAGAAGTGTACACAGTACACAAATGTACATACCGTTAAAGCCCCTATTTTCAAGGCATAAGGGGATAGGGTACAGTTTACAGATGAACCCACAGGCAACCTGGATTCGGCTACCAGTCATGAGGTGCTTGGACTTCTGAAGATGGCAGCCCGACAATTCAGTCAGACGATCATCCTGATCACGCATGACAGGGACATTGCACAGCTTGCAGACCGTATTGTACATATTGAAGATGGGAAGATTGTGGGCAATACCGGGAAAGG
>ENA-OQHF01001234-OQHF01001234.1-human-gut-metagenome-genome-assembly--contig:-NODE-1234-length-14412-cov-2.693945_pt1 | contig 14412 bp, 11 predicted proteins | sample MGYA00242559_ERZ504709 | MGnify/ENA primary metagenome ERZ504709 (study PRJEB26092, sample SAMD00036203) | human gut metagenome | host: Homo sapiens | study: EMG produced TPA metagenomics assembly of... | reverse complement strand
ATCGGACGCGGACTCCGTTCTGCAGTACGACTCTCTGCGCCGCATCGCCCAGCCGTATTGGAAAACGGCAATGTGGTGCGGTTGGCGGCATCGCCGCATCTCCAACGATGTTGAGCTGGAAAACGGACGGGTGAAGCATTACCGGCTGCCGCGCAGCATCCTCGCTTTCATGCAGGTGCTGGAGTACGACCGCTCCTTCCTCGCCTCGCGCATCCTCTTTGACCGCTTCAACGGCTCGCTCATCATTTCCGGCGCGTTCGGACTGTTCAAAAAGGACACGGTCATCGCCGTGGGCGGCTACGACAACAAGACCATGGGCGAGGATATGGAGCTGGTGGTCAAGCTGCACGAATACTGCACAATCAACGGCATCGACTATGCCATCCGCTACGCCACCGACGCCATCTGCTGGACGCAGGTGCCCGAGCGGCTGCGCGATCTGTGCAAGCAGCGCAAGCGCTGGCATCTGGGCCTGTTCCAGAGTATGTACAAGCATCGCGTTATGTTTTCCAATCACAGGTTCGGCGCGGTGAGCTTTGTATCCTATCTCTATTTCCTCATCTATGAATTGCTCTCGCCGTTTATCGAGGTCTTCGGCGTGTTCACGATGGTGCTCGCATGGTGGTGCGACCTCATCAACGTGCCGTTCATGCTGCTCTTCTTCCTCATCTACGCCGTCTTCGGCGGGGTCCTGACGCTTACCGCCTTTTTCTCGCGCATCTACACGGCGGACCTCACGCTCTCGTTCGGCGACGGCCTCAAGGCCGTCTGTCTGTGTCTCTTTGAGCTGGTGTTCCTGCGCTTTATCCTCGCGTGGGTGCGCTGCACCGCCTTTGTCGGCTACAAAAAGAAGAAACTCAGCTGGGGGCGCATCGAGCGCCGCAAGATCGATTTGAAATAAAGGGGGGTGCCGCCTGTGCGCCGAAAAAAGCTCTTGGGAATCACGCTCTGCGCCGTGCTGACGATCGGAGCGCTGCTGTGCTGTATGCAGGATGCAAGCGCGAGGGAGACGCTTCTGATTTCGGGAAACGCCGATCTCTATCCCATCGAGTCCTATGACCGCGGCAGAGAATGCTATGTCGGATTGCTGCCGGAGCTGTACGAGCGCCTGAGTGAGCAGACAGGGTACGATCTTGTCTATCTTCCGTACAGCAAGAACACAACGCAGGCGCAGCAGGCGGAGAACCGGCAGGCGGACATTATTTCCGCCTATCCCTCCGGCACGGTCGACAGCGGCGCGATGCGCCGTCAAGTGCTGCTCTGCACGATAGAACATGACGGCGCAGAGCGCGCGATATATGTTGGCTTTACCAACGCACTCACGCCGGAACTGGCCGGCGCGCTTGCACAAGCGCTGGAGGACCTCTCCGGCGCGGAGAGCATCGGCGTCCTGGCAGACTATATGAATAGCAGCGGCGCGGAAGCCTACCGTACCAGGTGGCTCATTACGCTCGCCGCATTGATCGCGGCGATGCTTGCCGCGGCGGTCGCGCTGATAGTCTTTGCGCGAAAAAAGCGTGCCGAGCAAAAGACCAACGCCCTCATCGACCCGCGCTACGGCATCGGCAACGACGGGTATTATCTGAACTGCATGGAAACGCTCATCCCCGCCCCGCTCAGAAGCATCGTCTATGTCTTCTGCATCGGCTGCGATATGCCCTCGCTCGAACGGCGCTTTGGCGAGGCGGAGCGCGAGGAGATCTTCTCCCGCGCGGCGGAGTATCTGCGCCTTGACTGCGGACGCGAGGAATACCTCGCCTGCGTGGGGCGCGGGATGTTCGCGCTCGTGTGTCAGTGCGGCAGCCGCGAGGCGGCACAGCAGCGCGCCGAGGGGCTTATCCGCGGGCTGGACGGCTACCTTGCGGGCTTCCGCGCCGAATATGCCGGCGCGTTCCGCGCGGGCATCTGCTCGCTGTCGGAAAACCCCGACTGCGGCGCCGAGGCTGCGCTCTACAACGCGCGCCAGGGCTGTGCCCACGCGTTCCGCACGGAAACGCCCTGCGCGTTCAGCACGCGCGGCATGATCGACGAGAGCGAGCAGCTCGAGCGTCTGCGCGGCAGCATGAGCAAGGCGGTGGAAAAGGGCGAATTTGAGCCGTACCTCCAGTTCGTCGTCGATCGCGCCGGCACGGTCGTCGGCGCGGAGGCCGTCTCGCGCTGGCAAAACCCGGAGGAGGGACTGCTCAAGCCCTCAAAATATATCGACCTGATGATCCGCGCCGGCACGATCACCGAGCTGGATCTCTATATGCTCCGCTGCGCGTGCGTGCAGCTCCAGACGTGGAAGCGGGAGGGGCGCGGGACGCTGTGGCTCTCGTGCAACTTCACGCGCCAGTCCATCGCAGACGAAAAGATCCTCGCGCGCGTGCACGAGATCGTCGAGCAGTACGACTTTACGCGCGACTGCCTTGTGGTGGAGCTGACGGAGGACTCCTACGCGCACGACCGCGAGACGGCGCTGCGGACGATCGAGGGGCTGCACGCGATGGGGCTTCGCATCGTGCTGGACGATATCGGCGCGGGCTATTCCTCGCTCTCCGACCTGAGCACCTACCCAATCGACGGCGTGAAGATCGACCGCAGCATCGTGATCGAGTCTGCCTTGCCGCGTGCCCGCGCGCTGCTGGAGGGCATGATCCGTCTTTCGCACGACATGGGCATCCGCGTGCTGTGCGAGGGCGTGGAGGACAAGGCAACGTGCGACGCCGTGCTTGCGGCGGGCTGCGACTTCATTCAGGGCTTTTATTTCTCGCGCGTCCTGCCCGGGCGCGAAGCGGAATCCTTCCTGCGCAGCCTGGCGGCGCGTGACAGGGAGGAAGGATAAAGGAGAAATGAACATGGTCAACAAAAAACGAGTAGGCATGATGGTGGCGGTCACGCTCCTGACCGGCGTGCTGCTCTTTTGTTCGGTCTTTTTCCTCGTCCGGCGGGCGAATCGTGAGATCACACAGCGCTCCTTTGACGAATTGGCTACCGCGACGCGCCAGATCGCAAAGGATCTTGTCGACGCGGCGAACGCGGACCAGACCATCCTCTCCGCCATGGCGGAGCTGATCGCGGGGCATGACGAGCGTGACAATGACGCGGTGCTGCGCATCATGAAATCCTTCAGCCTCAGTGAGACCTTTGTCTCCACCGTCGCGTTGCTGCGGCCCGACGGCACGCTGCTGCTGACCGACGGCACCCGCTACGACGTTTCCGACACATTCGATTTTGAAACAGAGGCGGCGCGGGGCGCGTACATCTCAGACCGCGTGACAAGCTACTTTGCGCCGGAAAAGCTGGTGGTGCGCAACGTCGTGCCGGTGGTGCGCGACGGCGAGACCGTCGCCATCCTCTACGGCGTCGTCCTCCTGCAGGAGCTTTCCCGAAACTATCAGATCGACCTCTACAACGGCAATGCCTTCCTCCTTCTTGTGGACGGCAACAACGGCGACATCCTGCTGGATACCTGGCATGACTCGCTCGGCAACATCTCGGAGCTGCGTGGCCGCAAAATGCTCAAGGGCTACACCTACGAGGAGGCGATGAAAAAAATCCCCAACGGCATCGGCGGCGATATGTGCACCGTATCCCGCTCCACGGGGCTGACGGTCTACCTGCACTACGAGCCGGTCGGCATCAACAACTGGAGCGTTGTGCTCGGCGTGAGCGAGGCGGAGGCGCTGGCGGGCACGCGCGGCGTGGTGCAGACACTTTCGATGATGGCGATCATTGTCACCGCGCTGCTGCTGAGCTATCTTGGTTTTATGGTCTGGTATCTCGCCTCGGCGCGGCGCGGCGTTTACCGTATGAGCATTACGGACCAGGGCACGGGCCTGATGAACCGTGTCGCCTATGAGAAGTGTCTGCGCAAGAGCGATCAGCGCGTCATCGCTCCGGCCGCCTGCATTTATATCGACGCGAACGGCCTGCACGAGATCAACAACGAGCGCGGTCACGAGGCGGGCGATCAGCTGCTGCACGCGGTCGCAGAGCGTCTGCGGGAGCAGTTTCCGAGGGACGATCTCTACCGCGTCGGCGGCGACGAGTTCGTCGTGTTTCCCGCGCCGGCGGCAGAGGCGGAATACGAGGCGCGGATGCGGGCGGTTTCTGAAAGCCTTGCCGCGCAGGGCTACAGCATCTCCTACGGCATCGCCGTCTGCGAGGCGGCAAACGGGCTAAGAGAGCTGGTCCGCGAGGCGGACGAGAAGATGCTCGGGAGCAAGCGCGCCTACTACGCCGAGCACGATCGCAGAAGGCCGAGATAGCGCTAAGACGATAAAATGACCGCCGGACGATACCGGCGGTCATTTTGTCGTCCAACCAACAAAACCGCTTTAGAATATCGTTCATGATAAGTCCCCCTCTCCGCATGATCTCAACCCGTATTTTCTTAGAGATGAGCAAAACAAACCCTAAAACAAAAGGGCGAATGGTCATCTTATTTTTTATACACATTGAGGCTTAAAGTAACTGTGGTATTGGTGATTGGAAAAGAGTGTTCATTTGCAATTCTAAGGGGTGCTCACGGTATTTGCCGCGAAAACCTGTGGAAAGTGATAGGGGTGAAATTTTCAACGACTGGCAAAGGCATTTTAAGGGAAAATAGTCAATAACCAAGGCACCGTTTCTGCAAGAATTTTGAGCAAAAAAAGGCTTGCAATTCAAGAAAATCTCGTGTACGATGCTATCCCAATTTCGAAAGCGGAGGTATGGTTTATGTGCAAAGAGAAGGAAATCACTGTGCTCAAGGTCAGCCCTCATAAGAAACCGGAAGTAGACACCCTGAAAAATGAGTTGTCGGCTCTGCAAGAAGCCGTGAGCAGCGGAGTGAAGGACTACCATCACCTGATCCAGTTGGTCGGCGTGGAAGAAGGCGTAGACCTGCTCCTGAACGATGAGGGTAAGCTCATTGGCTTTGAGCCTAATCGTCGGTTCGGACAGGACGTGCTGGTTGGCGATTTCTATGTCGTAGGGACTGACGGCGAGAACTTGGCGTCACTACCGCAAGACAAGATGGAGAAGTACGCGGCTCTATCTCGCGCTGGTCAAATGCGCGGTGCGAGACAGCGGGCGCAACTGCCTCTATTTTTACCCACAGGAATTTCTTGACGAGGCGCAGCGACGCGGCATCATTGCCGATAAGGACACCGAGATGCGCAAGGGCAAGCGCTTTATGACGTTCTTCTGCCTTGTGATCTTGATCGTGCTGATCGCGGTCATCGCCGGATGGAACGGCGTGAAGGACTTTAAGACTGCGAGTTTTGAAACCTACCTCTTCCTTGTGGTCGTGAACTGGTTCGACGGCTTTGTCATCGACCTGCTGTGGGTCGGCCACAGCAAGATCTGGCGTATCGAGGGCATGGAGGGCGTCCCCTATGGGAAGCCGTGGCGGACGGTCTACACCAAGCGCAGTGCGGCCACAGCGCTGTACCTTCTTGTCGCGGCCGCGGTCGGCGGGATCGTTGTGCTGATCGGCAAAATTTGACAGCGGAAGAAAAAAGGTTCCCAAGCCATTGGCTTGGGAACCTTTTTCGCATCGCCGCGCGATACAGAGGATCAAAGGAGAGGTTCATAAAGAAGTTTGGAAGAGATCGTTTCAGATACGGCTGCGGATCTCCGCACCCATGGCCTTGCAGCCGACGAGTTGGCAGTTTTCCTGCATGATGTCGCCGCAGCGGAAGCCCGAGCGCAGCGTTTTATCCACCGCGCGCTCGATGGCGTCGGCCTCGGCGGCCATGTCGAAGCTGTAGCGCAGCATCATTGCGGTGGCCAGGATCGTGCCGATGGGGTTCGCCTTGTCCTGTCCCGCAATGTCCGGCGCGGAGCCGTGGATGGGCTCGTAGAGTCCGTTCGTGCCGTCGCCCATGCTGGAGGACGGGATCATGCCGATCGAGCCCGTGATCTGGCTCGCCTCGTCGGAGAGGATGTCGCCAAAGAGATTTTCGGTCACGATGACGTCGAACTGGCTCGGGTCGCGCACGAGCTGCATCGCCGCGTTGTCGACATACATGTGGCGAAGCTCGACGTCGGGATAGTCTTTTGCGACCTCCGTGACCGTTTTGCGCCAGAGGCGCGAGGTGTCGAGCACGTTGGCCTTGTCGATGGAGGTGACGCGCTTGCGGCGCTTGCGCGCGGTCTCGAACGCGACGCGCGCGACACGCCTGATCTCGTGCTCGGAGTAGGCCATGATGTCGGTGGCCTTCTGCTCGCCGTTCGCCTCTTCCGTGCGGTGCTCGCCGAAGTACACGCCGCCGATGAGCTCGCGCACGACGACGAGGTCGATGCCGCCTTCCGCGATGTCAGCGCGCAGCGGGCAGGCGGCGGAGAGCTCGGAGAACATCTTGGCGGGGCGCACGTTCGTGTAGAAGCCCATGCCCTCGCGCAGCTTGAGAAGGCCACGCTCGGGACGGTTGGCGGCGGGCTGGTCGTCCCACTTCGGGCCGCCGACCGCGCCGAGCAGCACGCTGTCCGCGTTGCGGCAGGTCGCTAAACTCGAATCCGGCAGCGGCACGCCGAATTTATCGATGGCGGTGCCGCCCATCGGCGCGTCGACGTAGGTGAAGGTGTGGCCAAACTTCGCGGCCACGGCGTCTAAAACGCCCATGGCCTCGGTGACGATCTCGGGGCCGATGCCGTCGCCCTTGATGATGGCAATGGCCTTGTTCATTTCGCCGCCTCCTTTGCCTTGAGCGAGGCCATCAGGCCGCCGCGCGCGATCATGTCCTTGATAAACGGCGGGAAGGGCTCGGCCTGATACGTCGTGCCCTTTGTCACGTCTGTGATGACGCCGGTGTCGAAGTCGACTGTTACCTCGTCGCCGTTTTCAATCTCCGCGCTCGCGGCGGGGCACTCCAAAATGGCGAGGCCGATGTTGATAGCGTTGCGGTAGAAGATGCGGGCGAAATTCGCCGCGATGACGCAGGAGATGCCGCTCGCCTTGATGGCGACGGGCGCGTGCTCGCGCGACGAGCCGCAGCCGAAGTTACGCCCGCGACCATGATGTCGCCGTCTTTGACGCGGTGAATGAAGTCCTTGTCGATGTCCTCCATGCAGTGGGAGGCGAGCTCCTTGTGGCTCTGGGTGTTCAGATAGCGCGCGGGGATGATGACGTCCGTATCGACGTGATCCCCATACTTATGGACAATGCCGTGTGCATTCATTTGTTCATGACCTCCTCCGGATGAGAAATGTGGCCGGTAATACCAGACGCCGCGGCGACAGCCGGAGAGGCGAGGTAGACCTCGCTGTCGACGTGGCCCATGCGGCCGACAAAGTTGCGGTTGGTGGTGGAAACGCAGCGCTCGCCGGCGGCGAGGATGCCCATATAGCCGCCGAGGCACGGCCCGCATGTGGGCGTGGAGACGATGCAGCCCGCGTCGAGGAAAATATCGGTGTAGCCCTCGTGCATGCAGGCGCGGTAGACTGCCTGCGTGGCGGGGATGACGATGCCGCGGACGTTCGGGGCCAGGTGATGGCCCTTCAGGATCGCGGCGGCGGCGGCCATGTCAGGGAGCTGGCCGTTCGAGCACGAGCCGATGACGATCTGGTCGATGGCGATGTCGCTGCCCTCGCGCGCGCTGTGCGCGTTTTCGGGCAGGTGCGGCCAGGCGACCGTGCAGTCGACCTTGCCAAGGTCGATGTCGATGACGCGCTCGTATTCTGCATCGGGGTCGGCCTCGAACGCTGTCCAGGGGCGGTCCACGCGGCCCTCAACATAGGCGCGCGTCACGTCGTCGACGGGGAAGATGCCGTTTTTGCCGCCCGCCTCGATGGACATGTTGCAGATCGTCAGGCGGTCATAAATCGTGAGGTTCTTGACGCCCTCGCCGGAAAATTCGATGGACTGGTAGCGTGCGCCGTCCACGCCGATCATGCCGATGAGCGTCAGGATGACGTCCTTGCCGGAGACAAACGGGCGGAGCTTGCCGGTGAGATTCACCTTGATGGCGGACGGGACCTTGAACCACGTCTCGCCCGCGGCCATGGCCGCGCCCATGTCGGTCGAGCCGACGCCGGTGGAGAACGCGCCGAGCGCACCGTAGGTGCAGGTGTGCGAGTCCGCGCCGATGATGGCCTCGCCCGGGGCGACAAGCCCCTGCTCGGGCAGCAGCGCGTGCTCGATGCCCATCGTGCCGACATCGTAGAAGTGGTCGATGTCGAAGCGGCGGGCAAAGGTGCGGCACTGCTTGCACTGCGTGGCGGACTTGATGTCCTTGTTCGGTGCGAAGTGATCCATCACCATCGCGATGCGGCTCTTGTCGAAGACCTTTTCAAAGCCCGCGGACTCAAACTCGTTGATGGCCACGGGGGTCGTGATGTCGTTGCCGAGGACGAGGTCGAGCTTTGCCTGGATGAGCTGGCCCGCGCGCACGCTCTCAAGTCCTGCGTGCTTGGCGAGAATTTTCTGCGTCATTGTCATGCCCATGTCGCGTTTCTCCTTTCAGTTGCCGGATTCCATGATCTTGTTGATGCCGTTGACGTAGGCGCGGATCGACGATTCGATGATATCGGTCGAGAGGCCCGAGCCGGTGTAGAGCGCCCGTCGGGGCCGGAGACCTTGACCACGGCCTCGCCGATGGCGTCCTCGCCGTCCGTGACGGCGTTGAGGCTGAAGCTCTCGAGCTTCACGTCCATTTGGAGCATGCGGTTGATGGCCTTGAACGAGGGTCCAGCGGGCCCGTGCCGATGGCGACGTCTTCGATCTGCTCGTCGCCGCGCTGGAGCTTGATGCACGAGATGTTCGGCACGCCGTGGCCCGTGTTGACCACATGACTCACGAGCTGGCAGCTGCCCTGCACCGCGGCCTGACGGTGGAGCACGAGCGCCTCAATGTCGCTGCTCGTGATGTTCTTTTTCTTGTCGGCGAGATCCTTGAAGCGGGTGAACACGCTTTCAAGCTCCTCGTCGCTCAATTCGTAGCCCATGGATTCGAGCTTTTCACGCAGCGCGTGCTTGCCGGAGTGCTTGCCGAGCACCATCGTGTTCTGCGGGATGCCGACGTCGGTGGAGTTCATGATCTCGTACGTTCTTGCATTGGCAATGACGCCGTGCTGATGGATGCCCGACTCGTGCGCGAAGGCGTTCGCGCCGACGATGGCCTTGCTCGGCGGGATGGGCACGCCCGTGATGTTGCTCAGCAGCTTGCTCGAGCGGTAGATCTGCTTGGTGTTCACGCCGGTCTCGGCGTCGTAGAAGTCCTTTCTCGTGCGCAGCGCCATGACGATCTCCTCGAGGCTCGCGTTGCCCGCGCGCTCGCCGATGCCGTTGACCGTGCATTCGACCTGCGTCGCGCCCGCGCGGACGCATTCGAGCGAATTCGCCACCGCCATGCCGAGGTCGTTGTGGCAGTGGACGGAGATGTCGACATGCTCGACGCCCTCGATGTTTTCACGCAGGTAGGTGACGAGGTCATACATCTCCTGCGGCGTGGAGTAGCCGACGGTGTCGGGCACATTCAGCGTCGTCGCGCCCGCGGCGACGGCAGTGGAGTAGCAATGGGCCAGAAATGCCCAGTCGGAGCGGGAGGCATCCTCGGCGGAAAACTCGATGTCATCGCAATAGCTCTTGGCGTAGGAGACCATCTCGCGGATGCGGTCGATGACCTGCTCGCGCGTCATCTTGAGCTTGTACTCCATGTGGATGTCGCTCGTCGCAAGGAAGACATGGATGCGGGGGTGGTTGGCCTCCTTCACGGCGTCCCACGCCGCGTCGATATCGCCCTTGGCGCAGCGCGCGAGCGAGGCGACCGTGCAGTTCGTCACCGCGGCGGCGATGGCCTGCACGCTCTTGTGGTCCATCGGAGACGCGATGGCGAAGCCCGCCTCGATGACGTCCACGCCGAGCTTTTCGAGCTGGCGGGCCATCTCAATCTTCTCGTTCAAGTTCATGCTGCAGCCGGGAGACTGCTCACCGTCGCGAAGGGTCGTGTCAAAAATCTTGATGCGTTTCATACTGTTTTCCTCCTGAATCTGATGATCTTCCGGCCAAAGGCATACAAAAAAGGCCTCCGTCTCCTACTTCCTGTAAGAGACGAAAGCCTGAACTTCCGCGGTACCACTCTTATTCATACGATACATAAAAAGTAAGGTATGCACTCATTACAGATACGGACTTAAAAAGCCTTATATCCTCCTGCTGTAACGGTCAGGTTTCCGGCGCTGCCTACTGCAATCATGCGGTTCAACAGGCTGCTCAGAGGCGAGTTCAAATCATGTCCACTACTGCTTCGCACCGACCAGCAGCTCTCTGGATGTTTTCATCATTCTACTATTCCTCTTCATCGCATTTACAGCATTTAATTTATCACGAAATAAAAAGGATGTCAATTCTTTTTTCGGCAGAACTTGACAATATGAATTCGAATAGAGTACACTCTTTTTAAGAAACAAAATATATTCAAAAATCCAATGTACAAAGAAATCCAATGTCTAAAGAAATCGAATTTTCTCTCTTCTTAATATGGTTTCAAGAATGCCCCGGCATTCTTGATGCAACCAAATAAATCTCGTAATTTTTTCTGATATTAAGAAGGAATGAAAAAATGCTTTTTCTAAACATTTGAAAATGACAAAAATTTTTTTTGAAATACACAAGGGAGAGAAATATCATGGAAGAAATCATAAAACGCTATCTAAGAAAGATCTACTACAATTTAAAGACTTGTGCATTATGGCTTTTTATGGCAGTATTGACCGGGGTTGCTGTCGGGGCATTTAGTAGTGCCTTTTCTTTTTGCCTAAAAAAAGTAACCACACTTCGCGGTCAATATCCATTTTTGTTATATTTTCTGCCGATTGGTGGTGTCGTTATCGTATTTTTATATCATCTTTGTGGGGTAAGGCAGGATAAGGGAACGAACATCATTATGACTGCTGTACATGGAAAAAACCAGGATGTGCCTGCATATATGGCTCCACTTATCTTTGCAGCAACAATTATCACTCACTTATTCGGTGGCTCTGCCGGACGTGAGGGAGCGGCTCTCCAAATGGGAGGAAGTATTGGAAATACAATCGGACGGCTTTTCAAATTTGACGAGGGGGATCGAAAGCTTCTTGTCATGAGCGGAATGAGTGCCGCCTTTTCTGCCGTATTTGGAACTCCTCTTGCGGCAGCTATTTTCCCAATGGAAATGATCAGTGTCGGAATCATGCATTATGCCGCTTTAGTTCCCTGCGTATTTTCTTCTATTGTAGCAAATCGTTTTGCTGTCAATATGGGAATCAACCCGGAAGCATTTACTATCCACGGGATACCAGAACTCACCTTCACAAGTTGCGCTAAAATCGTACTGCTCGGCATTTTCTGTGCTGGATTAAGCGTTGTATTTTGTATATTTTTAAAGGGAGCTGGTTTATTTTACAATAAGTTTTTTAAAAAACCTATTACATGCGAATCATTGTCGGCGGTCTGCTTGTTATTGCAATCACCCTCCTAATCGGCAATTATGATTACAACGGAGCAGGAACTGACATGATTGCAAGAGCTATCGAGGGAAATGTCCCTGCCTATGCCTTTTTAATAAAAATGCTTCTTACTGCACTCACGCTTGCTGCCGGATATAAGGGCGGCGAGATTGTCCCTGCTTTCTTCACCGGGGCAACCTTTGGCTGTCTGTTTGGACATATCTTTGGCATATCTCCCTCTCTTTGCGCTGCAACCGGAATGCTCGCCTTATTTTGCGGTGTGACAAACTGTCCGATTGCTTCAATGCTTATTGGATTTGAATTGTTTGGATTTGAAGGTGTTTCCTATATCTTAATTGCCATCTCCATCAGCTATATGCTTTCCGGCTATCATGGTTTGTACAAAGAACAGATTATTGTCTACTCTAAATACCATCCAAAGTTTATTAACCGCCTGTCAGGGGATGAAAGATTTGATGGACAGGATTATGAATAAAAATTCTGAGTTGCCGCAGGCAAAGGAGACGCCTTTATAGAAGAACAAACAATCGGATTGCCAGAAGATTAACAGGAAGAAGCCCTAAAAAATTTATTGATTTTGTTCCGTTGTGCTAAACGCTCCATTTTGCCTGCGGCAAATTCTTATTTAAAGAATTCCCCCTTGATTTGGTTGGAAATAGTAGTAAAGTTTTACTTGAATAACGATTATACTATTTGAAAGAAGGGTTTAAGTTGAGTAAAATCGAAGAAGTCCGTACCGCAATGTACGCAGCAATGAAAGCAAAAGATAAAGAAAGAAAAGATGCATTATCCATGCTTCTTGGTGCTTTAAAGGCGAAGGCAATCGATAAGAGAGAAGATTTAACAGAGGCAGAGGAGAACAGTATCATTGCAAAAGAAATCAAACAGTGCAAAGATACGATTGAGATGTCACCTGCTGACCGTACAGATATTATCGACCAGTGCAAACTGAGAATCGCTGTTTATGAAGAATTTGCGCCAAAGCAGATGAGTGAAGATGAAATCAAAGCAACAATTCAGTCCGTACTTGACGAACTTGGAATTACAGAACCAACAGGTAAGGACAGAGGTAAAATCATGAAGGACCTTATGCCAAAGGTAAAAGGTAAGGCTGATGGTAAGCTCGTAAACCAGATGGTTGCCTCGATGTTGAAGTAATTGCCGCAGGCAAAAGAGACGCCCCCGAAGAGAATCTAACCTCTATATTTGTGGCCTCGGAGCAAGGTTTGGATGCGAGCGCATAAAGCGAGCATTTAAACCGCCGCGACTAAAGTCACAAATATAGGAGTTAGACTCTCTTCGGGGGCGTCTCTTTGCCTGCAGCAAAGTCCTATTTAGCTTTTGCCAGTAATTCTTCCCATTTTCTATCAACCTCTGCCTGGATTCTTGCGATTAATTCTTCTTTTCCGGGTTTGAATAAATGTTTGAATCTTCTCTGTGGGCGTAAGAAGTCTTCGATTGGCAGTTTTTTCTTAGGAACATAGTTTACGATCCATTCGTCCGTCAATGACCTCAAATAATGGCCAGAAGCAGGTATCTACTGCAAGCTGACAGATTTACTAAATGTCTGGTGTGTTGTAACGCCATCCTCTTGGGCATGGAGCCATGACATTTAAGAAAGCAGCCCCTTCTGTGTAGATTGCTTTTTCTGCTTTTGTGTGCAGGTCTTTGAAGTTCTGCACAAAGGTAGTCTGTGCAACATAAGGAATATTATGTGCAGCGATTACCTGTGTTAAGTCTTTTCGATTCTGTGCTTTTCCGTCAGATTCGGAACCGACAGGAGTAGTTGTTGTGTCAGCATACATTGGAGTTGCGGAGGAACGCTGGATACCGGTGTTCATGTAAGCGCCATTATCGTAACAGACGTAAACCATATCATGATTTCGTTCCATTGCACCGGATAAAGACTGGAATCCGATATCGTATGTACCGCCATCACCACCGAAAGTGATGAATTTATGAGTGCTTTTTTACTTTTCCTTTTTTCTTTAAAGCACGATAGGCAGCTTCTACTCCACTGCAGGTTGCTCCGGCATTTTCGAAAGCATTATGAATAAAAGAATCTTTCCATGCAGTGTATGGATACATGAAGGAGGATACTTCAAGGCACCCGGTTGCACAGGTGATAACCGCTTCGTCTTCTTCGTGAAGTCCACGCAGTACATTTCTTACAGCGATAGTTGCACCACATCCGGCACACATTCTATGGCCCGGGGATAAACGTTCTTCTGTGCGAAACACTTCTGCAGTACAGCTTCCGACGATGGTGCATCCCGGAGTAAGATTCTGCCATTTTACATCAAGTTCGAGTTTGTTGATATCTGATATCATTATTGTACCTCCTGTAAAGCAAGGGAGAGAGCCTTCATATTACCCTCGATCACCTCTGGTTTTGAAGCAAATTTATGTGCGTACGACTTCTGCATCTCTGCAAGGAAAGCTTCGTCATCCATAACACCGGATACTTTTACGATAGCAGCAAGCATCGGTGAATTTGGAAAATACTTTCCAAGTGCTTCTAAGGAAATCTTTCTGGCATCAATTGTGTATACGCGGCCTTTATAGCCATTTAATTTTGGTAAAAGTTCTTCTTTTGCATGTTTTGTATTGATGATGATTGCCCCTTCTTCTTTCAGGCCTTCTGTTACATCGACAGAATCTAAAAGCGTTTCATCCACAACAACCACATAATCAGGGTCATAAATATTAGAATGGACGCGAATCTGCTTATTGCTCAGACGATTGTATGCAGTAATCGGCGCACCCATTCGCTCTGGACCATATTCAGGGAATCCTTGCACATACATTCCAGTACTGAAAGCTACATCAGCAAGCAGAAGTGCCGCGACCATGCCAGCGGATTTCAATTAAATCTTTCATGTTATCCTCCAATTTGTATTCTGTGTACTCTCAAAATGTTAAGTAATCGCAATTATATATCCGTTTTAGATTGTGTTTGAAAAATAAAAAAGCATTTTCAAATACGTTCAGATAGTAGAAA